>Ga0302132_10001330_pt1 | contig 14093 bp, 10 predicted proteins | sample CB9_321_MG_FD_203113 | JGI IMG/M metagenome (GOLD analysis project Ga0302132, IMG submission 203113) | Marine microbial communities from Western Arctic Ocean, Canada - CB9_32.1 | ecosystem: Environmental > Aquatic > Marine > Oceanic | place: Canada: Western Arctic Ocean | collected 2017-09-19
AATCTCGAGTCGCCAATTGCCGCTATTGGTCGGCCGATGAAGGTTTCGAAAGAAAACATCGTTGGGTTGGTCACCGCTCTCCAGCTATTTACAGACTCAGATGAAGCAGCTGAGTGGGATGGCTGGATTTCGAAAGCCAAGTACGTCGCCGAGCGTTTGAGCGGCATCAAGGGCATTCGAGTGGAAATAGAAGGTGTCGATGAGAAGCGACAGGGGCCACAGCCAATTCTCTACTTCGAAGATGACTACGAAGGTCCTTCCATTGCGGAGATCAAGGAGCAGCTCGAAAACGGCGATCCTGGGATCTACGTTGGTGGTGGGAAACGAAACGAGATCGCCATTGTGATGGTGAACGTTCAAGATGGCGAAGAGATTGAAATCGCCGATCGTATGAGCGAAATACTTCGTGATGGCTAAAAAGCCCGAAACCGTTTAGTGGCACCCACGGGTAAAGCACCGAGCTTTTCACGTGGGTGCAAGCGTGTATGGCCATCGTTAATAACGACAGTCGGTCTGGCCGATGCCACATGGCTGGGAAATTGCCAGTCGCGCCCTTTTCAAGTCGAAAGTAGTAACCGAAACCCCTGAGTTTAACGGGCTGTGTGAACGTCCATCCATGCCATGCTTCGACTTCACTGGCTCCCAGTAGGTGCAGTTAATTACCGCGTTCCACGGATGCCACTAGGTAGTTTCCACGATGTTCGCTTGGTGTTACCTCGCCATAGTTGAGCTTATCCGCCCGGCCAGCGTTTACCTAAACAGTGAACGTAGCGATCCCGGATACAGCCAGGGGTACGAGCTGTAGTCGCAGGGTCGAGAGCGGAGTAGTAAGGGGTAATTACTATGCTCCTGAGAGGATCCCGTAGCCAAAAAGGCATCACGGGTCTTGAAACGGCGATCGTACTTATAGCATTCGTGGTTGTGGCTTCAGTGTTCGCATTCACGATTCTTTCGACGGGTGTTTTCTCGTCCGAAGCAAACAAACAGACGATCCATCCAGGTCTAAAGGAGACTCGAACCGGACTGCGTCAAGCAGGCTCAGCGTTCGCATTCTCTGCATATGTTGGCAGCACACGTGCGGTTCATAAAATCGTGTTTGTGGTGCAAAACTCACTCGCTGGCGAACCTGTCGATCTGACAGCGCCATATACGTGGGATGACTCTGGCACCGATCCCGATGTTGTCAACGGCAGCACCGCTGCGACAATCGTCTCGTATGCTGATGAGAATCAGCGGCTCAGCGATGCCCCGTGGTCGACAAAATTTATCGGAACCAACAACGGTGGCACCCTCCTTGAAGACGGTGAAAAAGCTGAAATAACCGTCTGGCTCATGGACCGATTAATAGGTGTCGCAACCAGTGCTAACAGTTCGATTGCCTACACGGATGGCAATTCAGCCAACGGTGGTGGTTCCACTGGATTGACCACTAATAACTCACTTGTAGTCAAAAGTACGAGGTTTGTGCTTGAGATGACTCCGCAAGTCGGAGCACCTCTGACAATCCAGCGTTCAGTCCCGCCCGGGCTGCGTGCAGTGATGAACATGAACTAGATTCAGTTCACCAGTGTGTATATGCAGTGCCCTTGTTCGTCCCGGCCGGACAAACGTGCGGTGCGATGGCCAATGGCCCGCCCCGGGAGCGCAAAAACGCTAAACCCCTCAGTATTTTTCGCTGACGGGGCGGGCCGCAGTCCTTCACTAGAAAGGGCATCCTCCAACCCGGCCGGAGGATGCCCTTTCTTTAGTTAACCCGATTCGCTCGCTATGCGAAAATACCTAGTGTGACTGAACAGGAATATCTTTCAGCAAACCAGCCTCGTGCATCGAGTTCCACTCATCCAAAAAGGTCTTGTTCCACTCATCGGTCAGGTGGCTCTGCATCATGTCCTTGAACACCGGCCAGAACACGATTATGCCGTCGGCTCCATCGCTCAAAGCGGCTTCCGCAGTTTCGACCGACCTGACGAGGGCAGCTGTGATGAACGGCCTGTCACCCCAACCATCGAACATTTCTCGGCAATCTCGAATCAGCTTGGTCGGGTCGGCGCCAACATCCTTGAACGGCTCGCAAAACGGCAGCACGTGGGTAACACCGGCCTCCGCAACAGCAGCAGCCTGGGGCAGTGTGAATACGGTGGTGCAGAAAGTGGGAATGCCGGCCTTTTTCAGTTCAGAAAAGGCACCGAGTGCATGAGGCGACGCCGGGATTTTCAGGATGATCTGGTCAGACATCTTGGTGAACACTTCACCAACATCGAGCAACTCCTGCGTCGAGTGGCCGTCGATTTCGATCACCAACGGCTTATCTGTGATTTCCAGATAACGTCTGGTGACCTCGGTTATCTGGCCGTACTTCTGGACCATCTGATTCAATACGACAGTGTTGGTCACAATTCCCGCAGCCCCCCGGTCCAGCCATTCAGGTAGGTCTTCAGGGTCACCAGCCAACCAGATTGCCGGACCGCTGCCCGTCATCCGTGCGTTCTCGGCGGTGCCGAACATCGACTCGGTCATTTTTGACGAAATTCCATTCTTGGTTGCCATCAGATCGCTCCTCTTTGAGTCTCAGTCTTACTGATCCATTAAAATTAAATATGACGAAAGTGTAACGCCTGAAGATGCTGAGGTGTCCGATCTGAGAGTGTTTCGGCCTTTGGGAGCAACGTTTGGGAGCAATATTCGATCAATCTCGCACGGCAGGATGAGATGTTTCTACAGAATCTTCACGGAGGTATCGGGTTCCTCGGTGGAATGAGTGCCAAAGTATGGTGAGTCTCTGTGTGTCGTCGAGAGATTCGCGAGCCATTAACTCGTACGATGATCACGAAAACATGAAAAGGAATTCGTTCGACAATGAGCACGATTGAGATCAAAATCCCGTACGGCAGCGAGATCGTTCAAGTAACCCTGCCAGCGGGTAAACTTCTTGACTCAATCGACGTTACCGACACTCCCGGTCTTGCAGATCGTGCCGGCGTCGCAGACCGCGAACGTTTGATACGCGAAGCTATCGATAGTCCGATCGGTCTTGAGAAAAGCATTTTCCAGATCGTGAGTCCCGGTGAAACCGTGGCTATCGTAGTACCCGATTCCTTCAGGACAACTCGAATTGAGCAGGTTCTGCCCATACTTGTCGAAGGCCTTATCGAACCCGGGATTTCCGAGAGCGATATCACTTTCGTCTACGCCACCGGAACACACCGTGGACCGACACCTGATGAAGAGCGAATAATACTGGGTGACGCCATTTATGAGCGGTTCAAGAACCAGGCTTTCTCGCACGATCCACGCGACGAAGACAACCTCGTTTATGTCGGCACAACAAGCCGCGGCACGAAGGTTCACATCAACCGGCGCGTGCAGGAGGCCGACCGAGTAATTGCCACCGGTGCAGTTGTTCTCCACTACTTTGGTGGTTTCGGCGGCGGTCGAAAGTCTATCGTTCCGGGAGTTGCCTCAATAAGTTCGATTGCCAGCAACCATTCGATGAATCTTCACCCGACTGAAGACGAAATCGACCCTGCTGTTCGAATCGGTGGGCTCGAAGGTAACCCCGTCGCATAAGACATACTCGAGGCCACGCAGAAGAGTCACGTCGACTACATAGTCAACACCGTGCTCAACGGGGACAGCGAGATTGCTGCTGTGTTTGCAGGCGAGTTGGAGGCAGCTCATCTTGAGGCGACGAAACTGGCACACAGTCAATTCGCGACAAACATTGATGAGCAGGCCGATATCGTGATCGCCGCTTCACCGTCGACACAGAATTTCGTTCAAACCCACAAAGCACTTTTCAACGCTTACCAGGCCGTGAAACCGGATGGCCGGATCATCTTGCTGGCACCGTGTTCCGAAGGATTGGGCGGCGATCAGTTTGCAAAGTGGCTTCGACTCGGCAGCAGGGAAGCGATCATCGCTGGTCTGCGAAAAGAGAGCGAAATCAACGGTCAAACAGCCCTTTCGACCATACAGAAAGCGCCAATCACGTACGTTGTGACAGAGATGACGGACGACGATGTGAGGATGATGCGGGGTCGGCCGACCGAATCGCTGGACGACGCGGTCAGCAGGGCGTTTGCCGATCTTGCAGCCGATGGACGGTCTGAGCCAACGGTCTACCTCATGCCATCTGCCGCCTACACAGTGCCGTTCTTGAATTAGTCATCGTGCAAGTTCTCCCTCCCAGGCTGGGAGGGAGTTAGAGGGTGGGTCGGAAGTTGGCAGCAGAGTGGCAGTCCGATTTCCCGACCCTCGATTTTCATCGGGATAAACTTCGTAAAGCGGAGTCGAGGGACTTCGCAGAAACTCGTCCCCGACACAGCCCACAGCGCAACGCGACCCCACCAGATCCCTCTGATGCACTCGGGAAATCGGGTAATTACTTTCGTAAGTCAATTCAAGTAATACGAGTTGAATCCGAACCAAGGAAACCGCATAGTACGTTCGAGAAATCTCAGCTTGGGAGTCTCGCTGCATCGTCGACCCCACGCCTAGAACAATTCCGGCGCTGGCACATTCATGAAACTGATCAACGTATTTCTTGTCGCACTCCGGTTGGGCGTCACCTCATTCGGCGGCCCGGTCGCCCACATCGGATACTTTCGACAGGAGTACGTTGGGAGACGCGGATGGCTCGATGACAAGTCGTTCACCGACCTCGTCGCACTTTGCCAGTTACTACCCGGCCCGGCCAGTAGCCAGCTCGGAATAGCGATCGGCACGCTGCGAGCCGGGAAGCTCGGAGGGGTTATGGCGTGGCTCGGCTTCACCATGCCATCGGCGATCATATTGATTGCTTTTGCCTATGGAGTTTCCGAAGTTGATGTTGCGAATTCTGAGTGGTTGCGAGGGCTGAAACTGGCCGTGGTTGCGATAGTAGGGCTCGCTGTTTGGAGCATGGCGGGTTCGCTGTGGACCGACCGCCGCCGGATAACGCTCGGAATAGCTGCTGCCGTGTTCATGCTGCTGATGCCCGGCGCGGTGTGGCAGATCGCTGCGATCCTGGCGGGAGCAGTTGCCGGAATGCTGTTGTTCAGAAACATAGATGCTTCGGCAAGCGACGCAAAGTCGACTGGATCATCTGGAGCAAAAAAACTAGCGTTGCTGGCGCTGGTTATCTTCTTCGGTCTACTGGTGACGCTCCCGATTATTGCCGAGACGACCGGCAGAGATGAAATCGACGTTATCGAAAACTTCTATCGATCAGGTTCACTTGTGTTCGGTGGTGGGCACGTCGTGCTGCCATTGCTACAGGCCGAAACGGTAGGCGCCGGCTACATCGATAACGATCAGTTTGTTGCCGGATACGGTGCCACGCAGGCCATGCCGGGTCCTCTCTTTACCTTTGCCGGATACCTCGGGGCTGCGATGGAAGAAGGGAGCGTTTTCGGACCGAAATGGGTCTTAGGGCTGGTCACACTTTCCGCTGTATTCTTGCCATCGTTTCTGCTTATATGGGGAGTTTTGCCGTTCTGGAGCCGACTTGCGAGCAGCACACGGGTGCGAGGAGTAGTCACTGGAATCAACGCCGTTGTGGTCGGCATTCTGCTGTCCGTGCTCTACAACCCGATCTGGACCGGCAGCGTGTTCAGCGCCGAAGATTTCGGGCTGGTGATGGTGCTATTCGGCCTGCTGGCAATCTGGAAACTACCACCGTGGTCGGTGGTGGTTATCGCTGCGGCCGGTGGGTACGTGCTCGAACTGCTGTAGTGCCGGTGCGCGCTCATCTGTCATTGCGAGGAGTGCGACGACGTGGCAATCGTTGTCGAATGATAAGAGGATGCCGATCCGGCGGACTGTTTGTGCGAGACGGACGCTAGGCTTCGACTGGCAATGAAATGAGTCCTGGCCGACAGCTCTTCACTTAATCGAAATCTGTAGCCGTCTACACGGGATTGCCACGTCGTAAGACTCCTCGCAATGACAATTTGAAAGTCACGTGTGGCTAGTCGAACAGAGCGTCGGCGAGAATCTCGACTACGTGACGTGACTCGCGCTCTGTATTGAACCCGATCTGCTCACGGCAGGAAACGCCTGACGTAGCGATTTCAGTGTTCGAATCTGCGGCCCGAACCGCCGGGAACAGCCTGTCTTCACCGGCCTTAGTGGCGACGTCGATATGACTTTTCTCATAGCCAAACGACCCAGCCATTCCGCAACAACCAGCTGAGATTTCCATTGCCTGATATCCGGGTGGCAGGTTAAGGGCTGTGAGTGAATCTGATGTTCCAGTAAGCGCTCGCTGGTGGCAGTGACCGAAGAACTTGACCTGCTTCTCGACGTCCGACCACTTGATCTGCTGTTCGTCGTCACCGGTAGTCTCGACAAGCAGTTCCTCGATCGTAATTACCGCCGCTGCGACCTCTTTTGCCTTCTCGCTGCCACCGAGTAAATCTGGCCAATCGTCGGTCATAGCCGATACGCAACTCGCCTCGCACCCAACAATCTTGATGCCCTGTTTGACGTATGGGTGAAGCAGATCAACGTTGTGGTGGGCATTATCACCAGCCTGATCCAGCAGACCCTTTGAAATCATCGGCCGACCGCAGCATTTGCGATCTTTCAGCACGACAACCCCGAACCCCAGCGCCTCCAGCACACGAGTGGCAGAGATACCGATGCTCGGGTGATTGAAGTTCATGAACGTATCGTGAAACAGAACCACGACGCCACGTGAATTGGTGCTCCAACCTTCACGCCCGTCGAACCACTTCTGGAACGTTTTTCTAACCACTTTTGGAGATGGACGTGAACGATCGAACCCGGCAACCTTCTCGAGCAGCAACTTCACAGGAGCCGATCGATTTACAACGTTAGCGAGCGGAGCCAGGGGGGCTGCCAGCGCGTTCAACCGGTGAATATCGGCGACGAGTCGAGAGCCCAACGGAACTTTTCGACCCTTGTAGTACTGGTAGAGATATTCGTACTTGATCTTCGCCATATCTACGTTCGACGGGCACTCCGACTTACACGACTTACACCCGAGGCATAAATCCAGCACATCCATCAGGTTTTCGGAGGCAAAGCTCTCGGCGGGAAGCGAGCCAGAGAGAACACCGCGCAGCGCGTTGGCGCGACCGCGTGTGGTGTGCTTCTCCTCACGTGTAGCCATGTACGACGGGCACATCGCCCCGGCATGGAGTTTTCTGCAGGCACCCACGCCGTTGCACATTTCCACTGCGGCGGCGAAGCCACCCTCGGCCTTGAAATTCATGCGAGTGGTGATTTCGGTCGTACGGTAGGAATCGCCGAAGCGGAGATTCTCTTTAATATCAGGAGTGTCGAAAATCTTGCCGGGGTTCATGATGCCGGTCGGATCGAACGCCATTTTCACATCTCGGAACGCCTGGGTTAGTTCCGATCCGAATATTTTTTCGGTGAAGAAACCTCGAACAATTCCATCTCCATGCTCACCCGAATACGCCCCGTCGAACTCCTCGACCAGCTCGGCGATATCCGTTGCTATCGCCTCCATTTTTTCCATGCCGTCACGAGTTTTAATGTTGATAAGAGGGCGTATGTGAAGACACCCGACGCTGGCATGGCCGTAGTAGCCAGCTTCTGTTCCGTGGCTTTTTACGATCTCATCGAAACGCTTTACATACTCTGGGAGTTTCTCAGGAGATACAGCAGTGTCTTCAACGAACGGCAGTGGCTTTGCCGGGCCATCCACGTTCATCAGCAGGCCGAGATTCGCTCGTCTGAACTCCACAACCTGTTCCTGATCGGCAGCGGAGTAAAGCTTCGTCGTTGCATATCCGAGCTTCATTCGATCAAGGTTTTCGACCATACGGTCGAGGCGGGAATGTACCTCGGCTTCTTCATCCCCACTGAATTCCACTACCAAGATGTCGGTTGGTTCACCCTGCAGGAAACCGATGGATCGAGAAAACCCGAGTGATCGCCGTGCCTGCTTGATGATCATTTCGCCAACATGTTCGACAGCGGCCGGTGACTCTTCGAGGATCGCCACGGTTGCTTCCATGGCTTCGATTAAGCCATTGAAATGGACTACTCCAAGAACCTTGTGCTTCGGGATCGAAACAAGGTTTAGCTTGGCCGCAGTTACCGCCGCCAGTGTGCCCTCCGACCCGACCATTACCTGCGTTAGGTTGAGGGCGTCTGAGGATTGAGTTCGGTCAATGTTGTATCCACCGACTCGTCGAAGTATTTTCGGGAACTTCGCTTCAACCAGGTGGGCCGCTCGCGCTGAAATATCGGTCACGCCACGATAAATATCGCCTTCGAGCCCCGTTTTAGTTAGCAGCGATTTCAGGGCCGCTGCATCGCGCATGCCGAAGCTCGTCTGGCTTCCATCAGACAGCGTTACGTCCATTTCCAGAACGTGATCGACGGTCTTGCCGTAGATTATCGAGTGCGATCCACACGAGTTGTTGCCCATCGCACCGCCGATGTTTGCTCGGCTCGACGTACTGGGATCCGGGGTGAAAAACAATCCAGAAGGCTTAAGCTGACGATTCAGCTCATCGATCGTGATGCCCGGCTGGGATCGTACCCATTTCTCTTCTTTGTTTATCTCGATCACATCGTGCATGTACTCCGAAAAGTCCATCACGATGGAATGGTTTACGGTTTGACCGGAAAGACCCGTGCCGCCACCTCGGGGCAGTACAGAAACACCGTTTTTGCCGGCGATCTCCAGAACGGCTTGCACATCGCCGGCATCACGTGGAATTACGACTCCGACCGGCTCCATCTGATACATCGAAGCATCAGTGGAATACATCTGTTTCGAGATGCTGTCGAATCGTACTTCGCCGTCTACAGATGCTCGTAAATCGGCTTCAAGGTCTTTTGTTGATGAGTTCGTTTTCCAGCCTGAAGAAACGACCACTCTTACTCTTCCAATTCTGTTGCTAATACGGCTTCTTCTGGAGCCGGGAATATCTTGGATAGAACGATAGCGACCGTGAAAATCACCGTGATCACTCCCAGAGAAAGGAACGGTGCTTCCATAATCTCTGGAAGGTGAAAGTCTAAGGTGTGCGCCGCTTCTTCCAACACCATTTTTATTCCGATTAATACCAGAACGACCGACAGTGCGTATTGTAGGAACCGGAAAATTTTCACCAGCCCAGATAGCAAGAAGAATAACGGTCGAAGTCCGAGTACTGCCATCCCGTTGGATGTCCAAACAATGAATGGATCCTGTGTAATTCCGAACACGGTCGGGATCGAGTCAATTGCGAACAAAATGTCAGTCGTCCCTAGTGCAATGATTACCAGCAAGAAAGGTGTGGCGGCTTTCGTCCCGTTGGGAAGACGCTTGAAAAAACTGTGACCGTCATATTCATCGGTGACGGGCATGAACTTTCGGAAAATTTTGACTACAGGGTTTTGTCCGGGGTCGACTTCCGAATCGCCGACAAACGCTATCTTGTATCCCGTATAGATCAGGAACGCTCCGAGCACGAACAGAATCCACGAGAAAGCGGTGATAATGCTGATACCTACGGCAATAAAAATTGCTCTTGCAAGCAATGCGCCTATGATTCCGAAGAACAGAGCTCGCAGGCGTATATCGCCCGGCAATCGGAAGTAGGTAAATATAACGAGGAAGACAAAAAGGTTGTCGATGCTCAGAGCCTTTTCAACAACGAATGCAGTGGCATAGTTAACGCCTTGCTCTGACGTACCCTGGCTGAAAATCCAGATACCGCATACGGTTGCAACTCCCCACCAAAACGCCGTGAGCCAAGCAGCGTACTTCATGCTGACTTCTTTGTCGTTCTTGGTGAGAATCAGTAGATCAAACACCAGAAGGATAACGAGGGCTACGTTGAAAATCAGCCAGTCGTTAAAGCTCTCAAGCAACAGAGATACGTCTTTCTACGCCTTGGGCGCAAGGATGAATATACAGCCCGCGGATACGGTGACTAAATTAGCACACAGGAACACGAGTCGGTGTAACTTACGTTGGTTGAGAAATCGCCTGGTGCGATTCCCTAATTACGAAGTTTTGCTGATCTTGTACACCTGTTGACCACGAGGAGTCTTTACCTTCACCTCGTCGCCGAGCCTATGACCGAGAATGGCTGAGCCAACTGGAGACACGATTGAAATTTTGGCTGCCAGAGGGTTAGCTTCGTTCGGTTCGACCAACTGGTATTTGATCGTTTTCTTACTGGTGGTATCGGTGAGTTCGATCTTCGAGCCAATGTGGACTCGGCTGGAATCCTGCCCGGTTGCGTCGATGATCACTGCCACTTTGAGCGTGGCTTCGATCTCTCGGATCTTGCCCATCGTCATGCCCTGAGCTTCGCGTGCAGCCTCTAGAGGTGCGTTTTCACGTACGTCACCATCGGCCGCCGCCCGCTGAATGTCAACAACGATTCGGATTCGCTCTTCCTGCAAAGACGCGAGTTGCTTGGTCATCTCGTTGAATCCGCTTTGCGTTAGTCGCACCATGCGGGTCATGTTCGTTGCAACAGCCACCTTGGAAGCCGAGGTTCGCGACTTACGCAAGCGTAGGTGCTGTGCCAGGTTGACCTCAATGTGTTCCTTCTTTTTCAGGAACGTCAGGAAAAGCTTTACCGCACCCAGTCGCTCTGTGGCGTCGCGAGTTGCAGTCTTGGCACCGAAAATCTCGTTGTACTCACCGATTTCAGATGGAATTATGGAGTCGATCAGTCGCTCTGCACCGATCCAACGAACGAATTTTGCAATTTCAGGCTGCGCAGCTTTCTTCGTGTCCTGCGGCATCTGCCTTACATACGTCTGAAACGCTTTATTGAGCGATAGGCTCACTTGTTCTTCTGTGGTTTCCGGTGCTTCAGACGTCGTTGCCATGTTTTGCCTATTTCTGTGGGAAGCCGGTCAAGCCGTTTCCCACCGCTGGATATCAGGAGAACAGTGCCTTAATGATAGTTACGCAGATTTGAGACCGCAAATAATTAGGTTCAGAATCGTTTGACACTTGGGCCATTTCGAACTTAAAATTGAGGTTTACCCACCTGTAAGCGATCAGGGTCCCGTCCCTCCGGGTTTTAGGCCTCCGGTTTCCGGCCCTTCTAAAACCGAATCTCCGAAGCTCTGAATTTCCGGACGAAGGGCTTCCCACTACCAATATGCCAAAGCGTACCTATCAGCCAAAATCACGTCGACGCCAACGCGTCCACGGCTTCCGATCACGAATGAGCTCCAAGGGAGGACGTGCGGTTCTCGCACGTCGCCGGGGCAAGGGCAGGATGCGGCTCACCGTTTAGTTAGCCGCATTCAGTGTCACTACCCACCAAGCAACGAATTAGAAAGCCGGCGGAATTCCGTCGTGTTTTCGCGCGCGGCAAGCGAACATCGAACTCGCTTACCAACGTTGCGGCGGTCGCAAACGATCTCTCCTACCTTCGAGTCGGGCTCTCAGTGAGCAAGCGCGTCGGCAAGGCAGTCACTCGTAACCTGGTGAAGCGTCGCATTCGAAACGCGTTCGCTAACATGAACGTGATCGGTGGTTGGGACATAGTTGTAACCGCCAAGCCAAATTCTTCTGAAGCTTCGTATGGAGATCTGGGAGAGGCGATTCAGAAGTCGGTCGAACGGCTTGGAATCGAACTAGCATCCTCAACAGAAACGCGGGTGGTTGTGTAATGCGCAGCGCACTTCTTTTACTCATCAAGGGCTACAAAATGGCGATTTCGCCATACATGCCCGGTCAGTGCCGATACGATCCCACATGCTCCGAATTCGCTGCCGATGCCATTGAAACTCATGGCGCGGTAGGCGGGGCATGGCTCGCTTTGAGAAGGATCGGACGGTGTCATCCCGGCCGGTCGCGGGGTTACGACCCTGTCCCTGAAAAGAAATCTATCTAAATAACCAACACCGGGCCGGCTTGCGAGATCGCTTACCCCGCCCGGCTTAATACCCTTCGGAGCCTAATACGCCACCATCAATACCGAGCCTAACCCGCAACGCATACCGCGAGTTTGAGCCAAAACATCGAAGTCAAAGCACCCGCAAGCGGATACCCATTCTTTTCGCGTTGGTGTTTGTGATGCTTGGTGCTGTTGCCTGTGTGAACGACCTCACTCCAGCGGGTGGTTGGTCGGGTCCCGTTGCAGAAGACGGCAAGTTGTTCATCGGCAATCTCGAAGGCAACCTTGTTCGTTTCGACGCCGAATCGAATAATATCGATTCCAACTGGCGGTACCCGTTTGAAGACGGACTCGGCGCTATGTACAGTAACCCTGTTGTGGACGGCGACAATATTTTCGGCGTTGGTTACACGTGCCGAGGCGACAATTGCGAAGGTGAAATCTTTGGACTGAGACTCACCGACGCCACGTCCATATGGGGACAACGTGGTCTTCAACTCGAAACGAAGCTAGTAGGCGATATCAGTATTTCAGGCGATACGTTGCTCGTTGGAACAACCGCTATCGGTAACGAAGACGACGGAGCGGACGGCTACCTATACGCTCTCAGCACCACGCCCGAGACATCGAACATAACGAAGTGGCGATTCGCTTTAGATGCCAATGCTTTCAGTGGTGTAGCGATCGACGATTCAACGGCCTACATCGCCACAATGGCAGGAACCCTGTACGCAATCGACATATCCGACAGCGAAGCATTTGTTTCGAACGCTGAAGCACGGCTCAAGTGGACGTTCACCGCCGATAGTGCCATCGCTGGCCCCATCCTCGCCGACAATGGCAACCTGTATTTCGGTGATCTGTCAGGAAAAGCCTACAAAATAAATCCTGCGTCACGATCTGCAAGCTCAGACAGTTCGTCAGTCAACACCGGAAGCGGTGAATGGGAATTCGATGCGGGTGCCTGGGTCTGGGCGAAACCAGTTATCGAAAACGGTGTTGTGTATGTAGCAGGGCTCGACGGATCGATATTTGCACTCGACGCAATGACAGGTATAGAGAAGTGGTCGACAGAGATCGACGGTCAGGTCGTTTCGTCGCCAGTGCTTTTCGACCGCAAGCGTGGTGAAACTCGCGAGCGAGCTCTAGCGGTTCCCTCAGGCGAGCAAAACGTAGCCGTCGTCTCGGTAATCGACGGTAGATCGCTAGGGGAGTTCATTACTAACGAGCCGGTCAAATCGACCCCGCTGGTTTTTGGCGACAATCTTTATGTCCATGCCATGAACGGCGATCTCAAGTGGTTCTCAGTCGACGACCTATCTGAACGAGGTTGTGTCGATTTGAAGGGAGGTGGGCGATGCGACTAATCTCCACACTTCACTTCGGTGATCTGCATATTGTTCTGCGATACGGGGAGGCCATCTAATGGAGATATTTGGCATTCTCTGGCAGGAAGTAATCATGCGCCCGATGATCAACAGCCTTGCGCTGTTGTATCAGTTGCTGTTCTCCAACTTTGGACTCAGCATCATCGTCTTCACTGTTCTCATCCGACTGGCGATGATTCCTCTGACAATACGTCAGACTCGCTCGATGAAGAAGATGCAGCTAATTCAGCCCAGACTGAAGGTGATTCAGGAAAAGTACAAGGGGAAGAAGGGCGATGCCCGCCGCAAGATGTCTTCGGAAACGATGGCAATGTACAAAGAGGCCGGGGTGAACCCGGTCGGCTGTCTCGGACCGATGATCATCCAGATGCCGATCTGGATCGGTTTCTACCGTGCAATTTTGCGAACCATGCCATCGACACCAGAGGGCATGGCGAATCTCTCGGATCTGTTCTATAGCTGGAACCCGGCGATTTCCGCTGTTCCATTCGATAGCCATTTCCTGGGTCTGTCGCTGGTAGATCTTGTCTCTACTGCGGCAATGCCGTGGAACTACGCACTGCCAGTACTGGTTGGTGCCTCGATGTTCCTACAGCAGAAAATGACCACCAATCCGACATCGGACCCACGACAGAAACAGACCAACCAGATGATGCTCTGGATGATGCCGATTATGTTCGGTGCATTCACATGGCAGTTCCCAGCTGGCCTGGCTGTATACATCCTGTTCTCAAACATCATCGGTGTAGTAATTCAGTACTACGTCGGTGGAAAGCAACCCATTGAACTATTCGGACGATCGTTCCTCGGAACCGCATCGAGCAAAGCTGAACGGGCTGCACAACTCGTAGCTGAAGCTGCAGGCGGGAGT
>Ga0302132_10001338_pt1 | contig 14071 bp, 15 predicted proteins | sample CB9_321_MG_FD_203113 | JGI IMG/M metagenome (GOLD analysis project Ga0302132, IMG submission 203113) | Marine microbial communities from Western Arctic Ocean, Canada - CB9_32.1 | ecosystem: Environmental > Aquatic > Marine > Oceanic | place: Canada: Western Arctic Ocean | collected 2017-09-19
ATCGGGGTAATGTCAGCCAGAGGCGACACTATAACCTCTGGGGTGGAGGCAGCGCCAGCGGAATTTAGAGCCTCCGACTCACCGCAGCCTATTGACAAGAACAACACCGCTGAAACGAATATGAGGCCCTGTAACATAGTGCGTAACCTCCTGCGGTGTGCTACCGGAGAGAGATAGCGGATAGGGGCTGAATCTCCGATCATCGGGAATCGGCTCACTATACCATCATGGGTATCGCTTTCGTCTGGTAAACAAGAGAAGTGGGGTAGATTCGGCCAGGTATTTCTTGGGTTTGGATCATGGACGTTAGAGCACTATCTGTGGCCCGCATGGATTTCGTCCGGTTTTCGGGGGAGTTGTTCATCTACTAAGCGTTTATTTTACTAGGGGGAGGGGTGCTCACCGTGCTCACGACCGGCCTGTTCGAGGTTATTGGACTGGACATTGGTCGGGTGGCGGAATCCTGGTTTCTGCCGTGTGGTGCGCTCGGCGTGGTAGGGCCGGTTCGTGGGCTGGCTATGAAGTCAGGGTGGGTGAAAGACCTGCCACTACGGGGCGGGTGGGACTTTTTCTAGCACGTAGACGTGGGACTTCCAGACTTCGTGGTGGATTTCGTCGAGGGCTATTTTGCCGGGGCGTTCGACGGCGAGGCGTCGGTCCATGACCTCGACATTTGTCTTGGTGAGGTATTCGCATCTTTCAAGGAGGCCCTTGAGGGTGGTCTTTTCTCCGCCCAGCATGATGTAGTCTAAGCGCTTTTCGTATGGCTCGAAGATGGTGCGCATGACTTCGCAGGCCTTGTCGTAAATTTCGCGGATGAGGCGTTTTCGGCTTCGTTCGAAGCGTCGCTGAGACGAGCCTCCCTGTTTGTGTCGGTTTTTTACGTGGCGGGAACCGGACTTGGAGGCTATCCGCTTTTCGCCGTGGATTACGCCAATCGCGTAGTTGCCGAGCCTGAGCAGGACGACTCCGATTACGAGGTCCCGGTCGAGTATCTCTTTCAATGGAGAGCTATCCAGGTTCTCGTGGATGGAATCTTTGTCGACGGGAAATGGTGGGGATATGGCGATGGCCGAGTCCTGGCCTTGGAAGATTGCCAGCCCTGTCTCTGAGGCGGGGACTTCACGCAGGATCTCGGCTAGATCTGGCCCCGCATCTGGACCGGGATTCTGTGAGTCGGGTTTGACGTACAGCGTGCTGTACGGCTCATCCGCTCCTTCCAGGCTGGCGAGCAGCTTGCGGAGGCCGGACGCTGTGACCCAGCGTCGTCTGACGATCTGGTACTCAGACGGCGGTTCGAAAATGTGGTGAGCGATTTCTGTCATTGCTTGCTACAATTGGGTTTATCGACGGCTGGCTCGTTAGAGCATACGCTACAGAGCGGTTTCAGTATACATTCATGGCGCAAAGGGTGAGCAGTTGCGAATTGCGATAGGTTCGGATCACGCAGGATTACCGATTAAGGCCCCTCTAGCGGGGTACCTTGAGTCCCTTGGCCACGAGGTGGTGGACGTTGGACCGATGTCTTTCGATCCGGACGACGACTACCCGGACTTTGCCGCTGAGGTCGCCCGCAAGGTTGCAAACGGCGAGGCCGAACGGGGGATCATGATGTGTGGCAGCGGTGTGGGTGCGAGCGTCGCGGCCAACAAGATTTTTGGCGTTCGGGCGGCGGTCTGCCATGATGTGTATTCGGCGCACCAGGGAGTGGAGCACGACGACATGAACGTGCTGTGCATCGGCGCTCGGATCGTTGGCGAAGAGGTGGCGAAGGAGCTGGTAGCGGCTTTTGCCGGGGCTAGCTTTACGGGTGAGGAGCGGCACCGGCGGCGGCTGGGCAAGGTCCTAGCGCTGGAGGCGGAGATGGGTGACGGGCCTTTGACAGGCTGAGGTTGAGTGATTTTTGCTGCCGATTTTGCTGCCTGATTCACCTAGCCAGTTGGTCACGGTGACCGCTATGAGTCTGCCCAGCCGGCTATGGCGTTCCGGCTTTTGCGGGTGAATTGTTTCGGGGCGAGGCTGGTAGGTCGAAATGACGACCTCTGTGTCGTACTGATTCCCTAGACTTCAATCGCGAGAATGGTCGATGACGTGGCTTCAGCCAACGGCAGAATAGAGCTAGATCTACTATTCGCCTGGAGGAAGCAGATGAAACGCGGCTACCTGGCAATCGGAGTGTTCTTTCTGTTCGTCTCCTCGGCATGCAGTCATACCTTCACTGGCCCAACAGAGAGTCGAGACGATAGCTTTGCTGTAGGCGATTCCCCCACGGTCGTGGTCGACAGCGACAACGGCCGCATTGTCGTTAATCCCGGCACTGACGGCACTGTCAGGGTAGAGGCGACGCTGAAGAAGCCCGATGACCTCGAGTACGAGATTGTCCAGGATGGGGACTCGATTAGCATCGTGGCAAAGGATACGAGGTCCGATGGAATCCATATTGGGGAGTCTCCCGGTGCGGACATTGAGATCACCGTTCCGTCTGATACCAGGTTGCGGCTTCGTGCCAGCAACGGCGGAGTCGAGATTTCCGGAATGCACCGCTCTGGCTCAGTGCGCACCTCCAACGGAAGGATCGTCCTTGAGGACGTGGTTGGGGATTTCGACCTGTCGACCAGCAATGGCGGTGTGACCATTTCGCGAGCCAGCGGAACCTTCGATATCGAGACGTCCAACGGCTCGGTTTCCACTGAACTGCCGATTTTGACGGTGTCTACGGGGGGCGAGGATCAGTTGAAGGGTACGATCGGAGACGGCGAGGCAGCCCTGGTAGTTAGGACATCTAACGGCTCGGTGACGGTAAAGTAGGGGTAGCTGTTAGATGAGTAGCGCGTCTCGAAGGCGCACAATTTGTATGTCCGTTAGTCCGATGGCGCGCACATATCCTTCGACTCCCCCATAGGCGTTCTCAAGGCGTGCGAGGGTGAGGCGCATCGTGTCGGTCCGTGCCAATCTTTCCGAGACCTTGCCCGACGCCAGATCCTCTTTTGACACAAAATCGGGCCGGCTCAGGTTGCGCCATCGGTCCACAAGGGCCTGGGCGCTCAGGTGGTAGTCCTGGGCGATGGTCTCGTTGGGGACCCCGGCTAGACCCAAGAGCAGGGCGGCGATGAGGCCGGTCCTGTCGGTCCCTCCAGCGCAAAAAAAAACATGGCTGGTAGCCTGCCGGGAGCGGACAATGTTGAGAGAGCGTCATGGATGGAAGCCTGTCTTTCGTCCAATATCCATGCGTAGCCATCGGCCATTCCCTTGGCTGTCTCGTAGTCACGCACTACATCGGGGAGCTCGTCGTCTCCCAGCAAATTATGGTTGAAATACTCAATCCCGGTGGACTGCGCGAGGTCGCTGGGTTTCTCCGATAGCTCATCTTCTGCTCGAAGGTCGATTGCGGTCTTGATCCCGTATTCCTTCAGTGCGGCTACGGATTCGGGCGTGAGATGGTCCAGCAGATCGGCGCGGAGGAAGTGCCCCCAACGCGTTGTGGCTCCGTTGGCGGTGCGATAACCGCCCAACTCTCGAACGTTGTAGGCGCCTGCGATTCTGAAATGGCGTTCGTGACGAGTTTCCAATTGGTCTGTTTAGCTGTATTCGGAACCCATGAGGCATGCGACGGGCCTGCGGGTTTCCTCTGCTTCCTGGAATGCCGACGAGATTCGGTCGGCGTCTTCGTCGGTCTCAATCAGGTAGTAGTTTATTCCCCAGGCGTGTAGAATCGGCTCGGTGAAGCGGGCTGCTGAGTCGGGCGTTGCGCCGTGGCGGGTCCAGCCTCTGTAACCGATCATGATGACCATTGGGATATGAAGGTCTAGGGCGAGCCCCCTAATCGAGTCGCCCGACTCGAAGAAGCCGGTGTTCTGGACCATTACGACCGGCCTCTCGCCGCCAACCCAGAGTCCCGCTGCGATGGCCATGCTCTCGCCCTCTCTGCATATCGGCACGAGAGAGATTGCAGTGTTGGACGCCATTTCCTCGTACATGAAACTGGTCTCGCTGTCGGGGAGCCAGACTGCGTGGGTTACGCCATTTTCATGAAGCTGGCCGATGATGGCGGCAGGGTTGAGTCTGGGTGCAGACAATGGGCGGGCCTCCGTGGAATTGTCGAGGGGTAGCTGCGGCGCATTCTAGCAGGATTCGAGTCGATTGAGGTTGCTAAGCAGGGTGCAGGCTGAGGTGGATGGCTAACCAACCGAACAGGGTGGTGCAGTGTCCGAGGTGCGACGCCGACAATCACCCGGACGCTCGCGATTGCCAGAGGTGCGATATGGCCCTTGGGGGTGGCGTTGTGCTGCCCGCGAGGGATTTGGTCCTCGCTAGTCGCGAGTCACGGTTGATCGCCAAGCTCATCGATCTCCCTTTCACTATGGTCTCGCTGATTGTTGCGAGCGTAATGCAATTCAGATGGCCTGCGACGGAGCAGTTGCAACTTGCTCTCATTCTGTTGGGCGTGTTCGGGATGATGGCCCAGGCCGCGCTGTTGTCACGGGACGGGCAGACGATTGGCAAGAGGTTGCTCAAGATTAGGGTGGTTCGCGCTGATACTGAACGCAACGGCTGGTTCGTGACGAATGTGGTGGTGAGGGCGGGTGTGAACGGGCTGCTATCGCTGACGGGGATCTACTTCGTGGTGGACGCTGCGTTCATATTCTTCAGCAACCGGTTGTGTCTCCACGACTACATATCAGGCACAAAAGTAGTCGGTGCTGCGCACGCTTCGTTGGGCGGGGCTAGAGCACCCCTGCACCAAGATTTATGCCCGCACCCCAAGCCCTGATCTAGGTTTGGGTGCTGGGCTCTCGTTGGCGTGATAGGAGGCCTGCCTCCTCGATTAGTTCGGCTACGAGCTCTTATTGCCGGTACGCCATGACGTGGACTCCGGCTACCCCGGGGATCTCTCTCACCTGCTGGATGATCTCGGTGCAAATGCGCTTGCCTTCGCGGCGCTGTTGGCCCTTTGGCGCGCTTTTCAACCTGGATATGATTTCGTCCGGGATGCTGACCCCGGGGACGTTGGCACGCATCTACTCTGCTGTTTTTGCCGATCGCAGCGGCCCTACGCCCACGAGGATGAAGACGCGCTTGTCCAGACCCATGTCCCTGACCTGGGACATGAAAGAGCGGAGTCTGGGGAGGTCGAAGCAGAACTGGGTCTGGACGAAGTCTGCGCCGGCATCGACTTTTTTCGCCAGCCGGATTGGTCTGAAGTCGTAGGGTGGGGCGAAAGGGTTGCTGGCAGCGCCGAGGAACAGGTGTGGAGGGGCATCTATGGGCCGGCCGCTGAGGAAGGTTCCTTTGTCCCGGAGGATGCGGGCGGTGCGCAGCAGGGTGATGGAGTCCAGGTCGAACACGGGTTGTGCGCCTGGTTGGTCTTCGTTCTTCGTCGTTAGTAGTAGCGCAAGCGCCGGTACCTTAACGCTGATTGCGGGCGCTAACGCCACGACGACCGTCTCGTTTAGCTACCATGTCCAAGACGTGTGGGACGGGCAAAGCACGTCTCTCCACCGGGCTAAGGTTTTCAGTACGTCCGATCCCGCAGGGGAGTGGGCAACGATTAGCAAGGTATCGTCGGCGACCGACTCCTCGTCTTCGCCGACGTCGAGGTTGTTCCGCGGTGATATTTTTCTCTCGTCCGATGCAGCCAAGGCAGGGACGGGCAACGATGGGGTATGGGTGCAGGACGGCGACACCGTGACGGTGAGCTACGTCGACTCCAATGGTGCTCTCATAGATAGCGATGCGTTGACGGTGGATGGCGTAAAGCCGACGATCAGCAATATTGTCCCGGCCGATGGAACGATTACCAATGTAGCGAGCCCGACGGTGACATTCGACGTGACCGACATGGGCTCGGGGATTTCAACTAGCAACTTCTCTACCGACATAACCCTGAAGATCAATGGCTGGCTGGTGTCAGCATCGAAAATCTCGTACCAGGCTATTGCCGGTGGATTCCGGGCCATATTTTCACAAGGCACATCCTGGTCAAATTCAAATGGTAGTGGCGGCTTTTCGGTCACTGATAGCACGGAGTTCAGCCTGGAAATGACTGCCACGGACCAGGCTGGGAACACGCAGACTGTGTCGGGGACCAGCGCCAACGTGACCATCGATAAAACCAAGCCCGTGTTGTCCTCAGCAGGTACCGGGAGCGCTAACACGACTGTGGTCGTTAGCTTTAGCGATGTGTCTGGCCTGGATGCGAGTAGCGTGGATGTCTCCGATTTCGCGGTGGCGGGCGCCACGGTTTCGACCGCTGTACAAGATCCCAATGACAAGAACAAAGTGATCCTGACCGTGAGCGCGTTGGCCTCGGATGCCAAGCCCCTGATCACCGTTAGCAATGTCTCGGACCTCGCGGGCAACGATGTCGCTACTAACTCTCAGGTTACTGCGACAGATGGGATCAAGCCGGTGATCTCGAACGTCGCCATCAACAAGAGCTTGGCTGTTCTGGGCGACGTGGTGTCGGTGACTTTGGGCACAGACTAGAAAATGGCTATCGACTGGCCCCAAGTGACCGTGCACGGCCCCAACAGCGCCACGAGCAACGGTCACCTCAGCGTAACGCAGCCGACGCCTAACAACTTCTCGGCCTCAACCGTGGTCGCGACTGGCGACACCACCGGGACCTACGGTGTGTCCATTCAGGCCAAAGACCTAGGCAACAATCTTACCAACAACCTGACGCAGTTCGTCGACGAAACGCCGATCATTGACGCTAGCAACAACGTCCTAACGCTCGCCAACGGCCCGATTGGCTTTTCCCAGCTCGGCGACCTGTTCGACGTGACGGTATCGATCAACGGCAGCACCGCTGGCGTCACTCTGGGCGTTGTAGATGCGAGCGCCCGGACGATTGCGGTTACCTCCGATGTGGAGGACACGGACACTGTCCTGGTCAGCTACCAGTACACGAATGACACCTTCGAGATCGATAAGACGGCTCCGACGATGACTTTCGACCCCGCCGCCGGCGCCAATGTGTCGACGGGTTCGCCGGTGGTGAATTTCATCTTCGATGACGACGAGTATCCAGGTGATTCGTTCAAGACGGTGACGGTGACCGCCGCCACGTTGACCAAGCCCGACAGTAGCGTTATCGACATACTTCCGTCGCTCGCCACATCTGACAGCATCACATACACGTTCGCGGCCACCAATCTGGCGTCGGGTTTGCACACTCTGACTGTTACGGGGAGCGATGCCGCCGGAAACGAGCTTACAGGCGCACAGTCCACCTTTGTGGTGACCAATCTTGCCCCTGCGGTCGAGGCAGAATCGGACATCACCATCGACGAAGCCTCGACGTTTTCCGGTACCCTCGCTACTTTCACGGACTCGAACGCCCCTGATACGCATGCAGCCGTGGTCGACTGGGGCGATGGGACTGTCGAGGCGGGTACGGTCGTCGATTCAGGAGGCTCCGGAACGGTATCCGGTTCCCACGTCTACGTGGACGACGATGGTGGTCCGTTCACCGTGACTATTACCGTCACCGACGGCAGCAACGTCTCAGACTCAGATACCCTTCTAGCAAATGTGACGAACGTGGACCCGGTGGCGGATGCTGGGGTGAAACAGAGTGTGGCCGTCGGCGCGACCTTTGTGCTCACGCCGACGACATTTACGGACGTGGGCGTTCTCTATACGCACTCGGCCTTGATTGTGTGGGGAGACGGGCACAGCGACACAGGCACCGTGGACCAGACCAACGATACGGTATCTGGGTCGCACGCCTACGCTGGGGACGGTACGTTCCCATTGACCGTCGTCGTTATTGATGCTGATGGCGGGTTCGCTGTTGATGCCATTGAGGTCAGGGTCGGCTCTGGCATACCGCAGCTTCCAACCGCCATCCTTAGCGCAACTCAGTGGGCGTTGATGTTGCTCACGTTGGCCTTTGGCGTTTTGTTGATACGAAAGAGGCGGCCTCCTGGCAGCCGGGTTGACGGTTAGCGGGGATATTGCCGGAAGTGGGGACGCTTTTCGAGGGGCTGAGAGTACGCCTGGCTGGGACGTGTGTTGTCGATGGTGGGTGGCGAAGGTTGGTTTTCACCCTCACCTCAATCCTCTCCCACTGGGAGAGGAGGCGGGACAGTAACCCCGGCGCTAGTGTGTGTGGCCAAGTTCAGATGGAACCCTTGGTTGCACGCGGTGTCGGGGCTGTTGGGCGGGTTTGGCACTTCGCATTCTGTGTCGTTTGACAAGAATATTTCGTTGTGGCAGGATAGTTCGATCAACACGAAGGGTTTGAGTGATATGGACGATTTTCGGATAGGACTTGTCGAGCGGCTTATCGAGAACATGGAGCGCATGCAGGTGCGTATGCGTTCTCGACCGCCTGCTGCCTGGTCTGGCGTGGAGTTGACGATGCCTCAGGCGAAGACGCTGTTCCTCCTGGGCCGTGGGCCCCGTCGCATGGGTGATATCTCGACCTATTTAGGGAGGGGGATGCCTTCGGCGACCAGCATGATCGACCGTCTGCTGGCAAAGGGTCTGGTGGAGCGCGTGGAGGACGCCTCTGACCGTAGGGTCGTGGCGTGTCAACTGACTGCTGCCGGCACAGAGGCCGTCGAACGATTTTGGCGACTTGGACGCTTGAGGCTCCAATCTCTGGCCGATGTGCTCTCGCTCGAAGAGCTTGAGATAGTGGTTCCGGCGATTGAGATTCTCTCGGACGCGGTAGGTAGAGACGGTTACGGCGCATTGGAAGAGACGGAGAGCAAGGTCTAGCGCAAAGGGGTTGTTTCTGGAGCCGCACTCAAGCCCTTAATCCCCGACCCCAAGCCCCCAGATACCCGAAAGGTCCCAACATGAGAGTTTTGCTTCGACTGGCTGGTTATGCCCTTGGACACCGCTGGTACCTCATTGGAGCGTACCTGACGATGACGTTGTCCAGCGTGTCGGCGATGGTGATTCCTAGGATGCTTGGGGACGCCATCGACGAGGCCCTGGCCTCCGGGCTGCAGAGCAAGTTGCTCATCCTGGCCGGCGTGATAATGGCTTTCAGCGTGCTCAGGGGGGTCTTTTCGTATGGCCAGCGCTATTTGTCTGAGGCCCTTTCCCAGAGGGCTGCTTTTGACCTGAGAAACGACTTCTTTAAGAAGCTGCAAAAGCTCAGCTTCGGGTTTCATGATCAGCAGCAGACCGGGAATCTTATGTCGAAGGCGACGGCGGATGTCGAGGCCGTGCGGATGTTCGTGAGTATGGGGCTGATACGTGGCCTGTCTGTCTTCATCATGGTGGCGCTGATCGGTACTGTGATGTTTTTGACGAACTGGCGGCTCGCTATTGTCAGCATGGCGTTCGTTCCCATTGTGATGTGGCGGGCGATCATGATGTCTACCACGCTGCGTCCGACCTGGATGAAGGTACAGGCGGAGACTGGAAATTTGACCACGGTGCTCCAGGAGAATCTGGCAGGTATCCGGGTCGTCAAGGCCTTCGGTGCACGCGATTTCGAGGTGGAGAAGTTCGAGCGGCGAGCCGGTTTGGTCGCGGACCTGACCTATAAGGCGACCCGGCTGTTCGCGTCCCAGGGTTCGCTGATGACGTTCATATTTACTGTGGCGACCGGGGCGATACTCTGGGTTGGCGGACGCGAGGTGATAGCGGGTCGGTTGTCCACTGGCGAGATGGCTTCGTTCATTATGTACATGGGCCTGCTGGGTATGCCGGTACGAATGAGTGGCTGGATGGTCAACACGTTCTCTCGTGCCAGCTCCGCCGGGCAGCGCATCTTCGAGGTTCTGGACGCGGAATCGCCGGTACAGGAACGGCCGGACGCCACGCCATTGCCCAGGGTAAGTGGACATGTGAAGTTCAATGACGTGTCGGTGAGCTACGACTCGGCCGAGACGGCGGTTCGCGGGATCGAATTTGAGGCTGAGCCTGGTCAGATGATCGCGCTTTTAGGCGGTCCTGGTTCCGGAAAGAGCACCCTGGCGCATGTGATACCTCGCTTCTACGACGTGTCAGCCGGCAGCATCACCATCGACGGCACCGATGTTCGCGAGGTTACGCTGCCATCGCTTCGTAAGAACGTCGGCATAGTGTTGCAGGATGTTTTTGTGTTTGCGGCTACTATACGGGACAACATCGCCTACGGGCTCGACGAGGTGGAGACGGAGGATGTTGTAAGGGCGGCTAAGATCGCGCAGCTACATGAGTACATTACGGGGCTGCCGGATGGTTACAACACCTGGGTAGGCGAGCGGGGGATCACGCTGTCGGGCGGCCAGCGCCAGCGGCTATCGATCGCGCGCACGATTCTGCTGGACCCGCCGATACTCATTCTCGACGACTCCACTTCGAGTGTGGATATGGGCACCGAGCACAGGATTCAGGAGGCGCTGAGGGAGGTCATCAAGGGCAGGACCACCTTCGTGATCGCTCACCGCCTGTCGACGGTCAAGAGCGCAGATCTGGTATTGGTTCTCGAAGGCGGCGAGATCGTCGAAAGGGGTAGCCACCAGGACCTCTACGATCATGACGGCTTCTACAGGAAGATATACGACCTGCAGCTGCGGCCTCAGGAAGAGGGCGCTGTGACTGCCGGCGGTGACGCCTAATGATGCACGGAGGGTTCGGCGGTGGCGGCGGTGGTGGGGGATGGATGCGTGGCGGCGGCGGTCGAGGCATGGGCGGTCGCATGGGGCTCGATCAAGAGCAAGAGGAGGGAGGCGAGCTATACGATCACGAGGTTGTGGTCAGGCTAATGGCCTATATGCGGCCTCACTGGAAACGCCTATCAATCACGATTGCTGCGATGTTCATGTACACGGGCACGATAGTGGTTATGCCATTGATCGTGAAGCTAATCATCGACGATTTCATCCACGGCGACAATCTCGCGGGACTCAACTGGATCGTGCCGATTTTCATAGTCGTGGCGCTGGTCCAGTATGGTAGTCAGTACGTCAACCAACGGACAATGGCCTTCGTTGGTCAGAGGGTGTTGTACAAGCTGCGCATGGACATGTTCACGCACCTGCAACGGCTGTCGATGAGCTTCTATGATCGTAACGAGGTCGGGCGTGTGATGTCCCGGGTGCAGAACGACGTTCAGCAGCTACAGGAGTTCCTGTCCGTGGTGCTAGTCACGCTGGGCGATGTGTTGAGCATAAGCGGGATTGTCGTGGCGATGTTGATATTGAACTTCAAGCTAGGCCTGATCACGCTGTCGGTTATCCCATTGCTCTTCCTGATGTTGATGATGTGGCAGGGCTATGCTCGGCGTTCGTTTATGCGCGTACGAAAGGCCATCGCCGTCGTCAACTCCGGCCTGCAGGAGAACATCTCGGGGGTGCGGGTGGTCCAGAGTCTCAACCGCGAGGACGCGAACGTCAAGAGCTTTGGCCGGGCCAATGCCGAGCACCTGGGCGCGAACCTTCAAGCTACCAAGTTCACGGCAGCGCTGTTTCCGGCGGTCGAGGTGCTATCGGCCCTCGGCCTGGCGATGGTGATTTTCTTTGGCGGCTCGATGGTGCTGGACGAGGTCATTGAGGTGGGCCTGCTGGTGGCGTTTGCGCTCTATATCCAGCGCTTTTTTGAGCCTGTAATGAACCTGACGATGCAGTTTGGCTCGTTGCAACGGGCCATGGCCTCCGGCGCGAGAATATTCGAGATACTAGATGTGGAGCCGGATGTCGTCGAGATGGAGGGTGCCGTAGTTCTGGACCGGGTGGATGGCGAGGTACGGTTCGAGGGCGTAGGATTCCACTACAACGCCGACGAGCCTGTTCTTCACGATGTGAACATCCACGCGGTGGCGGGAACTACAGTTGCGTTGGTGGGACCGACGGGTGCAGGAAAAACGACGATCGTGTCGCTGATGATGCGTTTGTATGACGCTACCGAGGGGCGAATCACGGTTGACGGGCATGATATCCGAGATGTCGATCTGGATTCTTTGGCGCGTCAAATAAGTGTCGTGCCCCAGGAGCCATACCTGTTCTCGGGCACGATTAGCGAGAACATCCGATACAACCGCACGGGGGCGACGGACGAAGAGGTGGAGTCGGCGGCACGTGCTGTGGGTGCGCACGATTTCATCAGTGGTCTTGCGGGGGGCTATGACAGCCCATTGCAGGAGCGCGGTAGCAACCTGAGTGTCGGGCAGCGCCAGCTAATAAGTTTTGCTCGGGCACTGGTGGCCAATCCACGGGTACTGCTTCTGGACGAGGCCACGGCCAACATTGATACATATACGGAGATGCTCATCCAGCGCGCGCTGAGCGAGTTGCTCAGTGACCGTACTGCCGTGGTTATCGCTCACAGATTGTCCACGGTTCGCAACGCGGACATGATCCTGGTGGTGGACGATAACCGCATCGCCGAGCGGGGCAGCCATGATGAACTAATGGCGCTAGACGGCCTGTATGCCAGACTCTACTCTTACGCGACGGATGGTGTGGGTGAGGATGGCGATGTGGTGTTCGGAGATCAGCCCAAGGTGGCGGACGCTACGAGCAATGGCAATGTTGCGGACGGCACGTGGCTGGTCACGATGGAGTCGCCGAGGGGTACTCGTGAGGGCACCTTGGAGCTAGCGGTGCAGGGGGCAGCCCTGAAGGGGACGTGGTCCGGACCGCAGGGCGCGCAGGAGTTCTCTGGGGGCAGTATCGAGGGTGCGGCCCTGTCCTGGCGGGTCGAGATGGAGGGTCCAATGGGCAAGATGTCGCTGAATTTCAGCGGCTCAGTGGATGGCGACGCCATTACAGGTAGCGTCGAGTTCGGCTCGCGTGGCAGCGGCTCGTTTACCGCGAAGCGTGCCGAGAGCGGCGTACCGGCCGAGTAGGCGGTGCCCGGTGGCTGGACGTGTGCCCAGCCTAGCTGTGGATTTGGACCTTGATGGAGCCGACAGTCTTGTCGTAGGCGATGTCGAAGCCGCGTTGGATGTCCACGAGCGGCAGTTCGTGGGTGACCATCTGGCGGAGATCTACTCTGCCGGACGCCATCATTTCGATGGCGAGCTCGAAGTCGTGCCGTCCGTCCATGACGCTGTAGCACGACGAGAAAATGAAGGACTGCTCCTTCAACAGTGGCGGAAGCCAGTCGAGGGTGATTGGGGCGTGGAAGCCACCAAGGACCGCGATTCTGCCCTGTACGCGTGTCACACTGATCGCCTGCTGTAGGGTGGCGTTCGTCTGTCCACCCACGGTCTCAAGCGTGAGATCGGCTCCTCGGCCCTCGGTTACCTCCAGGATTGCATCTTGAAGTGCGTCGCCCTCTGGCGTGACCGCGACGTCGGCGCCGAGTTTTCGGGCCATATCTGCTTGGTGAGGGTGGCGGGCAGTGACCAGGATGCGGCCTGCACCCATTGCCCGGGCGGCCGCGACGGCGGTGAGGCCGATGTTGCCTGCGCCCAGGATTGCCACTGTCTCCCCCGACTTTAGGTCGCCGCGTCTCATGCCGTGGATCGAGACCGCCAGCGGCTCTACGAGTGCGCCCTCGTGCCAGGATAGATTTTCGGGGAAGGGGAAACACCCGTCGGCCAGCCGTGTCATGTATTGGGCGAAAGCTCCGCCGCTTTCGGGTGTCCGGTCCGTGCAGGAGCGGTACTGGCCGGTGCGGCAGTACCAGCACTGTTGGCAGGCACGTCCGAGCCCGATTGTGTCTATGGCGACTCGCTGGCCTACTGCTGCGCGGTCGACGCCATCGCCGACGGCGACGATTTCTCCGGCAACTTCGTGGCCGGCTGACATGGTGTCGGCTTCCGTGCGGCCGGCGTTCATGAGCAGGTCGGAGCCGCAGATGCCGACGGCTCGGACGCTGACCAGCACCTCGCCGGGTCCGGCGACTGGCGTTGAAATCTGTGTGATTTTCATGGATCCGGCACCGTCGTATAGTGCGGCTGTCATTGTGCTCATGTCTGTCCTTCCGTGGGTCGGCTGAGGTGGGGATGGTGTGTGGTGCGGCTACGGCAGACTATACTGCGGGTTGCTGTTAGGTCAAGGTGGGATCGATGGGAGTCGTTGAGGCAGGTTAGTGGGTTATCGCAAACTGTCTTTCCTTGCCCCTCCCCACCCAAAAGATAAAGAAAAAATAGATATTTTGTATGAGGGACACCCTC
>Ga0302132_10001350_pt1 | contig 14007 bp, 11 predicted proteins | sample CB9_321_MG_FD_203113 | JGI IMG/M metagenome (GOLD analysis project Ga0302132, IMG submission 203113) | Marine microbial communities from Western Arctic Ocean, Canada - CB9_32.1 | ecosystem: Environmental > Aquatic > Marine > Oceanic | place: Canada: Western Arctic Ocean | collected 2017-09-19
CAGTTCCAGCACCAGCACTCTCGTGGATTCTTCCTCGTCATAAAACACCGTCACGGTCACGGTGTTGTCCAGCTGCCGCAGCATCACCTCAGTGCGCGAGGAAAAATTGAGGTCGATATTTTCCGCTACTGACGTTCGGGAATAATTCCGAAACGACAGGTAATTGGCCATCGCCGCCAGCGCTAATACCGAGAGCACCGCCAGCGCGCAGTTGATCCAACCGCTCCAACGGCGGCCGGTCGAGTAACTTTCATTTCCAGGTGTGCTCATTTATTTCCAGCGTCGGCTGCCGATGGATTGGCAGGTGAGGAACAAAAACACGGCGGTGAGGCTCAGGTAAAAAATCACGTGCCGCGAATCGATGATGCCCGAGGAAAAATCCTTCATGTGTTCCAGCACCGAAATGTGTCGCAGCGCGGTGTAAATTGGGGTGTCGGTGGGCGGACTGATTTCTCCCAGTAACCCGATCATAAAAATTCCAGTACCCAGCGTGAAGCTCGTCATTGCCGCGACGATTTGGCTGCGCGTGAGGCTGGAGGTGAAGCACCCCAGCGCCATATAAAATGAACCAATCAACGCGATCCCCAGAAATGTGCTCATTACCGGCCCGGCATCCACCTGCGGAAATACCGCCGCATAGTGTTTAAGGATGAACGGAAATGCCGCCATTGGCAAAAATGTCAGTAAATAAAAACCGAATGCGCCGCCGAATTTTGCCAGCACCACTTGCAGGTCACTCACCGGCGTGGTCATCAGCGTTTCAAATGTGCCGGTGGATTTCTCGCGGGCGAAGGTGCGCATCGTGATCACCGGCGTTACCAGCAGCAGCACCAGCCAAAACAACCCCGTGCTTGGGAATTTTTCTGTGATCGGCAAATCAAATGGCCGGTTGTTCAGCGTGTCCACAATGAGCAACAAACTCAGCCCCAGCAAAAACTGTACGCCCGCCAAAATCACATAGCCGCGGAAGGACAAAAAATGCCCTGCCAATTCGCGCCGTGTGAGGGTGATCAACGTGCCCATTAGTCTTCCTCCCTTCGTGTGATATGCACAAAAATATCCTCCAACGTGTGGCGGTCACGCGTGAGTTCGCGCAACGGCCAGCCACGCGTGCGCGCAAGCGCGGCAATTTCCGAACGTAAATCAAGCCCGTCGCGCGGCGTTAGCCGGCAGCGCTGGAAGCGCCCTTCCGCCGGCGTGATGCGGTGGTGTTCCACTTCGGCCATTTCTTCCCAAGCCGTTTCCAAAACATCCGGCTCCGCTTCCAGCTCCACGGTGATGCGCTGCTGCCCACCCAGCTTGCGCTCTAAATTGGCCGGAGTGTCTGCTGCCACCACGCGTCCTTCGTGAAAAATCATCAGTTGGGAACACGTCACTTCCACCTCGGGCAAAATGTGCGATGAGATCAATACCGTATGATTTTCCGCGAGCTGTTTAATACACTGCCGCACGGTGCGCACTTGATGCGGATCGAGTCCAATGGTGGGTTCATCGAGAATAATGACGGCCGGCTCGTGTACCAGTGCATCGGCCAAGCCAACGCGTTGGCGGTAGCCCTTGGAAAGTTCGCCAATCATTTGCCGCGCGGCATCGGTGAGGTCGAATTGTTCGATCACCGCATCCACGCGATCGCGGCTGGCTTGCCGCCCCAGCCCTTTGAGCCGCGCGCGAAATTTCAGATATTCCCGCACACGCATATCCGAGTGCAGCGGATTATTTTCCGGCATAAACCCCACGCGCCGCCGCACCTCCCGCGAAGCCCCGGCGACGTCGTGGCCGGCGATACGCACGGTGCCCTCGGTGGCGGCTAGGAATCCGGAGAGGATGCGCATGGTCGTGCTTTTGCCCGCGCCGTTGGGGCCCAGGAAACCGACAATCTCACCGCGCCCCACGGTAAAGGAAATATCGCGAATTGCCGGACGGCTGCCGTAAAGTTTGGTGAGGTTTTCCACCTCAATCATCGGCTTGGGCGCGGGGATGTCGTGAGTGTCGTCCGCCATCTATCGTGCCTTCAAAGTTGCTTCGCCGCTGCGCCGTTGGAGGAATGCTCCGCGGCGCACTTCCCAAACGACTCCCAGTCGCACGGCTTCGCCGCGTTTCAATCCGCGGATCATCCGCGCAAAGGCCACCACGTTGGGCGGCGTAAGTCCGTTCACTTCGCGGATGATGCCGCCGTGTTTCAGCTTCGCCAATGTCCCCGGGCCATCGGCTTCCACTGCGGTGATTAAGTACCCGCCAAAAAACGAAAGGCCCGTTTGCTCTGCCAATGCGCGCGTGAGTGGCCGTACCGTGAGGCCGAGGCGTTGCTCGATGAGCTTGGCGTTAAACACTTTTTCCTCCGGCTGCATCGTGACTGTCACAGGGTGTGCGCGTCCGCCGCGAAAGATGCGAATCTCTGCGTTTGTTTTTTGGGCCGCACCGCCTGTAGTGATGGCCTTGGCCCAGTTCACAAACCCGTCTACTGCCTTCCCGTTGACTTCCAGCACCGTATCGCCGACGGAAAGCCCGGCGGTGGCGGCGGGGCTGCCCGGTTCCACGGTCGCCAGCCGCAAGCGGTCGCCATCCACCCGCACCCGCGCGCCCAGCCAGAGGCCGCGCAGATATTCCGGGGTGAAAAATTCACCGAGCGCCGCGTTCACGCGCTTGATGGGAATGGAAAAGCCGAGGCCCTGCCCCTGCGGATGAATGGCCACGTTGATGCCAATGAGTTCGCCATCGAGATTTATCAGTGGCCCGCCGCTGTTACCGGGGTTGATGGCGGCGTCGGTTTGCAGCCAGTTGGCCACATCGAGTACGGCGTTGGCCTCGGGCGCACGTCGGGCTTTGCTGCTGAGAATGCCGCGGCTGACCGAGCCGCCGAGCCCGAAGGGATTGCCGAGCGCGAGCACCGTTTCGCCAAGCAATAAATCGTCATCGCGCGCGAAGGCGACGGTCTTGAATCGCGTGCCCGGCTTGGCCTTGAGTTTGAGTAACGCCAAATCTGCGCGCTGATTGTATGCCACGCGTTCGGCCTCCAGCTCGCGTCCGTCGCTGAGCCGCACTTGGATGCGCGTGGCGCGGCGTACCACGTGGTCGTTGGTCAGCAAATAGCCTTCGGGATCAATGATCACGCCCGAGCCGAGGCTGTGGCGTACATTGCGGCGCGGTTGAGAGTGGAACGGATTCCAATAATCACGGAATAATTCTGCAAAGGGATCGCGGATTTCCATCACCGTTTCGGTGCGGATATTCACCACCGCCGGCATGACCTTTTCCACCGCGCGCACCACCGCATCGCGCCTCGGGCCGTCCGCCGCTGTGGCGTGCATTGTCAGTGCGAAAAGTGCAAATATAATATTGACGGTTTTTTTCAAGAGACTAGTTTTTTATTCAACCCCCGCGCGCGCAGTGTCCAACGCCAATCTGGCAGAAAAATGAGTCTCGTGCAACGGCAAGCTGATAGAATGACAGGCAGCTTTTATTCACAATGGCGCGCCCAATCTGTGGCGGCGCAAGTTCGCGAGACCGCCGGAGACACGCCGCCCGAACGGCTGATGCAGTCTATTTGGCAGCACCAACGCCTCCGGCGCGAGGCATTGCAAACCACCGACGGCCGCACAGTGCGGGTGTTGCATCCGGGTTTTTGGAATCACGAAGCCGGGCCGGATTTCCAGCGCGCCGTCATCCAAGTGGGTGATGATGTTCCCGCCTGCGGGGATGTGGAAGTGGATCCCACCGGGGCCGATTGGCGCGCGCACGGGCACCACACTAATCCCGCTTTTGAAGGCGTCATCTTTCACGTCATTTGGAATGGCCCCGCCAAGACCGCCCTGCCCACGTTGCGCATGCAGCCTCACATCGACGCCCCACTTGCTGAGTTGGCTGATTGGGAGGCGGCGGAGCCGTGGTTGCCGTTGCAGTTTGCCGGCAAATGCCGCGCGCCGCTGACTGAATTAACAATTGAACATCAAGAGACACTGCTCAGTGAAGCGGCTGCCGTGCGGTTGGGGGAAAAGGCCGATGCCCTCGCCCGGCACGCGCGACGGCACGGTTGGGAAAGTGCCCTTTGGCACGGGTTGTTCCGAGCGCTCGGTTACAAGAATAACACGTGGCCGATGCAACACCTCGCGGACCAACTGCCCGCACTGCGCGCCAGCGGGACTGCCACCGCAATGGGCTGGCAGGCGCGTTTGCTCGGCGTGGGCGGATTGCTCACCGACAATTTACCTGCACAAACGCCCGCAGCCCGCAAACACCTTCGGGCGCTTTGGGATTGCTGGTGGCGCGAACGCGATGCGTTTGAGAAAATCATTTCCCCAAAAACCGTTTGGCGCTTTGGCGGCATGCGTCCGGCCAATCATCCCATCCGCCGCCTCGCTTTGCTCGCTCATTGGTTGGCGCGCGATGACTTGTCCGCGCGGCTGGAGCAGTGGCTGCACATCGATTTCCCCAAAACCAAGCTTGCTCCTTCATTAACTGAAACGCTCGCCGTGCAGCCGGAATCATTTTGGAAACATCACTGGACCTTCCGCAGTCCGCCTCAGCCCAGGCCCTGCGCATTGCTCGGCACCGCGCGCGTGACGGATCTCGCCATCAACGTCATCCTCCCGTGGTTCCATGCGCGAGCCGTCGCCGGGGAAAACCCTGAAATGCAATCCCGCATCACTGCCCGCTACGCCGCGTGGCCCCCTTCGCAGGATAACGCCATCCTCAAGCTCGCCCGCCAACGCCTCTTTGGCACCCCCCGCCGTCTCGCCACTGCGGCCGCTCAGCAGGGCCTCATCCAAATCACCCGTGATTTCTGTGACCACGCTCCCGCCACCTGCGAGGGCTGCGCTTTCCCCGATCTCGTGCGAGGCTGGGCGGAAAATTTTGATGGAAAATAAATCGACACGCTGAGGCATTTCTCGTTTCCTTTGGTGTTCGCAGAACACTATTTGGCCATGGAAACATTTTTTGCCGCAGCCTCGCCCGACTACACGCCATTTTGGATTCTCGCCGCCGGCGTGGTCTTTGTCATCTTGAGCATCGTTAAGCTCCGTCTGCACCCCTTTCTCGGGCTGATCCTCGGGGCGGTGCTGGTGGGATTGATCACACCGGATTTACCGGAGCTAACCAAGGCCGGCGGTTTTTGGTCTGATAATCCCGGCGCATCGCATTTCACCCAGTCGATCAATTGGGCCATGGCCGGATTCGGCACCTTGGTGGGGAAGATCGGCTTCGTCATCGCCATGGCGGCGATGATCGGCATGTGCATGATGGAGAGTGGTGCGGCGGATAAAATTGTGCGGCGGCTGATGGACGCGCTTGGCGAAAGCCGCGCGGCATGGGCGATGCTTATCAGTGGGTTTGTGCTTTCGATCCCGGTTTTTTTTGACACAGTTTTCTTTTTGCTCATCCCGCTGGCTCGCGCCTTGGCGCTGCGGACCGGGAAAAATTATACACTGTACGTGTGTGCCGCGGCCGGAGCCGGGGCGATTACCCACACGATCGTGCCGCCCACGCCGGGGCCATTGATGATTGCGGAGAACCTCAGCCAACCCGCCGGCAACGCCATCATTGCCGGGCTGCTCGCCTCCATCATCCCGGTGGCATTGGTGATGTGGCTGGCGAACCGATTTAATGATCGATTCAAAATTCCGCTGCGCGAAACCAAAGGATCTTCGCTCGATGCGCTGGGGAAAATCGTGGAGAAAAAAGACGACGAGTTGCCCGGGTTTTGCCTTTCCATTTTGCCGGTATTGTTGCCGGTGGTGTTGATCTCGATGGTCAGCTTCCTCGGCCTTGCGGCTAAACTGGGCGTCACCATTTCACCGGAGGTGAAAACGTGGCTCGAGTTTGTTGGCAACAAAAACGTGGCCATGTTCCTTGCCGCCGTGATCGCGATGTACACGCTGGCGCGGCAGCGCGGTTGGACGATGGAAAAGCTCGGCGAAGCGATGGGCGCGCCGCTGGAGACGGCGGGTGTGATCATTCTGATCACCGGCGCGGGCGGGGCATTCGGCTCGATGATCGGCCACTCGGGAATCGGCGACACCATCAAGGCCATCGGTGTGAGCGAGGGCAACACCGTCGGAATGCTGTTTATGGCGTGGCTGCTCACGGCGGTGATTCGTGCGGCGCAAGGCTCGGCCACGGTGTCGATGATCACCGGCTCGGGCATTATGGCACCGATTATTGCGTCAATGCTCGAGGCCGGCACGCTGGGCTGCCATCCGATTTATTTTTGCCTCGCCATTGGCTTTGGCGCGTTCCCGCTTTCGTGGATGAATGACAGCGGGTTTTGGGTGGTGCAGCGAATGAGCGGCTTCACGGAAAAGGAAACGCTGAAGACGTGGACGGTGATGCTCACGGCCATCGGCGTGGCGGGCATCGTTCAGGTAATAGTGATGGCTTCGGTGTTTCCCATGAAGCCGGACAAACCGGCGGCGAAACCAGAGGCCGCAGCGCGCGTCAGTTCAGTTCCAGCGTCGGATTCAGCAGCGCCCGATGAGCTTCGGCTTCATCGGCGAAGATGACGCGAATGGACTTAAAGCGGTTCGTGCGCCAGTGATCTTCTTTGAGCAGCCATTCTTTCACAAAATTCGCCACCGTATGACGCGCTTCTTCGCGGACCTGTCTCACATGATTTTCCTGTTGCGCATAGCCGTTGAGGCGCGGGGTGAGTGAGCGCTCCAGCGCGGCCATTTGTTCATCAGCATTCCAGCGGCCCCAGCCTTGTTCGGAGCGTTTTGACATTCGGTCGGTGTGGATGGCCACCGGCAGTGAGGCGCGCAGGCGCGGGGCAATCACTACGCATTGCTGCTCATGGACTTCGAGCTTCCACGGATCACTCAGGCGCAAGTGATAACGAAATGTAGCGGGAACTTTGATTTCGGTGACGGTGGTGCCGAGGCTGATTTGTCGCCACAGAATAGTGCGCTTGTTCGCGCGTTTAATGGTTTCAGTGTACTTAATCGTGGCTAATTCGAGGTTGCCTTCGCCGGTGCCTTTGACTTCGGGGATGGATTCTTCAAAGGTGTGTGTGATTTTTGTTTGCTGAAAACGCTCCGCGATATCTGACACTTTACGGAAGCTCTCCTCCACCGCGTCCGCTGTTTCTTTCACCGTGGCGATGGTGGTTTCCTTTGCGGTGTTCAGCGATTTGATAAATGCCCCCAACGCAATCAACGCCAGCACCAGAATCACAATCGGCCAGCGCCATTCGCTGAAGTTGCTGGTTTTCTCCTGCGGAGTTTGTTCTGTTTCCATACCATCAATATAACATCCAGCCGCCCGATTTGCGAGCCTGCAGTAACCAGCGTTGTCCGTTGCGCGTCTGTTTAACTATGAATACGGACCGGCTTGCTAATGTCCGTGGAGGCCAAGGGGGCTCCCGGGCGTTTACCCTCATCGAGCTGCTTGTGATCTTTGCGCTCATGGCCATGATGCTCTCGATGATGGGCCCGGCCTTTGTAAAGGTGCGCGACAAGGCGCGGGAGCTGCAGTGCCTGAACAACACCCGAAATCTTGCCATCGCGCACACTATTTATTCCAGCGATCACAACGACCAACTTGTTCCGCACGCCGTGTGGCGTCCGCCTCACAACGGTGCGCTGGTGCCTACGGCGAACATGACTTTCTGGCCCGACCTCCTGCAAAACTATGTGGGCGATGACCGCATTTTTCGATGCCCCTGCATGCACTGCGGTTCAGAGCGCGCCATCGGTTATGGAATGAACCTGCAAGTGTCCGGCGCATTTCTTGTGCAATCGGAAACCGACACAACGTACTTGGCGGAAATTCAACGGCCTTCGCAAACCGTGTTGTTTGCTGATGCCGCATTCGTGACACGCGCCACGATGAACCGCCCACTCGATGAATGGCAGGAAGACGCCACCCGCCCGCGTGGCTGTTGGACGCTTCGCTCGGCTGCGGATCCGCTTTGGTATTTTGCCCCTGCGCGATTGATGCCCCGCCATCTTGGCCGTGCGAACAACGCCTTTGTGGATGGCCATGCCGAGACGCTTACGCCTGCACAGCTTGGCTATGGCTTGCCACTGCGGCATCCAAATAATTTATGGGATCGGTATTGAACACAATTATTGAGGATGAACAGGATGGTTTTTACCCTGAATATTCGTGTTCACATAAACCCGCTTATCCTGTCCGCCGCCACGGGCCGATGATGGCGAGGGTCAATCCCGGGCGCTGGATGTTCACGAAGAGCGTGGTGCCATCCGGCGAAAAAGTGGCGCCTGCGAATTCGCTGTTGCTCACGGCGTTGCGTGCGATTTTGTAAAAACCGCCGCGCGGCGTAATGCCGGAAAGAAATTGCTCGCCCGGACCGTCTTCGCACAACACCAAATCACCCCACGGCGCGACCGTGAGATTATCCGCGCGGTCGATGATCGCCTGATCATTCGGCTCCGCGTAGAGTTCCAGCGTGCCGGTGGCGGGGATGTATTTCCAAATTTGGCCGTGCTGTTTTTTGCCACCATTGGTGCAGACGAAATATACACTGCCATCCGCCCACCACATCCCTTCGCCACGCGCGAATTTCGCTGCGCCTTTGGCCTGCGCTTGCAGTCGCAAATCATTTTTGGGAGATTCCACCTCATCGAGGTCCACCCACGTGATTAAATGCTTCGCGCCGACGCGCACGAATTGTTTCTTCCAGTTGCGTGTGTCCAAGGTAAACGAATCGCGCACCACCAGCGCCTGCAACCGCCCGCCCGCGGCGAGCGTGCCGGGGGTTTTTGGAATAAATCGATAAATCGCGCTGTCGCCCAAATCTTCCGTTTGATAAACGATGCCCGTTTTGGGATCCACCGCCACCGCTTCGTGCCGGAAGCGCCCCATCGCCTTCAACGCCACCGCGTGCGCAAGGCTCGGCTGCGTGGTGGCCGGCACTTCAAAATTATAACCGTGGTCGCGCATCAACGTGCCGCCCGCACGATCCGCCGTTTCCTCGCAGGTGATCCAGCTATTCCACGGCGTGGGCCCGCCCGCGCAATTACGCACCGTGCCCGCGAGGCTGAGAAATTCCCGCACCGTGTGCCCGCGTTTTGTGTCGTACACCACCGTCGTCGTGCCGCCGAGGCTGGGCGGGACTTGCTTGCCCTTGTGCCGCCCGCCGGCGTCATACATTTTTGCGCGAATTTTATCCGTAAGTTTTTTATTACTTTCGCCAAACGCACCGCCCGAGCCCGTGATCGCCGGATTCAACTCGTGATTTCGCACCAACACCGTCAACCCGTTCTCCCCCGGGAACGCCGCCATTCCGTCCGCCCCACCTGGAACCTGCAAACCATCGGCCATTCGCGTGCCCGCTTTAGAAATCACGCGGTACGAAAACCCTTTCGGCAAATCCAGAATCTTTTTTGGATCCGCCCGCAAAGCCCCGTATCCCTTCACCGCCCGCGCCCCAGCCGTGTTCGTGAGCAATTGCAATCCCCCAAACCCCGCCGCCAACGCGGCCCCAGTTTTCAAAAAATATCGTCGTGTGTTCATTAGAAAATACAATTGAATTTCACCTGTCATGTGAGAAACTGCGGTACTGCTCATCAATACTCATTACTTCAAGTTTCGAATCAAATCCTTGCTTCACTGCTTCGGTAATTGCTTCTTCTTTAGAATCAAATGGTTGTGTTTTTTTGTTTTCGAATTCAAACACGAACCAACCGTCATCGTTTTTGCCAACCAAGAATCGTGCATCGAAAGCACACTGTGTAATTCCTGTCACTATATGAAAATAAACGTTTTCTTCCGGATTGTATGTTGTAATCCCCCCATCTCTGGTTCCGTCGATCATCGTTATTTGGTATGGGTAAGCCAAAGGGAAGCGATAGAAATCCCAAGCCCCATAATCCGTGAAAAAATCCTCGTCAATCTTTTCAGTGTGTTTCTTGTGAACAAGGCTCTTGGCACGATCGATGAATGTTTGCCGAGTTTTCTCGCCGGCCTTGTATTCAGATGATGATGTGTCACTGCAGGATGAAAGAATCAAAAGCAGGACAATCGCCGCCAACGCGGCCCCAGTTTTCAAAACATGTCGTCGTGGGTTCATTCCAATCAGTGCTGCCCGACGCTATCGCGGCCGCGACGGAAAAGAAACTCGATTATTTCTGCTCATCGGTTTCAATGCCCGTGTGAAAGTCATCTACCTTTTTGTTTTCGGTTGCCTGTTTGGCATCGGGTGTGCCACTCCGCAAACTGCACCGTTCACCACAGCGCTTAATTGGGTGACAAAATCCAGCGAGTATCAAGCCGTTTGCCAACAAACCTACGCCGCCGCTTGGGAAAAGATGGCTCCGGCTGCACGCGCAGCAAACGGGCCGTGGGTCATCGTGATGGATCTGGATGAAACGGTGCTGGATAATTCCAATTATCAGCGGCAACTCGAATCCAGCGGCCAAGGCCATAGCCAGGCTGCGTGGGCCGCGTGGGTGGCGCGATCGGACGCGGGGCTTGTTCCGGGCGCGAAGGAATTTATTGCCAAAGTTCGTACGCTCCCGCGCGCGCGCATTGTTTTTCTCAGCAACCGTTATACGACCGGCCTCGATGCGACGCGCGCCAATTTGAAAAAACTGGGGCTTACGGCCGACTCCGATATTTTTCTGCTGCGCCGCGAGAAAGCCGACACCAAGGCCATCCGCCAGCGGGAAGTGCTCGAAGGCAGTCGGCGTATGGCCCCGTATGGGGCGCATCGGGTGGTGGCGTGGTTCGGCGATGCGGCGCATGATTTCCCGAAAGATGCCAAGCTAAAGTGGGGCACCGAAAAATTTATGCTGCCTAATCCAGTTTACGGAAGCTGGTAAAATTCATCACCGGAAAAGTGCACGCACGGGAAGGCAAGTTTCGCCTTGTCGGTCATTTTTTCTTTATCGGGAGCAATACCGCGCGCGGGACGAGGGCCATGCTGGTGGGCGTGTAGTTGCAGGTGCAGCCGCCGGAGAGGTTGGGGACGTTGAGGACGCCGTTGGCGGGGAAGATGTTGTTGCTGCAGGCGGCGCGGAGGTTCCAAATGGGTTGAAACTTTTGTGTGTCGAGATCAATGACAGCGGCGTTGCCTTTGTAGCGGGTGGTGGCGAGATAGGGGCTGGTGCGCAGGGGGGTGCAGCCGCGCCGGAACCACTTGAGCGGTTTGCCTTGCTGGGCGCCGCTGGTGAGATCGTACATTTTATAATTATCCGACCCGCCGACGAGCAAGCTGTCACCGGCGATGTGGCTGCCGCTTTTGAAATTCCACGTATCCTGTTTGGGGTCAGCGAGCTTGGCCTTTCGATGCACGGCGCCGTCTTTGCCTTTGTAAATGCCGGTGCCGGTGATGAGCAAATCGTGCGACTTGCTGTAGCGCAACTCCGCGCCGCCGGGGGCTTGCCACACTTCGCGCCCGGTGGCGAGATCCAGCGCGTAAGTTTTCACGCCGCTTTTGGCAATGGTTTCGCCACGGCGGGCGTTGAGCAATTCGGCGACGTACGCGTGGCCGCCGCCCACGGCGAGGCTGAGCTGCGGCCGCTTGGCGGTGAAGGTCCATTGGTGCTCGCCGGTTTTGCGGTCGAGGCAAATGATGTTTTTGCCGAGCTGCCCGATGAGGGAATTATTCAAGAGCCGCAGATGAATGAGCGTGCCGGGAATATTTGTGGGCATCGGAAACCGCGCGCGTTGTTTGCCGGTGGCGGCATCGAGCACAATGCATTCGCGCCCGGCGGCAACGTAAATGGAATCCTCAAGCGCCACAAACTCGCCCACCGCATTGGCCCCGGCGGCTTGCGGCATCGCCTCATCCCACAGCCGGCGACCGGTGAAGACATCAATGGCCAGCATCCGATTCGCGCGCACAAAGATGCGTCCGCCCGCCACGCGCACCTCCGTCTTGCCCGGCTGTCGCTGCCAACGGATAGAGCCATCGTACCACAAAAGCCCCAACGGCCCGCGCAGGAAGCGGTCATCCGAAGAGCCCGTGTTGCCCGCACCGCCGCCGGCGTGCGACCAATCGGCGGCCTCGGGCAGTGGGCCGGTGCGGGAGAGCACTGTCATCCGGACGCCCGCACTTATTTCTGAAGATTTTAATTTTGCCGCAGCGTTGACCCATTTTTTATACAAGTTGGCGGAAATAGGCAAAACAGCCGTGCCACCGTAGGGGCGCAGCGAATGGTAAATTTTTGTGATGGCGGAAACGCTTTCCGGGTTTTTGAATCGTTCCGGCGTTTCGGTGGTCACGAAGTTGGCCAGAAAAGGGGGAAGCGAATATTCCAGCGGATTTCCAACTAGCACGGTGATCCGGCTGCCATAAAGGCCGCGCTTGTGGAGACGTTGGCGGAGGCGATTCACCTTTTCAGCATCGGGGTCGATGGCGATGACAGTGAATCGTCCAGCGAAAGCCTCCGTGCTCAAACCGGAATCCAATCCCAACACGAGACAATATCCACTTTTTTTCAAGATTGTCTTTTTTCCGTTCAAAGAAATTCCCCTTTGAATATCTTCAAAATAATGGTCTGGGGATTGTTCTTTTCCCGCCCGTTCATTTGCTTGCATACCGGGTTTCGCGTGCGCAATCGGCTCCGCGATTTCCTTTGCGCCGAAGGCGTAGAGTTTGCCTTCGCGGGTGGTGACGTGGAGGTGGCCGTTGGCGGCGATGACGCTTACGGGGTCGCCGGTGAGCTTGGTTTGCCAAGTGATTTTGCGTGTGCGGATGTCGATGGCGGCGATGGTGCCGGCGGCGGTGGCGTAGAGGTGATGGCCGGCTTGGATGCGCACGCGGAGCTTGGTGGCGAGCTTCCAGCGTTGGGGGAATGTGGCGCGCCATTTGTCGGGGTACGTGTCGTTCTTGCGGCGCGGCTCGGTCTTGGACTTGGGCTTGCGCGGCTCGAGTTTTGGGTTCGTGATGTCTTCGGCAACGATGCCGTTGTCGGTATAAAACATTGTGTCGCCGTTGAGCACGGGGCGGCGGAAATCGCCGAGGGTTTTTTGGTTGGTGGGATCAATCTGCACGCGGGTGAAGCCGGCGGGATAGAGTTTACTTTTGAAATCGTTGCCGCGTGATTTTGCGAATTTTTCGTCATTGGGCCGGCGCATATCGTAGAGATCGCCGCTGTGCGCGAGGTAACGCCCCGTGCCGGCGACGAACCACGTGCCTTTGGGCAGGCCGGTGCGCCCGCCCCAGCCCATCGTGTATGGGCCGAGCTTGCCGGTTTTGAGATCGAACACCGCCGGCAATTGCGTGCCGCACGGCGCGACGAGTTTGCCGTCCACCACCGCGAGGTAACCCTGTGGAGAGAGGCCGGTGATTTGCTGCACGCCGTGGTCGAGATTGCCACCGACGATTTTGTCCGTGTCGCGATTGACCCAGATTTTGCGGCCCGTCTTTGCATCCACCGCGTGAATGAAAACTCCCTCATCCGGCCACAAGCCCGCCGAAAAATAAATGACGCCCTCGTGCAAAACCACCCCGCCGCGAATCGGCCACATCGGGATCAACCGCCGGTTGCCGAGGATGTTGCGATCCTTGCGCCCATCGGGATGGCCGTAAACTTTCCAACGCAATTTGCCCGTCGCCGCGTCGACGCAATACACGTGGCCGTCATCGGACCCAAACCACACCGCGCCCTCCATCGCCACCGGCGCAAAGCGCACGGGTGCGTCGGTGAAAAACCGCCAGCGTACTTTGCCGTTCGCGGTGTCCAGCGCCGTCACGGAATCCGTCACCATCGACGGCACAAAAATTGTGTTGCCCATCACCACCGGTTCATAAGTGGAATCGTATCGCAGCCGCACCTCGCCGGGGTACGCCGGTGAGGGTGCGGCGAAGTCGCGCGTCCATTGCAAATGCAACGTGCTCGCCAATTGTTCGGGAGAGGCCGCCCCGCGGTTTGGCCCAAACCGAAACTGCGGCCAATCGGCGGCGTGAATGGAAATTGAAAAAGAGAGGGCGGTGAAAAGAAGGAGTGTCCTGCGCATTCGGATAGTATCGGGTGGCGGCCCGTTTCTTGCAAGAACGATAGGGCGGTTTTATTTTCGCTTAAAACGCGGTTCCGGGAATACCAC
>Ga0302132_10001356_pt1 | contig 13987 bp, 10 predicted proteins | sample CB9_321_MG_FD_203113 | JGI IMG/M metagenome (GOLD analysis project Ga0302132, IMG submission 203113) | Marine microbial communities from Western Arctic Ocean, Canada - CB9_32.1 | ecosystem: Environmental > Aquatic > Marine > Oceanic | place: Canada: Western Arctic Ocean | collected 2017-09-19
TGATGGATACTGAGTCCAAATCCTTGTGGAGCCATCTGCTGGGGTTAGGCATGGAAGGCAAACACAAAGGCGTCCGATTGAAGACGTTGCCATCGGACATGCTGACCTGGTCGGCGTGGAAGTCAGAGTTCCCCGACACGACCGTCCTCAACATGAGTCGCACCAACCGGAACTACACTGACGAGTTCTATAAAACACCAGAACGGTTCGTGGTTGGGTTTCTCGGCGGCCATGGCATGTATCACGTGTCGTTCGCGACGCTTCGGAAGACCAGTGTCATGAACCTGGACGCCAGAGGCGTCGCAGTTGTCGCAACGTTCGATTCAGACAGCACGTCAGCCCGGCTCTTCAAACGCAAGCTGGCAGATCGAGTGCTAACGTTTGAATCGGTGGGAAAGCAGCAATTCAAAGACAAACAGACCGGCTCGACATGGGACCGTTCCGGGAAGGCTGTCGACGGTGAGATGAAGGGCCAGACTCTGGTGCCGCACGTGGGCATTATCTCCTTCCGGAAAGCATGGATGACCTTTCATCCGCGCAGCAAGGAACTGACTCTGGATTAGCCTCCTATTCACACAGGAAGACTTCGATGCGATTGACGACACTGCTGACCATGCTCTGTCTGACTTTTCTCAGTTCGGTCGCGCAGGCCGATCCGCTCGTCTACGCCGGCACTGACGGTCCAGGCAAGGGCAAGGACATCGTGTTCATTGCCAGCGATCACGAATACCGGTCCGAGGAAACGCTGCCCGCTCTGGCGCGAATTCTCGCGAAACACCACGGATTTCGGTGCACTGTGCTGTTTGGTGTCGATGCGAGTGGTGTGATTAAGCCGGGACAGTCGAACGTGCCCGGGATGGAAGCCTTGGAGATTGCCGACCTGATGGTGGTGTTTACCCGCTTCCAGAACTGGCCGCCGGAGCAAATGGAGCACTTTGTCAATTACCTTATTCGTGGTGGTCCAATTGTCGGTCTGCGGACAGCCACGCACGGATTCAAAATCCCGGGAGACAGCCGATTCGCCAAATACTCGAACAGCTTCCGGGGAGCCGACTACAAGGACGGCTTCGGCCGTCAGGTGCTGGGAGAAAAATGGGCCGGCCATTACGGAGGCAATCATCGCTCCAGCACGCGTCTGGATATCGTACCGGAGAAGGCGAGCCATCCGATTCTGCGCGGTGTCAAAGACATGTGGGCTCAGTGCGGCGGCTACAACGCCAACCCGCTGCAGCCAAGTGAAATTCTCGCGATGGCCCAACCACTGCAGGGCATGGAGCAAGATTCCGAGGTTGATACGACTCGTAAGCCCGTACCGGGAGCATGGATTCGCAGTTACGAAGGCGACGATGGAAACTCCGGGCGCGTCTTCACCAGCACATACGGCGCATCAAACGACATCGAGAATGAGGGGTATCGACGCATGCTGATAAACGCCTGCTTCTGGGCTGTGAGCCTGGAAGACGCGATCGCAGAGGACGCCGATGTCAGCTTCGTTGGTCCTTACAACGCGACGTGGCGCCGAGGTCGCGGCCGTCGCAAAGCGGGAACGAAACCTCAGGACCTGGCCGGTTGGGAATCTCCCATCGTGCCGCTGCCGGAATAGACCACGAGTGACGCGGAGTCATCGATCATGCCGAACTCAGTACGAACACTGCTGCTGCTGTTTGCTGTCGTGGTCGCGTTGTTCATGCACGGTCTGCAGTCTGGCCTGGCAGATGATCGAGATAGCATTGCATCGGATACCTGGCCATCCTTTCGAGGTCCGAGTGCACGCGGCGTGGCGAACGGTCAGGAGTTGCCGGACAAGTGGGATGGTGCCTCCGGAAACAACATCCGGTGGCGAACGCCGATTCCGGGCCTGGCCAACTCCGCACCTGTCGTGTGGAAAGACCGAACGTTTGTCACGACGGCCGTCAGCAGCGGGGGCGAGTCGCGTCTTAGAATCGGCAATTACGGCGCCGGCGACGCGGCCAACGACGACAACGAACATTCGTGGCGGCTGTACTGCCTCGACACGGCCACCGGCTGCATTTGTTGGCATCGGGTTTCGTTCGAGGGAATTCCACCGGTGCGCAGGCATACCAAGTCGAGTCACGCCAACAGCACGCCAGCCACCGACGGCAAGCACGTCGTCGCTCTTTACAATACCGGCGGCCTGTGCTGTTACAGCATGGACGGCGATCTGCTTTGGTCAAAACAACTGGGACTTCTGGACAGCGGCGCTTTCGATGTCCCGGACCTGCAGTGGGGATTCGGCAGCTCACCGATCATTCATGGCAACCGAGTCTTCGTGCAGTGCGATATTCAGAAGGGCTCATTCATTGCAGCGTATGACATCGCAACCGGTGAAGAACTGTGGAAGAGTGAACGGGATGAACTGCCGTCATGGGGCACGCCCACGATTCACGAAAGTGCGAGCGGTCCTCTGCTGATCGCCAATGGGTCGCGATTCGTGCGGGGTTACGATGCCATCACTGGCGATGAACGATGGCGATTGTCCGGTAATTCTTTCATCACCGTGCCAACTCCCTTCGTGCACGACGGGCTGATCTTTGTGACCAGCGGCTACCGTCCGATCCAGCCAATCCACGCCATCCGTGTCGATGCTCAGGGTGACCTCTCACCGCAGGCAGGCGGTGAATCGAACGAACACGTCGCGTGGACCCGCCCCCGCAACGGCACCTACATCCCGACACCAATTGTTGTGGGGCAGTATCTCTACACGCTGTCTGGTTACGGTGTGCTGAGTTGCTACGAATCAAAAACCGGCACGCCGGTCTACCGTGAACGTGTCGGTAATGGCTCGACATCAAGCTTTACAGTGTCGCCCGTGGCGGCAGACGGGAAGCTTTATCTGACGGCCGAATCCGGCACGGTCTTTGTGGTCGCTGCCGGACCTGAGTTTGAATTACTGGCCGAAAACGAAATCGGCGAGTATTGCCTCGCGACGCCAGCAATCGCGGGCCGTTCGCTGTTTCTGCGCACGGAGTCGTCCGTAATCGCAATTGGCACAGAGTCCGCAACTGTCACGCCTGAGTGATACGAACTGATTGCCTGAGTTTTCCGGCCTGCACAACGATGACCGTCTCGGAACTTTATCTCCGATCAGACGAGCTGCGGGATCGGTCGTCCCTGGCCGATGAACTGCGTCAGTTCCACGGGGATGTCCGCCAGCAGACGCATGGCTGGTACGTCGACCATCAGGTTGACCACCGTACCCATCAGGTCCTGTACCGAGACCGGGCTTTGCGCCGGCACGCTGACTTTGCGGTCTGATTCGCCGATAACCTGGCCCATCTTCAGGCCTCCGCCGGCCAGCGCCAGCGTGCACAGGTTGCCCCAGTGATCGCGTCCGGCGTTCTTATTGATCCGCGGCGTGCGCCCGAATTCTCCGGTGATGATGAGCAGCACTTTGTCACTCAGACCACGGCTTTCAAGATCGGTCAGGAACGTTGCGACCGCGTGGTCCACGGAATGGCCGTACGTATCCATGGCCTTTACAAGGCCCCGATGCATGTCCCAGCCGCCGCTGGACACGTTCACGAATCCAACGCCGGCTTCAACCAGCTTGCGGGCCAGCAGCATCTGATGTCCCAGCCCTTTGCCTTTGAGATCTTTGAACTTCTCCGTGCTGTATCGGTCGACGAGTTTGGGATCTTCTTTCTTCAGGTCGAACGCATCGGCCGCTCCTCCAAGCACGACGTCGAACGCCTGCTTCTGGAATTTGTCCGAGCCTTCATAACCGGGGCTGGCATCCAGTTGCCGCTTCAGACCGTCGAGTTGCCCGAGCAGCGCACGGCGATCATCCAACCGATCAACGGGCATGTTCAGCCGCATGTTCTGTTTGACTTCGCTGCCCTTGCTGGGATCAAACGGGTTGTACGCGCCACCGAGAAGTCCGGCCTGGCCAGCGCTACCGATCGAATCGCCCTGTCGGAACTTCGCGTCCGCGCCAGCAGGTGTCACCAGTGAATAGTTCGGCAGACCAGTCTTCGGATTCGTCGGACCGGCCAGTCTTGAGTAGATGGAACCCATGCTGGCCTTCAGGGTGTTGCCGCCACTCAGGACCAGCTCGCGACCGCGACCATGGCTTGAACTGCCGTGACGGAACGAGCGCACAAAAGCCATGCGATCGGCCATGGTCGCGATTTCCGGGAAGCCGCCGCCGATCGTGACACCGGGTATCTTCGTCGCGACTTCGCCGGTCATGCTGCGGTACTCAGCCGGCGCACTCATCTTCGGATCGAACGTCTCGACGTGCGTAGCGCCTCCAGACAGGAACAGGACCACAACGGCTTTGTCCTTAACCAGTTCGGCTCCCGCCTGGCCGGCGTTTGCTTTCGCCTGCAATAGAGACTGCAGAGTCAGGCCACCCAGTCCCAGCGTTCCCGCCTGAACGAAGCTCCGTCGTGTCATCCCTTCGCAATCGCGACCTTGTCCGCCAGTGAATAGGGTCAACATGGTCGACATCCTTCGATCGGGTTGAGGACTGGAGCTGGCTTCGGTCGGAAGCTGCTTATGACAATCATGCAGGATACATCAGCGACCGCCGATGTGTCTGCCCCGAATGGCCCCGACAAACGTCATTCTTTTTCGCCGGTGGAAGCGTTGGCTTCCGCGATCGGGTCTTCCGACAGGATGCCATCCAGCAAGAGATTGGCCAGTCGAGGTCCTTCGGGCGTGACGGTCACCCAGACGACGTGATCGAAACGACCCTGTGCCGGGCCTTCCAGTTTGCTGCCGCCGCCGGTCGTTGCCAGAGCGTAGTACGACCATTTGCCCTGCCGGTGGACTGCGTACTTGTGATGATGTCCGGCGAAGATTGTCCGCGGGCGATCACCCAGCATGGCTTCGACCTTCGACCAGTTGGCTGCGTCTTTGTACTGCCACATTGGCTTGTGGATGAAGACGACGGTCCAGCGCGCGTCGGAGTTCTCGGCCAATACTTCAGCGGCCCAGGCAAGCTGCTCGTCACCGATGTTCGCGGGCTTTGATCCGGGCGGATCTTCGGAATTCAGGACCATGAACAGGACGTCGTGATACATGAAGTGGTAATACGTACGACCAAACTGATTCTGCCACACCGGCAACATGGCCATGTTCGAAATGTCGTGGTTACCGGCCGCGTAGAAGAACGGCATTTCCAGACCGTCGACGAACCCGTTGAACTCGGTCCATTCCCTGTCCAGCTGCTCGCGATCTTCTGTGTAGCCCTCGATCAGATCACCGACAGACATCACGAATTCCGGCTGCAGCAGATTCAGCTTGCGGCAGGCACTCGGAAAGACACCAGGACGATGCCCGCCCGTGCGATCTGTCACGATTGCGAATTGAAAATTCTCGGGTCGGTTATTCAGGTCGAGGCTGGTCCACGGATTGTTCTCCTGCTGATCGACCTTCAGCTGCTGTCGAATGCTGTCAGTGGCGGGCACGGCCAAGGCCAGTGTGACCATGAGCAATGTGATCAGACAGGCGAGCGCTCGTTTCATGTGGTTGTCCTCTGTGTGTGAGAGCTTCAGGTATTCGTTTGGGCAAATTGTTTCTGAATCGTTTCCTGATCCGGCGAGTGCCACAGATCACGCCAGGCGGGTCGGAAGGCTACCATAGCCCACTCAGGAATGACCGCATGCAGCAATCCACAAACAAAAGGTAGCGTGGTATGAGTCTTCGGATCGTCAGAGTGCTGGCCGCCTGCTCGTGTTCAATCTCAGCGGCAAGTGCTGTCGCGTGGGAGTTACCGACGCGACGTGTTGATGTGCAGGTTGACGGCGAGCGTCCTCTGGCGGGTGAGCGAAGTTGCTTTGCCGTGTCTCCATCCGGTGAGATCGCGTTTACCTGGACGCTCACGGCGGGCGATTTCTCCTGCAAGCCGTTGGGCGTGATGACTCCCGACGGACGGATGACGTTTTCTGCCATCGACAGTGAGTCGACATGGAACGTCGATGGCTGGGGCACGTTTGGCTCGCCGGTTGATCTCGCTTACGACCGACAGGGGCGTTTGCACGTGGCCGCTCGATTCCGCGGTCAGCCTTACGGAGTTGATTACTGGCATCAGATCGACGGGCAGTGGCGACTGGAATCGTTCGGCCAGGGCGTCACATACGGAGGCAACAATGTCGCGCTGGGGCTGTTGCCCGATGACCGACCCGTGATTGTGTGTCTGACGCGTGATCGAACGCGTCTCGCGGTGTGGGAACGATCTGCCGCAGGTCAGTGGAACGTCACTCGTCCCGAGCAACTGAGTGGAGTCGCCCCCGGGTACTTTGATCTGGTCGTATCCCGTGACGGCCAGTTGCAGGTCGTGTTCTGCCCGCAGAATGGTGGACCCAGGTGCGCGACTCGCGGGACAGACGGGAGCTGGCAACTTGTCACGATTACGAGTGCGGGCGTTTGTCGAAACATCTCCGCTGTCGCTGATGAAGACGATCGACTGCACGTGTCGTTTACAGCGGGCGCGACGTCAGGATCGATCCGGAACGTGAGTCACGCGCGACTGACTGCAAATGGCAAGTGGACGTCGACTGTTATTGCACTGGCTGCGTCAGGACGTCATGCCGGGCGGACAGACATCGCCGTGGCGAACGATCGCGTGGCGATCGCGTGGGAACTGGGAGCAGGACCGACGTACGTCAGCAAGGACTACGGCGGTCATGTCGGATCTGTTGAGCTGACTGTGTTCGAGGCGAACCACGAACTGTCGACGCATACTCTGGCGGTATCCGGAGGGCGACCGTCACTCGCCCTGACGCCAGATGGCCACACGGCGTGGGTCGGCGTCTACACGGGCAATGACAACGGCGACGATTTTTATCTGCTGGCCTGCAACCTGGTCGGCGAAAAACTGCCGGACGTCGCGGCCCCGAAGCTGGACCCGCAGGATGTGTTTGCGGCCGGATGTCTCAAGGACATCGATTCTGGCAACGCACTGGCGCGACGCCGTGGCTTTGCGCGGCTGGACATGTCCCGCCTGCAGACCAGGCAACGGCACGAGCTGATCGACCGTTTCCTCGAAAGTCCGGATGCGACCGTACGTCAGTCGGTGGTGCGTGAACTGGCAAAGGACTCCGCTGCACTGCGGCGGATTGATGACCGAGCAGCACTGCGGCCGGTGCTGGATGATCCGGATCGGCTCGTGCGAAAGACACTGCTGACTCACCTGACGCCGGACAAGAGCATTGACGATATCGCACAGCAACTGGCATCCGACGGCCTGGCAAGTACTGACGCGATGACTCGGCTGGCTGCCGCGGAAGTCCTGCGACTGCATCCTGACTGGCCGGTCAGTCAGACGCTGCAGCAAGGTGTGCGTGGTCTGATCGGCGATCTGGGAAGTGCTGATGTTGTGCGAGCGGGCTCGGCCGGCATGGCATTGGAACGCCTGACGCATCTGGAACCGGTCATCGCTGGCCTTCAAAGTGCAGTCACCAACGGGACGCCCGATCAACGGCCGAGTGCGGCACTCGTGTTGTGGCGTGTCGGACAGTCGTTCGATATCGGGCATCTTGAACTATCGATGCGGACGGGGTCCGAGCAGGCGCGACTGACGGTCTGCGGACTGCTCGGACGAATGCGATCGCTCGAAGGAGTTCCGTTGCTGACCGCGGCTTTGGAAAGTCCATTCGCCAGCGTGCGTGCATCCGCGGTGTATGCGTTGAGGTCGACCGCTCACGTCGCCGAGCTGAAGGGCGTTGCAAAACACCCGCGCGGGTTCGATCTGCTGGCCTTACGAGTTTCGAGTCCGGCAACCGATACGGAACGGGAGACGCAACGTGCCGCTCTCGACGTGCTGGAAGCGGCTCTGGGTCATGCAGATGCGGATGTGCGTGAGAAGGCATGCGACGCGCTGGGACGTGTCGGTGCGAAGCGGGCGCAATCGAAACTCGGCGAACTGTTTGGTGACCCCGATACGGGTGTTCGCACTGCGGCCCGTACGGCGACTGGCATCCTGAACGGTTCTCCGACGGATGGCCTGATCAGTCTGGATCAGTGGAGACGCACCGCGTCAGATCGTCCGGCGCGAAAACAGAATCCGGTGTATCGTCCGCCAACCGAGCTGAAAGACGGCGTCATCATTAATGGCCGCGACACGCAGCTCTTCATCGACGACTTTGCGATCGCAGAGATGTCTGGTCTGTCGCGGCGACTGCATGCATTCAGGAAGCATGAACGCAATCCAGTCTTTCAGGCACAGGTGCCGTGGGAAGAGGGCTGGGCCGATCCGTTCATGTCCACCGTGATCTACGACGCCCAGGAACGCTGCTTCAAGATGTGGTACCGCTGCGGTCCGAGGCATTCCCTGAAGGGATACGCCGTGTCCGCGGACGGTGTTCACTGGGAACGACCGGACATCGCCGAATCTGCCTGGGGCGAGTTTAAGCAGCACAATCTGCTGGGCTTCGACGGCCAGATCGCGATCTGGAAGAAGCCAGGCAACAACGTGCAGCACGACCCGCAGGCCGCCGATCCTCAGCGGCGGTTTCAATCTTTGTTCTATCAGCACGACAAGACCTATGGGGTCAGTCGATCGAGCGACGGCATCAGGTGGAGTCAGCCGCAATCCGTGCGTCCCGCCCATGGCGACGTCGTGGCGCTGATCAGCGATCCGAGCCAGGGTTTCGGTCGGTATCTGTTCTTCCCGAAGTACATGCGTGACCACGACGGTTTTGTGCGTCGCAGTTTTGCAGCGGCGACACTGAAAGAACTCAACGACCCGATCACCGCGACGTTTCCGTTTCTGGCCGGGCGGCGAGAGGACGCGCTTGTGGGCGAGGGAGCATGCCGAGCGTTCGGAAGTCTGTTGCCGGGCGTGACGCGGCTGAGTGAGTTTCACAGCGAGGTCTACGCGGTAACGGCCATCCCTTACGAAGGCGTTGTGGTTGCTCTGTACAACCTGTGGCCGGTGATCGGTAACCGCGAAGGTCCGCTCGACATGCCCATGAAAGTCAGTCGGGATCTGAAGACATGGACCGACGTCGATTTTCCTCGCCGGGCCTTATCCATCGGGAGGTTCGGCGAATGGGACTCGGGCATGGTTTACGGTGCCAACACGATGCTCGTCGTGGATGATGAAATTCGGCTGTATTACCTGGGCGCCAGCATGGGGCACTGCACGAAGGTGCTGCCCATGACCAGGCCGTATCACACGCTGGGAGTCGGTCTGGCGACGCTGCGACTGGATGGTTTCGCATCACTGCGTGCCACCCGTGAGCAAACCGGGACGGTGACGACTCGACCGATGCAGATCGAGGGCGATCGTCTATTCGTCAACGCGGCCTGCGCGGACGATGGTTGGTTGAAGGCCGAACTGCTCGACTCGGACGGCAACGTGATTCCCGGGTTCGCATTGAGCGACTGCAAAGCGGTCACCGGCGACTCCTTGCGTCATGAAGTGAGTTGGAAGAAATCGCCAGAAGTGTCCGGACGCGAGTCGGAGGCCATCCAAATTCGTTTCGCGCTCCAGGACACCGACCTGTATTCGTTCCGCTTCGATCGTGGCAGTAACGAGTGATGAGGCGTGCGGCAGATTTACCGCCCCTGAGTTTATCTCAGGGGTTCTCGCGTTTCTGCACTACGCAATCGGTAGTACAAAGACGCGAGAACCCCCGACGTAAAGTCGGGGGCGTTGGTGAATTCTCAACTGCCGCACGCCTTGTTAGTTGCCTCTGCCTGGCGACCGAGGGCGATCTGTACTGCCGATTAGGATTGGCGGATCCAACTACGGACACATTGGATGAATTCAGAATACATCGTGTCGTTGGCAAACGAACGCCGTGGAATGATCATCCCAACATCGGAGATGATGAAAACGTGAGAATCCGTGGCCGTAACATTCCTTATAGATTCCCATGTCCTGGTGGTTGTTCCGGCCGGGCCCGTGATCTCAATTCCATGTGATGTTGCCGATACCGTTCTCTTGCCGAGTCTCGATTCCTCTTCTGCGGAGAGGACGTCATCTCTCGAATCCTTCGTGACCATAACAGCTAGACGAACTAGCAGGTCGTCTTTTTCAGTCTGCCTTACCTTGACGATTGCCAAAACGAGACCAACGGTTGCACCGAATGGAAAGAAAACGTTTAGTACAGCATCCCATTGCGCCTCAACCAGCACGGCAATCAAGTAGAACGCAACAATCACAGCGAGTCCAATGCCTGCCCCGATGATCCCTGCCACCGGGTAGAGGATCCAATCTCTGAGCATCCAGGATGCCCAATTGAATCCGTTGTAGGCGATCAGATCGTCGCGACACAATTCATATTCGAGAGTGAATTCGTGAGAGGTCATTAGTATTGATGCGTTTGAGTCTGCGGAGATGGCCGAAAGACAAACGGACTCGTCGGCACCTGACGACCAGGCTCACCTGCCGGGGCCGCCCGTAACACCGGGATGCCGCGTGAAACCAGTACGGGGCCCCGGTCTGGTGCAGCGCCTGGTTCGGCGATGCTTCGCGCACCAACGGAGCTATACATTACAGAAACACTCCGGAATGTAGATCCAGTACCTGAGGTTGAATGCCCAGCGCATGACCATTTTGATCGGCACCAGGGCCGCGAACTGTACTAACAGCACCAGAACGGCCCAGCGCCAGTAGGGCGTCAGGCGCTGCCCTGCCCGGAATAGGCCATAGGCGATGATACTTCCAGCCAGTAGGTAGCTACCGACAAGCACCAAGCCTGGGAGTTCCCGCAATGCCCAGGGCATACTGTCCATCGGACGACCCATCCACCTCAGCCAGAAGTAATCGGACAGATCGACCATGTTTAGTGGTACAACTTTTTGCAGATCCCAAGGTTCCCCAAGCCAGAAGATGTTCCAGTTCGGACCGCGAAGCAAGACACCCACCGCGATCAAGACAAGCCAGACCATCTCCAAGCCAATCAGGAGGAGTGAAAGGACAACCGAGTACGCTCGGCCTGGCCGTGAGCCTGTTTGGACCCCGCTCGCCTTCTTGAGGAATGGGATCGCCGCGAACCCGAGTGTGTAGATGACCGGGAAGACTCCACGGGCGAGCCAGGGGTCGAAGTAGACAAGCAACTCTTGCACTCCGCTCACAATCAGGGGATTGTGGGCGTTTGACCATCGGCCAGTCATTTCGTCAATGTACGCGCGGATTGCCGGTACGCAAAACCACAATGCCAGGTTTAACAACGCCAGCGAGACCAGGATCTGCACTCCACGACCGTTTCGTGCAACAGTGGCCATTAGGTACCGCCCCGAGAAGTTCCTTACCAGACTGAGCCGCCGAACGATCGCAATCACCCGGCCGCGACCAGAAATTGTCCATTGCCAAAACGCCCGACTTCGCGGCAGGATGATCGTAGTGAGCGTGTGTGGCGGTGTCACGAGTTGGTCGCTGAAGATCCGGCACTACGGCTTTCTTAGCCGCCGCTCAAACATCGACCTCGATCATCTGCGTGCCGCGATCCTCCAATCGCTGCGGGAGGTCGAACCGGATCTGGATCTGGAACTGGAACTGGAAGACTGGTCGGTCCCGGCTCTGCGCCCGACCGCAGACGACGGACCACGCTGCCCGATCTGCGGAGGCAGACTGATCTTCCAGAGTTTCCACCGCATCCGCCCACCGCCACTGACACACCGCTGAAACCCAGCCCCGTGAATCAGTTCACTCGTTTCTGAAACCCACCGACAGCGAGCCCGCCCCTGGTCCGCGCCGAACCCACCCAATACCGTCCGCAACACGGCGACACGACACAGATCGGGCTGCCCCACAGCGTTGCAGCGGTCATTTCACAAACAATCCTCACACCGCGCAACAAAACAAAGCCCGAGCACAACACCCGGGCTTCTCGAACAAAAGATTAGAACTCGGCTCGGCGGAGCCTCACGAGTTCCTAATCCACTGGGGTTAGGTCGCACGCCAATTGGCCGACTGTCCAAGGGTGTGTGAACGCATCGTTCAGCGTTGGACGCGGCGATTCTGCGGCAAAGCCGTGGACTCACCGGGACAACCTCGATGGCGTTCCCGCTTGAATACTTCAATGGTTCTCGGGTCGGTGGGAAATGATCGTGGCTTGAATGCGCAGCCAGCTTCGTAGCCGCCGGATGTTCATAGCGTTGATCAGCGTGTCACAAATCAGCAACACGTTTCGGGTCGGTGGATGCGCCAGTGGAACGCAGGTTCGTTCTTCTACGGCTTTCTGATTTGACTGATCGCGACGGTTGCCGCGATTTGTCACGTCGGTCGGCTGGGCGACCAAAACCGTGCACTCAGAGGTCCCATTCAAGTCAAACGACCGGATCATACCCCTACAGAGCGGCAAACCGGTGCCTTGACGGCGACAGGACGGACCAACTCCGAACGACCCACCTAAGGATTGGCACGAGACTCGCATTGGAACGATTGTGTGGCCGTTCAGGCTCCCGCTCCAGACATTGTTCCTCAACGAGAAATCCGCAGATGCCATCGGCCCGACGCCTTTTCATCCAGGCCCTCTTTCTCCTGACCGTGTTCCTGAGTGCGTTCCTGTTGTTTCAAGTACAGCCGCTCATCAGCAAGACGATTCTGCCATGGTTCGGCGGCAGTCCTGCCGTCTGGACGACCTGCATGTTGTTCTTCCAGGTTGTTCTGTCGGGAGGCTATGTCTACGCCCATCTGCTGGCCTCACGATTAAGTGGCCGCGCCCAGGGACTGCTGCACGCGGGACTACTGATTGCCGCCGTCTGCTGTCTGCCGATCACCCCCGATGAAAGCTGGAAACCCGACTCGAACGGCAGTCCTGTTGCTGCCATTCTGCTGCTGCTGGGAGCGACGGTCGGATTGCCCTACTTCGTGCTGTCCTCGACGGGACCGTTGTTGCAGAGCTGGTTCCTGAAAGCCGTACCGGGCAAGGTCCCCTATCGGCTGTATGCGCTTTCGAATGCCGGTTCACTACTGGCTCTGATTTCGTATCCGTTTGTTTTCGAGCCCCTGTTTGCCATTGGGACACAGGGTTTGTTCTGGTCATGGAGTTTCGCGGGCTTCGCCGTGTGCTGTGGAATTTGCGGGATCGTCGTCGTGCTGCGTCCCAGTTCCGCTGATGTGATCCACGAAGACAACACGGCCGACGCGGCGTCGAAAGAGTTCGATCGATCCGCCACAAGCCCCACAGGCGCTGACATGTTGCTCTGGTGCGTACTGGCGGCCGTGCCGTCCACCATGCTGCTGGCCACAACGAATCAAGTCTGCACCGACATCGCTGTCGTCCCGTTTCTGTGGGTGCTGCCGCTGTCGCTCTACTTGCTCTCGTTCATTCTGTGCTTTGATAGTGACCGCTGGTACTCGCGGAAGATATTTCTGCCCGCTCTGTTGCTGTGTGTCGTGGGGACATGCCTCCTGTTGTGGGATGCGGCGCTTCTACTTAACACCGTTACGGCGATCACTCCGCAGGCGGCGATCTACTTTGGCCTGTTGTTCTGCTGCTGCATGGTCTGTCATGGAGAACTCGTCCAACTCAAGCCGCATCCGAAATACCTCACGACGTTTTACCTGTCGATGTCGTTTGGCGGCGCCATCGGAGGCCTGTTTGTCGGACTTGTTGCGCCACTCGTCTTCCACACGCTCGCTGAACTTCCCGTAGCAATTGTGGCCACCTGCGCGCTCGTCCTGGTCGTACTTTACCGCGACGAGACATCGCCGTTTCGCGGCTCGCAACGCGGTCCGGCGTGGCTGGTGGCCGGTGCGGGAATGGTCATCCTGACGGGCGCACTTTATATGCAGTCCAGCGTTCTGACCGAGAAGACTGTAGCGGTGGCGCGGAACTTCTATGGTGTCCTGCGAGTCGAAGGCTTCCAGGACGCCTACGTGATGAAACATGGCCAGATTCGGCACGGACATCAGTTCCGCGATGCCACACGTCGACGGCAACCAACAACCTACTACGGCTACGACTCCGGCGCCGGTCTGGTTCTGCGTCAGCACCGGGTGGATACGCCACGTCGCATCGGAGTCATCGGCCTGGGCGCTGGCACACTGGCGGTCTATGCACAGCCG
>Ga0302132_10001357_pt1 | contig 13986 bp, 5 predicted proteins | sample CB9_321_MG_FD_203113 | JGI IMG/M metagenome (GOLD analysis project Ga0302132, IMG submission 203113) | Marine microbial communities from Western Arctic Ocean, Canada - CB9_32.1 | ecosystem: Environmental > Aquatic > Marine > Oceanic | place: Canada: Western Arctic Ocean | collected 2017-09-19
GTGGCGGGCCGTGCAGGATTCGAACCCACGTCTCCGGCTCCGAAAGCCGGAAGGATATCCAAGCTACCCTAACGGCCCTTGCCGACCCTTGAGCCCCCGCGTTCCTCTTTCAATTCGACGGGTGGCAGACAATTACCATTCTAGCTAGACTTTTGTGAACTTTGACCGGAGAATTCAGCACTACATCCCATCCACACGCACGTATTTTCTCTATGACTTCGCTCCACGGCCTGCCCATGACTATGTAATTTTGAGAAGGGTCGTTTTCGAGTGATTCCGCTCCAGCAGGCAGCATTGAACAGATGCTGGAGTGCGGGTCGATTAGCAAGGCTTGAGTTAATGTTGCAAGGAATAATTCGAGGCCGTCGTCAGATTTCCATGCATTGCGGCCGTATGGAGGGTCGAATGCGAAGATACAATTTTTTCGCGAGCCCCATTGTTCCGAAATCGAGCGAGTTGAGCATCGAGCAACTTCGACGGATGTTCCATCGGGAATGCCAGCCCATTCGAGATTTTTCTTTACTCCATGCGCCATTACTGGATCTAAGTCACTCACCAAAACAGAAATTCCTTGAACCGCCGCTTCGATAACAATCCCCCCAGTTCCACAAAAAGGGTCAACGGCGAAATCAGGTTCAATTTCAGGTCTATGTGAAAGTGAAACCATCAGGCGAGCAAGCCGGGGTTCGAGAGAAACCGGTTTGAAGAAGGGGCGATCCATCGGTTGACGACCAATATAATTCGGTCGAGAAAACGATTTTTCTCGAATTCCCCAAATCAGAATTGGTTCATCACAAATTACCGAATCACCATGGGTTGCTCCATCAGCTGCTCCGCCGATGAAAAATACAACTTCATGATCAGGATTTTCTAGGTCTACAGGGTTGGTTTCTGAGTAGATTAGTCCACCCGCTTCGATTTCTAAATCTCGGCGAGATATTCCTTCTACTGCAGAGCCAAGATAGCGCCCGCGCACAGAAAAACTTCCTGCGGGCAAATTATCTTCAGCCCAATTGGAGATATTCTGTGCCATAATATCGAGCTCGGTCAAAGCCGAACAACCACCAAACTGCACCACATCATCCAGCAATGCCGCCCGAGATAATCGAGAAAGGAGGTTCGTATATTCTTGTGAAGATGGAGGAGGGATGTCCTGAAAGTTAACAACACGAGGGTGCAATATATCTACAGTGCCAACAAGTGCATTGATTTCAGCGCGGAAAAGAAAAGGATGCCATCCACTACCAACCAAAATCAGACCTGACATCTAACCACCTTCAACTGACCCGCGCCCGACTTCAACCCTAAATGCCTCGCCGCCAAGCCGGAGCCGATAAGGAGTCGAGGTGAGGAAGAATGGGCTGTAATCTTAGAGACTTAGCGCAAGCTCATCCTATCGAAATAGGTGACCTTGCAGGCGAACGAGTCGCTATCGACGTATTTCTCAACGCTTACCAATTCATCACTAGTCTTACTGCTCAAGACGGAAAGCCTCTTTCTTACAATGGTAAACCTGTTGCACATTTGATGGGTTTCCTCGATCGGGCGACTGTGATGATTGAGTCTGGAATTGATCCTGTTTTTGTTTTTGATGGTCGCCCTCATGAATTGAAAATGAAGACTTTGGCCGGTCGAAAATCTCGCAAGATTGATGCTGTTGCAAAATGGGAAGCAGCAGTTGAATCTGGTGATTTATCGGCTGCAAAAAAACTCGGACCTCAAACTGCTGAATATACTCGCGAAATGGTCGCAGAAACAAAAGAATTGTTTGATGCCCTCGGTGTAACTTGGGTCGAAGCGCCGATGGAGGCAGAAGGTGCTGCTGCAGTTCGTAATCGCAATGGAGAGGTCGCGGCTGTCGCTAGCCAAGACTGGGATACTCTCCTCTATGGTGCTCCAGTAATGATTCGCAATCTTACATCCCATGGCACTCGTAAATTTGGTCGAGTTTTACAAGCTGAGAAAATTGTTCTTTCTGAAATGCTCGATCAGCATGAACTCACCTATCCTCAACTGGTCGATTTGGGAATCATGATCGGGACCGATTTCCACCCAGGCATCAAAGGAATTGGCCCGAAAACTGGCTTGAAATTGATTAGAAAATTCGGCACGATGGAAGCTGTAGCTGAATTCAAAGAATTTGAAATGCCGGAAAATATTGCCGTAATTCGTGAAATTTTCCTTAACCATCCGATTCATCCTGAACTGCTTTCCGAATCTAGCAAAGCTGTCGAAGAAAGCCTTCGCGCCTTTGGGCTATCGAAGGGCTTCAGCGAGCGAAGGCTTGAACGTGCAGTTACTCGTTTGGCTAATGCAAATCGATTGCGCTCAGAAAGTAAACCGACTCTCTTCGATTTTTGATTTTTTAGAGATAGGGCGGCTTGACCCGGGACTGAATCGCCCCGGGCAAGCCTGTCGCTGCTCCACATCAACGATGCGGCAGGCTAAGCAAAAATTGACTTTAACTCTCAATTATATTCAGAGAAGATCGCCGTTTTCGTCGGAATCAGGGATTCCGTCGCCGTCGTCATCATCGTCATTATAATCGTCCACGCCATCATTGTCGTGGTCGAATTGGCCAGTCATATCCCAGCCGTCATTTTGCTCGAACCAGTCGGAAAGACCATCGTTGTCATCGTCGAGATCCAAGAAATCTTGGATTCCATCGTTGTCATGATCGTAACGCCAAACGCCGACGATACCATCTTGTTCGTCTACGTCGAGGATGCCATCGTTGTCATCGTCTGTGTCAACACCGTCAGCTAGTCCGTCGTTGTCGTGATCGCGTGAGTAATCCTCACCGTTCGGTCCAACGTCGTTCCAGTTGTCAATGCCATCATTGTCGATGTCGAAATCCACGTTATCGCGGACACCGTCGTTGTCGTGGTCGTAGATGTCTGAATTTGGGTTTCCGTCATTGACTTCCTCTCGGTCGTCTATTCCGTCACCATCGTCATCATCGTCCTCGGCATCGTCGATACCATCGTTGTCGTGATCTTCGGGCATAGCATCCTGATTGTCTGGGATACCATCGTTGTCATCGTCGAAGTCGAGGTCATCTGGGATGCCGTCTCCGTCGTTGTCGTTCTCACCGTTCTGGTCCTGGTTGTCGAGTTGTTGGCTCTGCTGCTGGTCGGATTGTTGACCTTGCTGGCCTTGGTTGGAGTCCTGGGTTTGGCCCTGCTGCTGTTGGTTCTGGCCATTCTGGTTGTTTCCATTCTGGCTATCGCCAGTCTGGTCACCTTGCTGACCTCCTTGTTCGCCACCTTGCTGCTGACCTTGTCCATTATCCTGTTGTTGACCTTGCTGACCTTCCTGTCCATTCTCGCCATTTTGGCCGTCCTGTCCAGATTGGGAACCCTGATCTTGACCCTGGCCTTGTTGACCATTCTGGCCTTGACCTTGGCCTTGACCTTGGCCTTGTTGACCATTCTGGCCCTGACCTTGTCCTTGACCTTGTCCTTGACCTTGACCTTGACCTTGGCCTTGACCTTGGCCTTGACCTTGGCCTTGGCCTTGGCCTTGACCTTGTCCTTGACCTTGTCCTTGACCTTGACCTTGACCTTGTCCTTGACCTTGACCTTGACCTTGGCCTTGACCTTGGCCTTGACCTTGTCCTTGACCTTGACCTTGACCTTGTCCTTGACCTTCTCCCTCTCCATTTTCACCTTCGCCGCCGCCGTTAGTTCCGCCGTCGCCGTCGCCTTCGTCGTTTCCTTCAAAGTCGGGATCATATGCATCTGGGATACCATCGCCATCGGAATCCGATGACGAACCGTCGTTAGGATCGTTAGGGAACGGGTCGCTGCCGTCAGCTGTACCATCTCCGTCGGTGTCCGCACTGTTCGGGTTTGTTCCCGCTGCGTACTCCTCAGAGTTAGTTAGGCCGTCGCCATCCGGATCCGCGTTCGCATCGCTAGCCGAGTTAGGATTTAGCCCGTAAGCTACTTCCCAACCGTCTGGCAATCCATCGTTGTCAGTATCTGGGTTGTTCATATCTGTGCCTGCAGCTTGCTCCTCAGCATTGGTTAATCCATCGCCATCCCAGTCGGCACCGCCGTCATTAGGATCGTTAGGATCAGATCCGGTAGCTTGGACGCCAGCCGAACCTGCCATTAGCACAAGGAGTAGTGCAATCAACATACTCGTATTCTTCATATTCTTTATTTTCTTCATTTTTTTTCACTTCCAAAAATTATAGTTGTAGAAAACCCGCTGTTCTCTCTTTCCGCTCGAATGCTCACGCTAGTTCTTTCGTGAACCATTCAAATCGGGAGGATTCGGATGTGATAATTAACAGGAGCAAAGATAGTGATTCCATCGATAAAAACGACATACTGCGGCCGAATTTAGTAATTTGGAATAGTCATTACCTTGAATTGCTCCTCCTATTTTTATCATCCAGTCTCGCGGTCGTTCTTAGGGAACCCACTGCTCCCTCTAGTTTTCACAGGTAGATATACCCTATTTCAAAGGTTGCAGATGATGAATCTGAGGGTTTTATGGTGTTAACTTAGATAATTCAGCACCAAAACGTGCAGTTCCAAGATAATGTAAGACAGGAGTTGCTAATGTTCCAACAATGAGGGTGGCGAGGAATAGGTTGGACCAAAGTTCAATTCCTCGTCCGAATGAGTTGTAGAGGACCCAGCCTGAAAGAACTGCAATCCAAGGACGGTATCGTCGTCCGAAAAGGGTGAAACGTTGTTTGACAAGTTCGTCAGAGTAGAGTTGAGGGACATCTTCAGGAGTTGCGAGATCATGATCGAGAGCACAGCGAACACAGACCTGATAGCGCGGCCCGTTTCCACTGACGAACTGACTTCGCGGGTAGTTGCTTCTGCACATCCTGCATGTCGGCATGTTGCTTCATCCCCCGCCACTTGTAGTTGCTAATTCAAGACTGCGGTCGCCGACTTTGTCGAACCTGCTCCGACTGTGTGGTGTGTATCGGCTCGAGGTCGATAAAAGCCGAGATGATTTTGACACCATCTGGACTTCCGACCGATTCAGGATGGAATTGAACTCCATGAATCGGTAAAGAATCGTGTCGTAACCCCATTACCAGTGTTTTTGTTTTGTCCCAAGCCGTCGGTTGGAGTTTGGAATTGGACGGCTTAAGGACAAGAGAATTGTATCTCATTTGGATCATGGGGTTATCAATTCCGCTGAAAATTTCTCCGGAGTCATGGTATATTTTTGATGGGACGCCGTGAATTGCACCGAGCGGAGATTCAACCAAATCCCAACCGACCGCTCTACCAAGCGCTTGATGTCCGAGACACCAACCGAGCAAAGGGATGTGGGAATCATTGAGGATAAGTCTTCCACCGATAGCTCGGTTAGCGATTTCCATGGTAATTTTAGACACTTCAGGTCGGGAAGGACCCGGCCCAAGGACGATATGTGTAGGCTGAAATCCTTCTATCAAATCGTCAATCTGTCCTGATACATTCACCAAGTTTTCGCCCCGCCCAGCAACAATTCTCACCTCAGCGCCAATCCGTGCAAAAGCATCGGCAATATTTTCAGTAAAAGAATCCAAATTATCGATCAATAATACTCGCTTGTTTTCTCGTTTAGAAAATCTACTAATTTTTCCTGGAGAAAGACGCCCGAGCGTGCCTGCAATGTTTGGGACTTCGAGCATACCAAGTTCGCGCTCGGGTAATTCTTCAGCAGAAAATCCTGTTCGAAATCCCCAAACTGCTTCAGTGACCGCCGCTGCTTTCCATCGAGCTTCTTCGACTTCAGCGCTGGCAGCAGATCCGATGACGATTCCGCCACCAGCTTGAACGGTTCCGAACCAATTTTGTGGTCCGCTCTTTGCTTCCAAAGTTCGAATCAATATATTAAATTCTGATTTTTTAGCGCCGGAATGAATGTGCCCAATTGAACCAGTCCATGCACTCCTCGGTGCGCCTTCTAATTCATCGATAGCGGCCAGCGTAACCGTTTTCGGGCAACCTGTAATTGAGCCACCCGGAAAAAGAGCAGATAGAGCAGCACCGAAGGAGACGTTTGGAAGAAGTTCTCCACTCACCCCACTGACAAGGTGTTGAACAGTGGGTAAGGCCTCGATACGCCAATCAGACCAATACACCGAACCGGTTTTGCAAACTCTCCCCAAATCGTGCCTCTCAAGATCGACGAGCATGAGGTGCTCGGCAATTTCTTTCTCAGATGATACCATTTCGAGTCGCAATCTCTCATCTTCGGCGCAGCTCGACCCTCTTGCTCGCGTACCTTTTATGGGTCGAGTTGAGAGTGTGTTTTGCTGTAATTTCAGTAATCTTTCAGGACTTGCAGAAGCCACCGACCAACCATGATCATCGAGATGAAGCCATGATGAAAATGGTGCTGGATTCGATTCATTCAATCGAAGGTAAGCATCCCAGGGGTGGTCGACCATTTTACTTGTCCACCGGCGTCCATAATTGACTTGATAAAAATGGCCGCGGCGTATCCCATCACGAATTTTTTCGACCTTTTGGGCATGTGAAGCATCCGTTTCAGAATTGGGAACAAGAGAATAAGAAAGTTTTGACACATTTGGTTTGATGATTTCGGGGGCTTCGTTTATCGAAGCCCAAGGATGATTTTCGAGCGAGAGTAAACGAAGCTTTTCTTCCTCACGCTCATGTACCCACCAAGCATCACATCGCCATAAAACTCCCAGTAGTTCTCCATCTTTGGGAGTGTTTTCCAATTCTACTTCTACTGACCATCGACTTAAATCATAACCTAATATTCCTGCAAAACCTCCGGGAACAATCGGCATTTTCTCATCGAAGTTAGTGGGTATAATTTCCCATTTTTGAGTGGCTTCAAGAGCCGCTGCCAATGTCTTCGGATGTAATTCATCAATACTATTCCAACGTCCACCTCGCCATTCTTGAACTAGCATAACCAATGGTGGAGCAGGGGTGAGTGAAATTTCACCGGATAGTGCTGAACGAGTTGATTCAGGAGTCGAGCTATTTGAGGAGAAATCATCAGACTGCGGCTCGAAAAACAAAATACGAATGCTATCTAAAGAAGGTAAGAATGACCGCTGAGAAAGGTCGGTAATCGGGCCACCAGAGTGAAGTAACAATTCATCTTGATTAGGTAATTCACCTATACGCGAACCAGCAAGAATACCGATGAGGGGGTCTACTTGTGAGCAAGGAAATTCTGACTCAACAATTCTAACCATTCACTCACTCCAAATCTTCAATCGACTTCCATGCACTGTCTAATCGCACAAGCCATGAATCTCGTGCAGCTTGAAAGAGCCTTCCTTGCGGCCGACCAATCTGCCTACCATCGATGCTCGCCAAGGCTTGAACACCCATACCACTTCCGAGCACAATCATCTCAGAGGCTCTTAGAATCATTCCAAGTGTTAGTTTGGCGGACCTAACAGGAATGCCTGCAGACTCAAGAGCTGGTTTTATTTGCTGGATAGTGACTGAATCCAATGCTCCATCACTGTGATTTGGGTGATAGGCAACTCCATCATGATCCAGTAATAGAGGGGCACAGCGATCTCCATCAATCAGAATACTGTCTTCGAAGAGAAGACCGATGTCGGCTCCATTCTCGATTGCCAAATTCCTAGCTTCCCTATGTGGCCTCCAGTCTCCATGCTTGGTACCCCTAACTGGTTGATTCCATGTGGGGGCCTCTAAGGAGATTGCAGATAGTGGTCTATTTGGCCACTGCTGGATAGTAAGGGGATCGATGAATACCTCTCCATCTGACCTGACACCCATCACTAACAGAAATGGGGCTTGTCCGGGGCTATCATTAGGAGCCCCGGGGTGCTCAATATCTTCAAGTAAATCAAAAACCCTTTCTGGAAGATCTTCAGGTACTTCAATTCCAAGAACAGTAGAATGTCGACGGATTCTTGCGAAATGCATGTCAGCAGACATTAGAGATTTCTTGCCATCCCAGCCAGTTGCTGACCAAACCGCGGATTGGGGGTCTCCGAGGTTCACCATATGCTTCGCTTGAGCCACAAGACTTCAAATTCTGCTATCGAATATCACAATAAATCGTCGAGGAAAGAGGTGTCAACATCTTCATCTTTATCGTCTAAATCGTCAGTTACATCATCCAAATCAAAATCATCAGCCATGTCCGCCAAATCATCCAAATCAATCTCATCATCGTCGCCGAGCAACTCGTCGGTCACGTCGAAAGAGGCAGAAGGAGTTGGATCATCGCCAAATTCAATTGGCTGTGCACCAAGAGTTTCTTGGTTGATTTCTCCCACTTCTGCAGCATCACCCCGGTCAATTTCTGCTACATTGCTAATTTCTTGATCACTAGCGTCAAATCCAATCGGTTCATCAAACGAATCGTCTTCATCCAAACCTGCATCTCGCCGATTCATTTCCTCTTCGAGTTCCACCTCTAAGGCACCCATTTCCCAAGGCTCAGGGGCTGCTTGCTCCTTCGGCTTGATGATTAGAATTGCACCGATTAGAATCATAATAGCTGAAACAACTGCAATAATCATATTCATATCACCGCCGATTAATTGGTCGACCCACGATAACCCCAAACCGTCATCACCAGGATTCTCACTACCAAATGCTGACTCGGAAAATGGTCGAACCTCTAACGGGTCAACCGCTAATCGATGGACTTCGCCATCGAATCCTACTACTGCGATATAATATGAAATTTCATTCAAAACTGGCCAATTTTCTACAATTCCTGAATTTTCACCTACTAAGAAGAGAGTGTAATAATTCTCCACGACTTGCCATTCATTTCCAGATTTTGGAGAATTAATATCCCTTGTATCTTCAAATGGTTCAGCTGAAACGAAAATTATGTACGATTCGATAACAGGGCTCTGCATGTCATCCCATTGAATCTCAATTCGGTCACCACTCGGATTCCAATATGCTCGAAGACCACTAACCTCAGGAATATGCAAACCTGGATCCAAACTATTTTCATCAATAAGTGCAATCGAAGTTGTTTTCAAACCATCGTCCCAATAATTGCCCGATGAATCGACTGCGACGACAGAAGCCCATGTCATAATGCTCGGTGCAAGGGCGCGTCCATCGGAAAGTTGCTCCAATAATACAGGTATTTGCACATCTCGAGTAACTATCATCGCCGGTTCTCGCATTCCAATGCTAGTAAACGGTACAACATCAGCATAAATCCAATATTCGGCGACGTCAGAATCCTCACTTTCTTGGAAAGTGACTAACATGCCGTCGCCATCGTCTGGTGCGCGATCAGTCAAATGAGGGGCAACCAGACGCACAGGCGGATGGATATCACCACGGTTATCCAACGGTGTGACCAAGACCATGTTATCCTGCATTTCATCGAGGTGAACATTACCACTAATGTCATGAGTTGTCACAGTCAGATATAGTGGAATACCTGATTCAATAGATTGTGAAACTAGATTATCGACCCGGTTACCATAAAGTGCTGTTGTCAGGGTTATTTCGAGTTGGAAAGCACCACCAATTTGACGCTGATCAATCGTAATCAATCCGCAGTCAACAGGGTCATCTTCGCATAATTCCCAAAGTTCGACCAAATCGTTGAGTGGATATTCAGAAATCCAAATCGTGTAAAAACTGAAATCCTTCTCTAGTGAGCGATTCCAGATAATATCAACTGCCGTACCATCATCATCGGGATGATCCCAGGCATTCAATCCCGCAACACGCTCTGGTGGAATACCTGCACCCGTCAAATTCGATTGTGGAGTTACCTCTACGACGAGAACATCGTTGAGATTTTGATTGCCCCAATCATCGCTTGCTACGATGCCAACCCAATAAGAGCTGTCGTCGACCAAGGATAGTTCTCCAATTGATGAAATCAAGGTTGAATTGGTCGTACAATCTCCAGTGTAAGCTGCTGCTGGCCAACCGTCGACTGTGTTCGGCGGTTGCCAACTTGTTGCAGGAACCATGTAAATTGTATGATAGGCACAATCTTCCTCATCATTTGGAGTCCAGTTAACTTCGATGATTCCACCTTCATCATCCGGTACATCGATTGCGATTGTGTCTTCTATTTTTTCTGGTGGAATACCATCATTCAGCCCGCCAGCGGTAACAATTGGCCCGATAACGGTCGCATTAGCCGGGTCCGATTGTCCGGCTTCATCAACACAAACTGTAGCAAACCAATACGGTATTCCTGGATTGAGTTGTATTACGGTTGTATTACCTGAACTGAAGGGATAATCAATTTCTCCATTCAATGCGATTGCGTTAGTAATTTCGTGCTCGACCGCCCAAAGTCGAGTTTTACTTCGGTCGAGTTCGGTGCACGGCGTCCATTCGGCGAATATTGTTCCAGCTGTGCCACCTGAAATTGGTTCTGCATAAATCCAAGCAGGAGGTGCTGGAATTTCGTCAGTCGGTGTCGCATTATCTACCCAACTCATCGGCTCACCGATCGATCCATCGGGATATTCAATGACTATCGCAACTCGATATTTATTACCATCCACGAGTGGAACAATGAGTCCCCCTTGATCAGCTTCAGTAATCATCGTGGTTGTTTGGGACCAATAAGGAATTGTCAGGAAGCCACCAAAGTTTGCTAGGTCGGATTTGCTCGGCTCCCAATCCGGTTCTGCTGTCGAATCCCAAACGTATAGTCGATAAGAATGCCACGCAGCATCTTCTGATGGTAACCAAGAGGCTTCAAGAACTCCGCCACCATCATTCGGTCGATTTACAAGTGATGTGATACTTGTAGGCACTTCAATTCGCTCCCAATCATATGTTACTCGAACGCGAATTTGACCATCAGCAGGAGACTGTAATTGAACATGTAATTCGACATTTGTTGAGCCTGGACCAATATTCGATATCGCATTCTGGAATCCTGCCTCAATCGCATGATCACGAGCTGCTAAATCCCAAGAACCTGTATAATTGAGGATATTCGAGCGAGCCCAGACATATGCTCCAGATGATGGGCTCGCCAAAGTTAGCGCAGCAAAATGCATTGGCAAAGCGCCAGTGGGAGAAGAGGTGACATCAGAAAAAATTGTAATCGGATTCGAATCATCCACTAGAGTTGTTGTCATACCGGGATGAGTTCTGTTAGTAATGTCCCAAGTCTGTCCAGCGAAGAGGGCGGTAAGCGGTTCTGCTCTTCGCTGATTTTCACGAGGTTGTTCATTCAAAGTTACAACAGGATTGAAATGATGCAATCCATCTTCACCGACTACATACAATCCAGTGTAATCGATAGTTGCACCAGCGAGCCCCGTCATAACCAACGAATCTACCGTGCCATGATCCCCTCCAACTCGCAATACATCGATTCCACGTGGACTAATCAAGACCAATTCATTACCGTTTGAGACCATCTCAAACGGTGGCCATGATAGAAGTGAATTCGCACCGACACCGGTCTCCATTTTCATCATAGTTGAGTTCCAATGAACGACTGGTTCAGTGTCGGTAGCGATGTGAACCCCCCAATCGTCAGTTGCGATAGCTCGAACGTCATTACTTGGAATCATATCGATTTGGTAGCTTCCATTTACATGGTCCGTGACAATATCCCAGGCGACTACCCCGGGTCGAGTCGAGCCTTGACCGTTGTGAGAAATGAAAATCGAAGCATCGTGATAGAGTGTAACTGTCGAAGAATTACTAACGACTTCGCGGGTGACTGAATCGGCAAAAGCCAATCCTGAAACTTTGTCTCCTGCTAATCCATCATCGAACCCGATGGTTTCGATGATAGATAGATTACTCGAATTAAACACGGTCAAACCAGCCAATCCACCGGCCAGGATTTTATCGTATAATCCAAACGTATTCGTAATATTACCCGCATTCGGATCTGATACATACATCAGATGTTCAATAATAGGACTAGGCAAACCATCGATCGTTGTGATCGGATCGTCCCAATCATTACGAGTCGTATTGTAAAGTCCGATTCCACCGTGAGTAGCGACGAAAATATGGTCACCACTTTCCATGAAATCCCGAACGATATTACTCGGCAAACCAGCGATTAGGCTTCCGTGACCCCAATTGCCGGTATTAGTATTGAATATCTGAAAACCGGCTGCAGAGCCATCGTAGCCCATCAATCCGACATACATCGTGCCATCGTCAAGAAGGACTGTTCCATCCATTTGATTGTGTAAAGGGATTGGAGTATTGCTTCTTGTCCGTTGTAATAAATCGATCTTTTTCAATCCCTGACCTGCTGTAGTGACCCACAGTACATCGCCGTCCAAAGTTAGATCATTGACAGTGTCTGATTGAAAATTATAGCCGAATTCCCAGCGAACGGAACCGTTGCTGGTCAATTCGCCTTGAAGGACCGACGAGCCGTAAAATGAATTGGAACTAAGACTTGTCGACACCCAAACATGAGTCGAATTTGAGATAATTTCGACGATTCGACCGCTAGTAAGACCGGTTAATTCATCAAAACCACTTTCGATTAAACCAGTAGAATCCAAACGATCGACACGGTTGAGCCCTGAAGTTTGTCCGGAACGGCCAATCGCGTAAACTGGAGTTGTAGTTGAAGGAGCACGGACGATCGAGCAGCCATCCATTCCAGGGCTCATTATTTGACCACTTGCAGTCGATGTGCCTGAGGTAATGATTCGCGAAACACCACCAGTGCCATCGTATTGATGGGCGATGAGGAGGAGGTTTCCATCATGTAACATTCCACCCGGGAAAACTCGGTCATCGCCTATTCCATCACTAGCTTTAGTAAGGGTAGTCAAGTAAGAATTTGTATTGTAATTATATCGACCAATTCCGATTCCATTCGTATCGAAACCAATGTACATAATTCGATTTGAATCATCACAGGCGATAGCGCGAACATCATTATCATCCAGTCCAATAGCCCCTGTTGTGAGAGGTGAAATCCATTCATTGGTTAACTGATCATTATCATGGTCAGCAAGGTCGTATCTAGCAATTCCGCCTTGATTCCCCCACCAAGCGATTTCACCGATGGCTATGTGAACAATATCGTCGCATACTTCGATATCAGCGGGATATCCATCGGGAATATCGCCAGTATCTAAATCCCATAATGACCATAATCCAGAAGAACCATTCATCCGAAGAATCTCAGCGTCTGAATTCCAATTTCCGCCATATGTACCAGCCCACAAATCATTTCCGGCAACGGTTAATGAGTATATTTCATCTTCTGAATCGGAAGGTAAACCATTATTGTGAGTCCATGGGGTCAGCCATGTTTCGTTAGCTGGATTCCAGCGTAATAATCCCGCCATACTGGCAAACATGTATTCGCCATCATATTCCACCATTCCCCGAATCGGTCCATCGATATCTGTCCATTCATTAAGTAAAGTCATATTTTGGGCTGAGAATCGACGCAGGATATTATCTCCATATGCAACCCACATTTCACAAGAAGAAGAATTAATTGGGAAACAATCGCCAAGGAATTGAGCATTTACTCTGAGAACATTTCCAATTGTTTGCAAATCATCAGACCAATTTTCTGAAGATGTATTCCAGCGAACGATTGTCCCATCTCCATTATTCCCTTGAGTAGGTCGGACGCCGATCCAGAGATGGTCTCCAACCGACCCGATTCCATGTACGATACCCGCCCAACCGAGACGTGAACCGGCGTCGAGAATGGATTTGCTGGAATTTGCAGTCAGATTAATTCGATAAATCAAATCATTTGATTGGGCCCACCAACCAACGCCTCGTTGAAGAGAATAATGTAAGGTATCGCCGATAATTTCAATATCGGCTGGGGGTGTATTAGAAAGAGTAGGTCCACCAGAATTTGAACCGCGATTCCAGTCAATTATAACCGTATTATTGATGACATTGAGCAATGTTAGCCCAAAGTCACCACCGGCCCAAATCGTTCCGTATGTCAATCCTGGAACGAGGGTAGTCACATCATCATCATCAATCATTCCTTGGTCCCCATCCCAAGTTTGCAACCATTCTAGATTGACTAAGT
>Ga0302132_10001358_pt1 | contig 13977 bp, 9 predicted proteins | sample CB9_321_MG_FD_203113 | JGI IMG/M metagenome (GOLD analysis project Ga0302132, IMG submission 203113) | Marine microbial communities from Western Arctic Ocean, Canada - CB9_32.1 | ecosystem: Environmental > Aquatic > Marine > Oceanic | place: Canada: Western Arctic Ocean | collected 2017-09-19
CCTCGTCTCCTCGATTTTCCAAGACAGCACCGCAACTCAACCGGACGCCAACGAACCGGAAGAACTTGGATCGACTGTCCTCACCGTCGCGCCCGAAGAGGCCGGACTAATCGGCCCCGTACAAATTGAATTCATCGAGGGTCTCGGCGTGTTTATAATTAAGGGACATCGCAACGACGTGCAACGCGTGATTGAAATAATCGAGCAAATTGAACAACACACTGATGACACGCAGCCGCATGTGATCGTCCATGAATTGCAACACGTAAATAGTACAGTGCTCGCAGAGCTCGTCGAAGAACTCTACGACGACGTATTCGGAACTCGTAACAGCCCCGTCAGCATCACGTCACTCGATAAACCTAACGCTTTGTTGTTAATCGGCCGTCAAGAAAGCATGAAGGCCATTCTGGACCTCATTGATAAACTAGATCAACCCGTACCGCCGTCCACACAATTAAAGTTCTTTCAACTTAAACACATGTCTGCATTGGACGCTGAGCGTCAAATTCGTGACTTCTACACGAATCAACCCGGAGCAGACGACGAAGCGCGTCCTGGGCTAGGGGTGCGACCTCGAGTTATTGCTGACTACCGAACCAACAGCCTAGTTGTCAATGCGTCTCCCCGCGACTTAGTTGAGATCGCGATGCTTATCGATCGATTAGATGTTGAAGAATCGCCCGCCACAAACCAACTGAGAGTATTCCGACTTAAAAATGCACTCGCCGCCGACCTACAACCTGTGCTTGAAGAGGCCATTACCGGCATCTCCGCAACTCAGCAACAAGGCGGTCAAGGACAAACTGGCAGCACAGCCACAATCAGCCCTCAATCATCAAAACTAGAAATCCTGACCATCACCACCGACGGGGAAAGCAAAATCAATTCGGGAATTCTCGCCGGTGCGACTATTACGGCGGATGAAAATGTGAATGCGTTGGTAGTACGGGCTCCCGCCACAGCCATGCCGTTGATTGAGGAATTAATCACCCAACTCGACCAATTACCCAACGCCGAAGCGCAAATCAAAGTTTTCCAAGTGGAGAACGGCGACGCGATTAATCTCGCACAACTCCTTCAAGAGCTTTTTGGACTGCAAGTCACAGCGGGTAATAACGCTTCGAGTAATGCTTTTAACACAGCTCTGTCCGCCGGAGGCGGTGGAATCGGCGGAGGTGAATCGTCTCTTGTACCCCTCCGCTTTGCAGTTGACCAACGAACCAATAGTGTTATCGCGTCGGGGTCATCTACAGATCTAGAAATCGTTGAATTACTTCTGATAAGGCTTGACGAAGGCGACATCCAAACCCGCCGCACTGAAGTTATTCGTCTCGAAAATGCTGACGCCACAACCGTCGGCACAACCTTGACCAATTATGTTAATACGCAGCGACAACTGCTAACACAAAATGTTAACCAACAATCCAGCATCACTAATGCCGAAATCAAAGAAACTCAGGTCGTCATTGGATTTGATGCTCTGAGTAACTCCCTGATTCTTTCAGCTCCGCCTCGAAACTTTGAAACCTTGAAACAAATCATCATGGATTTGGACTTCAAGCCAAACATGGTCATGATTCAGGTTGTGATAGCAGAAGTAGAACTTAATGACGGATTTGAGTTCGGCGTTGAACTAGGGCTTCAGGACAGCATGCTATTCGACCGCGGCGCGGCAGTCGGGTATGCCTTCCAAGGACAGGCCTTGGGCAACGACGCCACACCAGCAGCGTTAGCATCACGTGAAACATTATTGAGCCAAGGCATTGCCGGGTTTGGTTTAGGTCGATCAAGTGCCACCTTGGGCTATGGTGGCTTTGTGTTTTCCGCGGCCAATGAGTCAATCAACATTCTTTTGCGAACTCTACAAGATCGAGGGCGGCTGCAAATCTTAAGTCGACCCCAGATTATGACGCTCGACATGTCCGATGCATTCGTTCAAGTCGGTTCAAATGTCGCTCGGATAACAGGCAGTACGACTAACCAAAACGGTGGTGTGTCCAACTCTACGGAAGACGTGCCGATTGGGTTATTACTCAATGTTCGTCCCCGAGTCACACCAGATGGCCGAATTGTCATGAACCTGTCAACTGAGAAGTCTGAATTGGGGCCAGTGGATTCCGGAACACCGGTTGCGGTAACGCCAGATGGCCAGGCAATTTTGTCACCCGCGATTAACACAACTACAGCATCCACGGTCATCAGCGCTCATGACGGTGAAACGGTAGTTTTCGCAGGACTCATCACCAAAAGTAAATTAGTCAACCGACGCTCGGTCCCTTACCTCGGTGACTTACCTGTTCTCGGTCAGTTATTCCGCTATGACACCGAATCCGAAAAACGTACCGAACTTTTGATTATCATGACTCCACGAGTCGTAAAAGACGACTCGGATATTGACGAAATCAAAGCAGTTGAATCAGACCGTATGAGTTGGTTGCTAGACGACTTAATCGAACTACAAGGCGACGTTGGTCTATCCAAGGGCAAAGGACTCTGGGGTAACGGTGCTAGGGTAATATATCCTGATGACAACCCCGCAGGCACACTGCTCGACCACGCGTTTCCCGAACCATCCGTAGGAGCAACGTTAGGTGTTGATAGCTACTATCAACCCGCTCCGGTTACGCGATCAACGGTTGCACCCGCTCCCGCCTATGCGCCGCCCGGTTTTCAGGCAAGTATGAGCGATCAGCGTGGATACAACCCGCAACCCACGACGAGAAACGCCATCGCTCAACCGCAATACTTGCATAACAACCCGATACCACAACAACGACAACAGGTCTTGCCAACATATCCCGCCAACCAGTACTCTCGTGGGGCGATAAACGCTATCAATGCAACTCGCACGGCACCGCAACCAGTACAAGTCCGCCCTGACGCGTTGCCAAACCAACCTATGCAGTATCCACGAACCGCCTACCCGCAATCGATACCCGATCCGCAATTCAACCGCTAATAGAAAACGACGCACTCGTTATCCTCCACCTCGCTACCCCACAGGACTCCCCCAAATGCCTGTTTCCAGTACACATCGCATTCTCTTCAGTTGCGCCCTCGCACTCAGCATAACGACCGTCGGGTGCACTTCGTTTTCGGATAAAATCCAATCCGCCAACGACACGCTTCCATGGAACGCTGCAGCCGCCAAAACACGCAAACTCGAATCCACACCTGTCAGAATCGCGGCAGTTTGGACGCACGATATCGTTAACGTCCCAGGAACGAATCCCGTGCAGGGCTTTGGAGGCAGGATTTACTTCTATAACCACGAACAAAAAGCAATTCACGTCGACGGCGAGCTAGTAGTCTTTGCTTTCGATGACACGAAGGCGGCGCAGCAGGAGGTGCCTACCCGCAACCCCGATCGTAAATTTGTCTTTCGCGCCGACCAACTACAAACCCATCTATCAGATTCAGAACTTGGACCATCCTACAGCTTTTGGATTCCTTGGCAGGAATTCGGTGGTGAAAAAAGACTTATTAGCTTGGTACCCGTGTTCAGGCCCCTGAAAGGACGTAACGTAACCGGCCATTTCAGTAAGACAAGTTTACCTGGCAAGCATAATTCAAGCCCAAACGCACAACCCCAAGACCAAATCACAGCGTCCCCACGTACGAACCCGCGGCTACATTCCCAGCCAATTTCTCGTGAGAGCTATCAGGGTAACCTCAATAGCACTGTTCAGACCACTACGTTCGACGTCCCACAGAATCTAACCCGCCATCTAGTCTCCTCAACAGCAATGCCTGCCAATCACACAACGATGTCGCCTTCGACGGCCATGACGTCGCCTCTGGCGACACAACCCAACTCAGGGCCCACTGCTGTAGTACAACAACCACAGCAATTCGGTCAGCCGTCACTGCCATACCGCTCGCTAACGTCGCCCTCGGGGCTTCAGGCTATCAAGGTCCTGCCACCTGGAATGTTACGAAATGCGGCGAACCAATAGCGGGAGCCGCACACAGAAGCATTGCTACAGTTGGTTTAGTTTCTGGAGTTCGCCGTGCGAGTGAGTCCGAATCCGATAGAACTATTCGACAGCTTTGATCGCTAACTGATTATCGATTTCTTTCACGCCCGGCTCTAGCATTACAAGCTTTTCAATAAAACGCTTGTCGCGATCTGATACGACGACACCTTTGAGCGTAGCCGTTGTCTTGTTCATCGTCACCGACACTTGGTTGAACTTGGATAGACCGGGTAGTTTCTTTAACCGCGATTCCGCTCGAACCTGTACTCGCTGAGGCAAAAACGGTGTAGTCTTAAATGCAATGACATAGGGAAACCGCAAAGTGTTTTGCGGCTGATTTTGGTTCTGATTTCCGAATCCACCCATGCCTCCCATGCCTCCCATGCCACCAAATCCACCCATGCCGCCCATGCCTCCGAATCCACCCATGCTATTTCCGAATCCGCCACCCACCGTCGTACTAAAACTGCGAGGGTTCCCTGTGTCGGAACCACCAATGAAACCAGTGGTTTGGGTGCCGCCTTCGATCTGTCCATCATTTTGGATAGAACCGGCCTGACCAGCCTGACCGGGAGCTCCGGGCTGCGCTTCGGCCGTTCCAGCAAAGAAGACGGCCAGAGTAAGTACGATCAAGATTTTAAAACTGCTACTCATAAATCATCTCCGGCATTAACTCGTCGGCTATTTCTATTCTATGCTATATGAACTAACATAAGCAAAGGATTTCTACACGCTAAACAGCGCCACTGTATACTTGTTTCGGCTCAAACGGGATTTCTACGACAATTCAAATAGAATTAGCGACGAAAAGCCGAATATTTGTCGTTGTGAAACGTAATATAATCAAACAACAATATCAAAACCGGCATTTTGGCCCGTCGAACAACCTGCAGATATCTCATTTATTCTCGGAACCTTCCATTGGCTTTGGTGTTTAACGACGATCAATACGGTAAAATCCTCGAATAATCCTCCCAAAAACCGAAAGGGCAACTCAATGGCCCGTTTACGACTAGGCATTTTCCTCGCTTCCTGCATATTAACCCTTACAGCACTTCTGCCCGTAGCCGATGCTCGGCCAACAGCGCCCGAGTTGTTTCCGTATAACACGGTAGTCTATTTGCGGGTGGACGATTTCCCAGAATTGAAAACGGATTTCGCTCGGACCTCGTTAGGAGCAATACGTGCTGATGAATCTGTTTCGCCGTTGGTCGATCGCCTCTACAGCGAATTATTAAACGCGTTTCCACAAATCCAAGAGGAGCTTGGGGTAACATTAGAGGATATTCTGCAACTCCCCACCGGTGAAGTTGCTCTCTCGCTAGCAGTGACCGACACTGCGCGTCCGATGTTTGCCCTGATTGCCGACGTAGGTGCCAATACCGAAACCGCTGACAAATTAATTGAACGCGCACAATTCGAACACATTAGCAATGCCGGAGATTTAGTTGAAGAAACCATCGGCGAAACTGAGGTCACAATATTTCGCAACCCCGGCGATGATGACGACCTTTATATATTCATTAAAGAAGAAACTGTGGTCATGTGCAGCAGCGAATTAATGGCTACGCATCTCATAAGCGTATGGGAAGAAACCGCCGAGGAAACTGTCCGTAACCTATCTGACAATCGTAAATTCACTGATATTATGCGAAACAGTGTCGGCGCCGATGACTACCAACCACAAATTAGCTTTTTCGCTGATCCACTGACTCTAATCAATGCAACCACTCGGGACAATTTCCAAGCTCAGGCGGCAATGGCTTTATTGCCTACTCTTGGCGTTGATGGATTTAAAGCGGTCGGTGGCTCACTCATCCTAGCGCCACCTGGGTTTGATAGCGTCGCCCATTTCCACCTCGCATTAGGCACGCCACGCCGTGGTGTGCTCAACCTCCTTACGTTTGGTTCGGGTGACATGTCCCCAGAACCATGGGTTCCTGCTGATGTAGCCGACTACAGCACAGTCTTCTGGGATCTGGAAAAGACTTACGACGAAGTCGAAAAACTTGTTGATCAAATCCTTGGATCCGGCTATTTTGAAAATCTCGTTGAGGACAACGTCAACACGCCAACCGGATGGAACTTGCGTGAAGATGTTATTGGCCAAATCGACGGTCGCCTGACAATGATCGGTAAGGTTATCGAACCGATTCGGGTTAATAGCCTGTCTCGTCTAATTTCCGTGAAACTCAAAGACCCTGATGCATTTGCTAAGTTTATCGATGTAAATATCGAACAATTTGAAGCTCGGTTTGAAAAAAAGGAGTACCGCGGAGCCTCTTATTATTTGGTTTCAACTCCCAACCGCGGCGGGCCACCGGTACCCGAAGTCTCGTTTCAACAACCTGGTCAACCTCTGGAACAACCCAATCCAGTTCCAAACAGAAATCAACAGAATTTTCGCGAGAACTTTCGCCAACCACAACCAACATTCGCCATCGTCGATGGATACCTAGTTGTCGGTGATTCGTTCGAAATTGTTGAATCAGTGATTGACACATCAACTGGTGAAGGTGAAAAACTAGCTGATCAAAGCGATTTCCAACTAATTGTCGCTCAAATCAAAGCTCAGACGGGTGAAATCGAACCATCTGCTATTTCCTTTAGTCGCCCAGAACATTCATTGAAAATGTTTTATGACGTGTTACTTGGTGATTCGGTACAGGGCACAATCACGAGCCAGGCCTCGGACAATCAATTCTTCCGCGTGATTAACTCGGCTTTTCAAGATCATCCCTTACCTGAATTTTCGGCGATCTCGAAGCACCTAGCTCCTACTGGGGGAGTTTTGTTCAATCGACCTAGCGGATTGCACTATATGAGCTTTTCACTCAAACCTGAATCGACCAAGTAGGGTTTGGGGCGTCATAGGGTACTAACTCATTGAACGCGTGAAAGAAGTGGCAATTAAACTAGCGGCTCGTCATCTGTCACATGTACGAATCCCGCCATGTGAGTGTCTTTACGCGGTAGAATCGATTCCACTTGGCAATCCATCCTCAGACGGACCGCGCCTCTTGGATCAAAGACGGAGTTGCATCATATTGCAATCACGCTAATGGTTATCGCCAAAATTATCGCACGCGAAAGATAATCCTAGGTTTTGCGATGCATTGCTTGCATCACAGATTCCACGTGGTAAGTTTCAATAGGCCGTAATTTCCCCGCGTTGCCTGCGCAAGCCCCATTAGTCACTACCGTATTCATCAAATCATGACCGCCTCTGACCAATCTACAACCGGCCCATCCGTCCTAGTAATTGACGACGATCCGGATATTCTCGCTACGGTTGCATTCGCGTTAAAACAAGCCGGGTATGAAGTTTCCACCGCTAACAACGGCGAGGAAGGATTAGCCCTAGCTCATGATATGAAACCAGCGTTGATGGTGATTGACATGATGATGCCAAAACGAAGTGGGTTTCTCGTTATTGAGGCGTTACGGAAAGACTACGAAGAACCGATTAGAATAATAATGATGACCGCAAACGAAGGTGAACGACACGAATCGTACGCCGATCTGCTCGGCGTCGATACCTATTTACATAAACCTTTTGCTATGGAGCACCTTATTCAACGAGTCGATGAACTCTTGAGTTGAATAATACTCTATTTGAGAAACACGAACAGCATGAATCATCCGCAACGACCCGGTGCCCAAGACCTCCCCGAACCTTCCATCATCCCTACGGTAGGATGGCACTGCAGCCATTTCTATTATCGATTCGATCGCGCCGCATTGCGTGCCCTCGACGACCGCGATGATGCGAGAACGGAGCTCATTTCCGCTCTCTCTTTGTCTGAAAACGGTCCGGCTAGACTGCAAACGAGTATAGTATCTGGGCACAAGGCCGATTTTGGCTTGATGATTATGGATCCCGATCCGTTGGTAATTGAAAAGGCCAATCAGAATCTTTTAAACACGCGTCTAGGTGCAACGCTCGAGTCCACATATAGCTATGTCTCCCTCACAGAAATTTCCGAATACGTTCCGACGCTAGAACAATATGGGCAGCGTCTTGTCGAAGACGGTGATGAGGAAGGCACGCCCGCATATACTGCGAAGCTCGAAGCCTATGAACGGCGAGAACCTATCATGCGAAAACAGCGTCTGACACCAGACTTCCCTGAGTGGCCGGCCACCTGCTTCTATCCAATGAACAAGAAGCGGGATGTCGGCGAAAATTGGTTCATGATGGAATTCCCAGATCGAAATTCATTGATGTCCGAACACGCGCGCAGTGGCATGAAATTTGCCGGTAAGGTGCAACAACTTATCACTACTTCCGTTGGACTCGATGACTGGGAATGGGGCGTGACGCTATGGGCCCGCAACCCTGAATACCTTAAAGACATCGTGTATCGCATGCGTTTCGATGAAGCCAGCGCTCGCTACGCAGAATTTGGCCCGTTTTACACCAGCTATATTTGTGAACCCGCTGTTATGGCCGAACACTGTGGAATATAGTCACGGCATTTAGCGTAGTTCTTTACTACAAGTTGATTAACTGTTTCTGATGGTCATTCGCGATTAATGAACTTGGGCCAGCGCGAATAAGCGATCGTTCCGGTACGTTTATGGTGTCGTGCCAAGTTCTGTCGCCCATTTGCGAACGGAGTCGAGTAAACCCGAACCATCGCCAAGTACTTTGGGAACTTTCTCGACGTCAACATCGGCCCGGTTTGAAAAAATTATTCGAACCGGTGCTTTTAACGGAGCTATCTTAGAAGTATTCGCGTAGTACAACCGCGCTGCATTGCTGTTGCTACTTTCCACGGGTAAGTCGATCGTCGCCGTAGGGAAGTTTGACAGACAAACCAATGAACCGTCGTTTCCGTAATAGATCGTTTCATTTGTATTAGGGTTCTTCCAATATCCGCTGCCGCCAAACACCCAAGCATACTGCATCGTCTTGCGTGTATTTCCCTTCTTAATCCAATCTTGGGCTAAGCTAGCTTTGACTTTTTGATCCTCATCCACCCAAACGACCACAATGTCGATGACCGACCCTGTTGCACGCTTATATTCAGGCTGAAACTGAACTGGACTTCCAGTTTTTGCCCCAATAGCTAACAGGCTCGTGTGAACAGCTTCTGCATCAATCGGCGTTGTTAACACAGATTCATGTTCCTTGGTTTGGGCCGGGCAAATAAACATTTCCAAGGGACCCTCGCGTACGCAAACAGATCCGTCAACTATCACCCATTTACGTTTTAGGTCAATCCACAACCCGCCTTCTTTTTTCAGAGGCAAAACGAATCTACTAGACGTCAGCGATTTCAATGCCGGCCTTTTAGCTACGGCGGGCTCATCGTCCTTACCGTCCACAGGATCTAGGGCATTTGCAAGCGGGCACCAAACAATCAGCAACAGTACGAACAATTTCTTATTAGGAGTCATAAATCATACCTTTGAATCAAATTGACATTTGCACCCGCGTCCACGCGGTCATCGCTTACTCGATTTCTACATACGGTTTAAGTTTACCATCTAGCAGGAATTCCCCAAACACAAATTCTGAGGCATAGTTTTGTCCCATGAAAGTTCGATTAGCTTGTTCGGTCAGGCTGCGATATAAAAGCCATTGCCTGCCGCCAACCTGTATCCGAGACGCTGAGGCTTGATCTTGTGCTTCCTGCGTCAACTTATTCGCAACTACAAGTTGCCGCCAAGTATATTGTTTGTCGGCCGCCTTGGGAGTCAGGGCGAAAAACAAGGGGCAATACAATGCTGACAGTTGGTCACCGCTTGTAATCAATTCTAACTCATTTGCACCAGTAAGATCGCCTCGAATGCTGCCGCTACGATCGCTAGGCCATTCAGACAACCCGACGGGCAATACCAACCCGTGTAAGTTTCCGGTGTCCACAAACAGTTCCCGCCCAGCGTTGCCTGCCGTAAATGTAGCACCCGACGCAGTTCCCATTTTCAACGTATGCCGAACATCCGAGTTCGCCGTCCCCAACACCACATCCGCAATTAAAACTGCGCCACTGCGGCGACTGACGCAAAACTGACGTTGAATTCGCCAGCAATCATTCACTTCCAACTCCATCTCTAAAAAGTCAGCGTCGCTGTCACTTTGCCAGCATGTCTCAACCCAACTTCCCGTGGGCTCAAGACGAGCTCCAGCAACTTCTAGCGTGAACTCGATGCAACCTTCCAAAATGCGGTTTCCACATGACTGCAACGCAATTTCAACCTGCGTTCCACTAACGCAAACTGCTAATTCACGACGTTTACGACCCCATCCACTGCGTAAAATTGCAACTTGTGCCCATTCCGAATGGAACGAAGCCTTGGGACGCTCAGCTTTTACGGCTAATTCCGCGGTAAATCCAGATGCGGAATCCGACAGAAAACCCAAATGGTGAGCTAAGCGAACATCACTAGGATCACCACCTATTTTCAATAAAAGCGTTACAAACTCATCATTCAGTCGCCTAGACTTTCCGCCTATCGGGCGTCCATCGCTCGTGCAAATAACTAGCAATTGACGCACGGCCCATTGAAACTGATTCAAAATACACTGCGGCAGTGAGGTTTGGGTTACCATTTCAACAAGCTGTATCATTCTCGCGATAGATGCGAGTACTTCGGCCAACTCACATAAATCGGAACTTGCCAGCATCCCCTCTCCGTCGAAATCCTCTTCGCAAATTGCAGTTAACTTATCTATAATTGCCTGCCTGTTCGCTTCGCATCGAGACGTTCCGACCTGCAAGCCCAACACCAACAACGGTATTTCACAAGTAATCAATATACGCTGTAGTGTCGTCGTCGGTGTAACCGAAGTGATAACGCCAACTAACGCGTGCATCAATTTCCCACGTTGGGATGAACTTTCGCCGGTATTCTTTAACAGGTGCCCCGCATGATACGCCAATCGTAGCCCACGAACACATTGTTCGACCGACGCATTGCCAGTACTAATGCTGCAAATCCATGTTAATTCCTTTTCAATGCAAGCTTCCGTTAAACGCAACTCTGCGTCTAAACGGTAGGGTTGGGCCGACAATAACAACTCCACCATTTCGTCTGGACGCGCGAATACGTCGCACTCTGGAGCGGACGCAGTCTCCCCTGCAGGAACAGCCTCGTCGGGAATTAGCGCAATTGGTTTCTGATTTGCCATTATTGTAATAGTATAAATATAAAGGTGCGTGTTGAGAACTTCGGATCCCAATTAAGCTTATTGCAAATTATACGCGGGGAATGCCTTCAAACAAAGCAGTTCCGATCCGTACAATAGTGGCACCTGCCTGAATGGCCAATTCGTAATCTCGAGTCATGCCCATGGACAAGTGGTTCAACGAAACGTTTTTCGGACAACAAGCGGACAAGCTCTCTCGAAGCTCTCGCAATTTGGCAAACTCACGCTGAGATTCAGAAGCATCACTCTCCAAACCGGCCATTGCCATCATGCCTTGAACATCGATGTTTGGCAGGACGGCGACCTCTTGCAAAACTGACTCCAACTCGGTCGGACAAAAACCATGTTTATTTTCATCGCCGGAAACGTTCACTTCGATTAACAAACGCGAAACTATCCCCTGTTTGACGGATTCTGCGGAGACCGAACTAATCAGACGTAAACTATCACCGGCGTGGAGCAAATCAATACAGGAAATGGTCCGTCGCACCTTGTTTCGTTGCAAGTGTCCAATTTGATGAAAACGCACGTCAATTGCTGTTAGATCCGAGGCTTTTGACCACAACACTTGGGGTCGATTTTCGCCAATATCTCGACAGCCTGCCGCGATAACATCTCTCGTGACTTCGCTCCCGAAATACTTGCATACTGCAACCAACGTAACATCAGCTGCCGTCCGACCACTAGCCTGGGCGCTTGTCCTGATCCGTTCGCGGACTTCGGCCAGATTACTTTCAATTATCTTTACCGTATCAACCACATTTGTCCCCCAATATGTTTCCTTCTCAATTCTAACGTTCAATACACCTATTTGATAGCGCGAGCGGGCCATCCTCGATTCAACATTAACTCCAACGGTACACACCCTATTGTTGGGTTTACCGACCTTTGCACCCTTTCGTTGACGTACGCCGCAAGGGTAGAATTGACAAAGATACCTCTTCTGCAATCCTATATCTAAGCCCGCTGGTACATGTCACAACTACCGACTTCCCACACAAACCGCCAGCTAGAATTGACGGGCAATCAACTGCGGCGAGAACTTGCGGTGGTTATTGACCAGCTTGCAACCTACTTGGACGGTATGTTAGAGAATGATGCTTGGGCTCCTCATGATTCTCCGAATACTGATATTACGTCCCGCGAACCTAAGCTAGGGCCGCCTAGTCCACTGGCCGAAATACTTGACGACCTCTTCCAACGCCGCATCAATCCCAGTTACAGCCCAACCTCCGGCGGGTATCTAGCGTACGTCCCAGGTGGTGGAATTCCCCATTCCGCTATCGCTGACTTAATCGCCGGCATCATTAACAAATATGTGACCGTTTGGTCCGTTGCCCCAGGATTGGCTAATATCGAAGCGGATGTAATTTCTTGGTTCAACGACCTTGTCGGATTTCCAGTTGGAAGCGGTGGCTATTTAACGACCGGTGGATCGCTGGCCAACTGGTCTGCAATTGTCACCGCGCGGCGTGTCCGACTAGGGGATGATTTCAGCAAAGCAATAATTTATACTTCCGACCAATCTCATCACAGTATTATCAAAGCAGCAGTTCTAGCGGGTTTTCCGGAAACAAACGTCCGCTTGATAGCTAGTGACGGCGCTCGTCAAATCGACCTATCCGCCCTCACGTCACAGATCGCATTGGATCGAGAATCTGGGCTCACTCCGTTTCTGATTGCCGGCCACGCTGGGACGACCAATACTGGGGCCGTTGACCCCCTCGAGCAATTAGCTGAGATTTCGCAGCAAGAACAACTTTGGTTACACATTGACGCAGCCTATGGTGGATTTTTTTGTTTGACAGATCGCGGCCGCCGAGCTTTACATGGATTACATCGTGCTGACTCGGTCACCTTAGATCCTCACAAAGGGCTTTTCTTGCCTTATGGTACAGGATGCCTGCTGGTACGGGAGCAAGCGACACTTCGCCAAGCACACCGAATCAGCGCGGCCTACTTACCTCCCTTTCAGGAAGACGCCGCCCATGTTGATTTCTGTGAAATTTCACCGGAGCTTTCACGCGATTTCCGCGCGCTGCGAGTTTGGCTACCGCTGAAGCTCTTTGGGTGGGACACCTTCACACAATACCTCGATGAGAAAATTGATCTCTGTAGACAGGCTTTTGCTGCCGTAAAGTCATTAAATCACATTGAAATAATGTCAACTCCACAACTCAGCACATTCGCGTTCCGTTTGGCGCCCTCAGATGTTTCGTCCACTACCGCGCTCAATGCCTTGAACAAGGACTTTCTGGCCCGTATCAACCAACAACGTAAGATATTTTTGTCCGGGACAACAATTGACGGAATATTCATGATACGAGTCTGCGTACTGTGCTTTCGTACCCATGAAAAACATATATTACAATGCATTTCTGCCATTAAAGACTGTATTTCGCCGACTATTGAGCACTACAAACCAATCGATTGACGTGTTAGGTTGTTGTACAATAATGACGTGCTTTAACGCGAGAAGCAATGAGAGTCAAAGTTCCCTAAATAATCCATTCGGAGTTCCCTCATGACAAACCTCCAACAATCTTCCCCGAAAAGACGGTGGTATCAGGCCATCGGCCCGGGAGTCATCACAGCCTGCGTCGTCATCGGACCTGGTAGCATCCTCGCAAGTAGCAAAGTTGGTGCACAACAGGGATATTCCATGTTGTGGGTTGTCATCACGGCATGTTTTTTCATGATGTTTTATATGCAGATGGGAGCACGTCTCGGAGTCGTCGCGCAAGAGTCGCCCGCAGACATTCTCACTCGAAAAGCTGGTCGGTGGTTAGCGGTTTTCGTAGGTCTAGCGGTGTTTTTCATTTCAACCGCATTCCAATTCGG
>Ga0302132_10001362_pt1 | contig 13955 bp, 13 predicted proteins | sample CB9_321_MG_FD_203113 | JGI IMG/M metagenome (GOLD analysis project Ga0302132, IMG submission 203113) | Marine microbial communities from Western Arctic Ocean, Canada - CB9_32.1 | ecosystem: Environmental > Aquatic > Marine > Oceanic | place: Canada: Western Arctic Ocean | collected 2017-09-19
TAGCCAGATGATCTTAATACTGAATCTTCCAACTTCTATTTGACAAATTATTTATCCAACCCTTATATTATCCAAATTGACTTTCCCAAGCAAGAAACAACCCTTTATATCGAATTTAGAGTATCACTTGGGCTATTTTGGAGCAGTTTTCTTGTTTCAATTTTTGTGATGATGGCATTTTTAATTGCTTGGGTTATTTTTGTTTACGCATTTAATATCGGCTTCAAATCTCGAATTATTCAAGGATTTGCACTTTCACGAGAGCAACAAAGAAGTCGAGCACCTGGCGATTTAACAGGAGAGTTAATCCATGAAATTCAAGGACTTATGGATGAAAAAAACCTGATGCTAAGCGCATTATCTCATGACCTCAAAACACCTTTAACCGAACTTGAGCTAAAACTATACCTCTTAGAAGACCAAGAGCTTGCTTCACAATTATTACATAATACACATGACATTACCCAAATTGTCAAAACCTCACTCCAATATGCCAAAGGCTTTGAACATGTCGAAAAGGAAACGTATAATCTGATTGAGTTCATAGATGCGATTTGCAAACAAGCAGACACTCCTAAGAAGCCCGTCACTTTTAAAACAGACCTTAAAAGTTGTTACTTTAATATTGAAAACACCCTTTTTAAAAGGCTACTTGCCAATTTAATTATGAATGCCAAAAAATATGCTGACAACTGTGACCTTACCCTCGGACGCAACTTTGAAGAAAAACTTTTTTTAGTGGTTGAAGATAATGGTCCTGGGGTCCCTCAAGAGCAACTAGATATGCTTGGGAATCCTTTCTTTAGGGCAGACACCTCTCGGTCTAGAAAAACAGGAGGCACGGGACTTGGGCTTGCAATCGTTAAACAAGTTGCAAAAATGCATGGGTTATTTATTAAATTTGAAAATAAACTTGACGGCGGCCTTAAAATTACTTTAATTGAAATGTAACATACTCTCAGTATTTCGACTTGATTAATCCCGTTCTAACAAACATACTACGACATATTAAGCCACTAAATTTTATCTACTTCTTAAATAAGGAAGCGCCACTATGAAAAAATTACTTGCCATCTCCATTGCTGCTATTCTGTTGACAGGGTGCGCATCAACCAGTGTCAACTATGTTGATCCGACTGGCGTTGATACCACCTCTATTGACTTTAACTCCACCGATTTACAAACCACCACACAAAAAATGATTGATGAAATGCTTTCTTCAAAAGCCATTTATAGAATCACCGAAAATAAAGAATTACCAATTTTATTTTTCAGTGGCATCAAAAATGAAACGAATGAACACATCAACACCAAAATGTTAGAAAATACTGTTTCCACACGCCTCATCAACAGTGGTGACTTCCAGTTTACAGACATGTCTCAAGTAAAAAATGTAAAAGAGCAGATAGATTATCAAAACTACTCTGGCATGGTAGACCAAAATGATGCCGTAAAAATGGGGCAACAAGTGGGAGCCAAGTATATGATGTACGGAAGCATTGCCAATATCAATGCTTCTAATAGCAGCCAACAGTCTAACTTCTTCTTGATTACCCTTAAACTTATGGACGTTCAAAAAGGCGTAATCATTTGGCAAGGCGAGAAACAAATACGCAAAATACAAAAGAAAAGCACCTTTGGTTGGTAATTCCCCATTCTCACACCTACACCACGCTAAAGCTATTGTTATCCATCCTTAGGTCATCATTATGAAAAAGTTACAACCATTATTTTTTGTCTTCGCACTTCTCTTTAGTATGGTGGGTTACAGTAAGATCATCACAACCACCGAAACTTTTACGGGAACGGGAAAAACAGAAAGTCTTGCGGTGCAAGATGCCTTAATTAACGTCATCGCATCCACAAATCCAACGCTGCTTGGCTCCCTCAGATCCAGTTATAACGGTGAAATGGGGGGGACTTTCTTTGAATCTCCGAAATATGGTCAATGGGACACTTCCCAAATACAAGCCACTACTCAGGGCGCCGTACAAAGCTATACAATCATTAACAAAATACAAGAAAATAACCTTTGGACTGTGTCCATTGAAGCTGAAATCTCAAACTACAAAAGCGCTTACACTAAAAAAAATGAAACTTTAAGCTCCCTTGCGATTATGCCTTTTCAGGTAAACCCAGGTGCCATTAATGCAAATATTGAGCTTTCACAAGTTAGCGCCCTCATCACACAAACCATTTTAAATGATCTATCAACTTCAAAAAATATCCGCATCGTTGACCGCTCCGCAAGCGACAACCAAGACTATGAAAAAGAGATGCGACTACTGCGCTCAGGCAATGTCCAAGCAAAACAACGCACACGTCTAAGTCAAATGCTTGGAGCCGATTATTTCTTAACTGGAGACATCAGCCGTCTAACATTCAAAAAAATCAAGAAGGAATATTATGGCGCTTCTTTTGATAAATGGCAGATCAATGTTTCCATTAACTATAAACTTGTTGAAGTTGCCACCATGGGCATTATTTCAACAGGAAGCACCACAGCAAGTATTTCTGATGCAACCGTTCGGGAAATATTGTCGAACGATGGCGATATACACCAAATCCAACAGATGCTTTTTAAAGATGTCTCTCATAAAATCGCAATGAAAGTGCGAAACGATCTTCCTAAATAACCTCTCTCTGCGACGTAGTTTTATGCTTCATTACCTTAAATTCTCTATCATCCTTTTTATGAGTGCCATTTTTCTCTCTGGCTGCGCAACTTTTGAGGGCTCATACCCCACAAAAATGAACCCTGTTAAATACGATTTACGGGATAACCAACCCAAAGCTGCTGAAACAAAACTAGAAGCCTCATCAAGTGATAAAGAAGGAAACTTATATGCCCTAGAACAAGGCAGACTACAACAGCTAAATAATCAACCTCAACTTAGTTTAAAGGCCTATGCAAAAGTCATTCAGGCTATTCAGGCAGACAAAATGAAAGCCAAAATTCAAGTTTCAAAAATGTTTGAAAATACGGGTGCCATTTTAACAAATGATCGAGAAATGCCTTTTGATATTCCTGATTATGCCATGACATTTCTATATGCTTACCAATCCCTGAACTACCTATCAGAACATGATCTCAGCAATGCCTTAGTCTCTATCCGGCAGCTGTCTGATGCTCAATACTGGATTCGTCAACAACAAGATATTGCCAACCAAGGGCAGCAAAAACTCGATCAAGATTACGGCAATCAAGGTATCCAAGAAGATAACCTAGGGCTTGATAAGTCCAAAGAAATTCAATCCATGTACGCTCAAGCTAAAAACGTTTCAAACTCCTATGAAAATGGTTTTTCTTACTACCTGGCCAGCATTCTATACATGGCGTATGGCAGTTACAATGATGCCATGGTCTCCATAAAAGATGCCAGCCGCTTACTTCCTGATAACACTTATGTCACCCAGACTTATAAAGAGATTGAACGCGGTTTTAATGGAAAAAATGCACTTCCTTCTGGAGAAGGTCGCTTAGTTGTTCTCTATGAACCTGGGTTTGTAGAACCCAGGAAAGCATTTCAACTGCCACTATTCCTAGGGAAACTCGGATTTCAAATGGTTTCCATTCCCTACTATACAAACGATAATTTCAAGCTCCACCCTTTTTTTATTACGGTAAAAAATGATCTATCCAAAGACACTGTCATCACCCAACAACAAGGGCAGTTATTAGCAAACACCTCTCAAATGGCAATCAAGTCGCTCACCGAGGCATACCCCGCCATTGTCACACGAGAAGTGCTACGCCTAGTGGTGAAATCAGTTATGGCTTACACTGCCCAAAAGCAAGGTGGTGACTGGGGGTTGCTTGGAGCATCCATCTATAATATCTTGACTTCCAAAGCAGACCAGAGAAGCTGGTTACTGCTACCCAGCAATGTCCAGCTCTTTGAAAGCCCATTGCCTGTTGGCAATTACCAAGTAAAAATTAATAGCCTTTCGCACAACTTAAAAATAAACAATCAAAAAACCACCCTCCTTTGGATTGTTCAACAGGGTGGATTCAAAAAAGTTTTTTATTTTCAGCTATAACTTTCACCTAACTGGGCTGTATAATAAGCAAATCTATATTGCTTCATTGAGTTACACATGAAAGAAATCATTGTAAAAGGTGCTAAAACGCACAACCTTAAAAATATCGACATCACTCTCCCACGAGACAAACTCATTGTTATTACAGGGTTAAGCGGCTCGGGTAAGTCTTCTCTTGCTTTTGACACACTTTATGCCGAAGGGCAACGTCGTTATGTGGAATCACTTTCAGCCTACGCTCGCCAATTCCTATCATTAATGGAAAAGCCAGATGTGGAGCATATCGAAGGTTTATCACCTGCCATTTCTATCGAACAAAAAACCACTTCCCATAACCCCCGTTCAACCGTTGGCACTGTCACGGAAATTTATGATTATTTACGTGTGCTTTTTGCCCGAGTGGGTGAACCTCACTGCCCTACACACCATATTATATTACGAGCGCAAACGGTTAGCCAAATGGTTGACCACACCCTTGAGATTCCTGAAGGAACAAAGCTTATTATTTTGGCCCCCATTGTTTCTGAAAAGAAGGGGGAACATGTTCAGCTGCTGGAGAAATTATATGCCCAAGGTTATCTCCGTGCACGCATTGATGGCGAAGTCGTAGAACTAGATCAAGAGCATGCATTAGAACGATATAAAAAACACACGATCGAAGTGGTTGTAGATCGCTTCAAAGTGAAACAAGAACATAAACAGCGTTTAGCTGAATCCTTTGAAACTGCTTTAGATTTATCTTCAGGGCTTGCCAAAATTCACTTTATGGATGATCCAGAACAACAAGATATACTCTTTTCATCTTCTCACGCTTGCCCAAAATGCAACTTTAGCTTAAAAGAACTTTCTCCTCGATTGTTTTCATTCAACAACCCTTCTGGCGCCTGCCCTGAATGTGATGGGTTAGGTCAAAAGGCCTATTTCGATGAATTAAAAGTGATTGTTAACCCTAAAGTTTCCCTGGCTCAAGGTGCGATTCAAAGCTGGGATAGACGCAATGGCTATTACTATCACCAATTGCTTTCTTTGGCAAAACATTACCAATTTGATATTAACCAGCCTTTTGAAGAATTAAGCCGCGAGAACCGTGATATTATTTTGTATGGCTCAGGTGATGAGTCTATTACCTTGACTTATAAAAGCGCTAAGGGTACCAGCATGGAACGCTACAAACCCTTTGAGGGGGTAATCCCTCATCTAGAGAGACGCCACAAAGAAACGGAATCCTCCCTTATTCGAGATGAATTAGCAAAACAGATGAGCAACCTACCCTGCCCTAGCTGTAAAAGCACCCGACTTAATGAAGGCGCTCGGAATGTCACTATTGATCAAAAAAATATCACAGATATCACGCTACTCTCTATTTCTGAAGCACTTGCTTGGTTTGAAACACTTCACTTATCCGGACAACGACAAATCATTGCGCAAGGTTTATTAAATGAAATAAAATCGCGCTTGGGTTTCCTCGTAAATGTAGGGCTAAATTACCTCTCTATGAGCCGCCAATCTGACACCCTCTCTGGCGGAGAAGCGCAACGCATCCGATTAGCGAGTCAAATAGGTGCGGGGCTCGTTGGCGTAATGTATATTCTAGATGAACCCTCTATTGGTTTGCACCAACGAGACAATCAAAAATTACTCGATACCTTAATTTACTTGCGAGACATCGGGAATACCGTGATTGTTGTGGAACATGATGAAGATGCCATTAAACAGGCTGACTTTATTGTCGATATTGGTCCTGGCGCCGGCGTTCATGGTGGTGAAATTATTGCCACGGGCACATTAAAAGACATTTTAAAAGAAAAGAAATCCCTTACTGCTGACTACCTATCTGGACGAAAATCAATTGAGATCCCTCAAAACCGTCATCAAGCGAAAGAGGGTCAATTTCTAGAAATCAAAAAAGCCACCGGAAACAATCTTAAAAAGGTAAACTTAAAAATACCATTCGGTATTTTAACCTGCGTCACCGGTGTTTCTGGCTCAGGGAAGTCCACACTAATCAACAAAACACTTTATCCCATTGCAGCAAAACTTCTAAATAGAAATAACACGCTGGTCCCAGCTCCTCACCACAGTTACCAAGGTTTTGAGCATTTAGATAAAGTGATTGATATTGATCAAAGTCCCATTGGCAGAACCCCTCGCTCAAACCCTGCCACCTACACGGGGCTTTTCACCCCCATCCGAGAGCTATTTTCGGGAACCTCTGAAGCACGTGCTCGCGGCTATCAACCTGGGCGATTCAGCTTCAATGTAAAGGGTGGACGCTGTGAGGCCTGTCAAGGAGATGGGCTAATCAAAGTTGAGATGCATTTCCTCGCCGATGTGTATGTATCTTGCGATGTCTGCCAAGGTAAACGTTACAATCGAGAAACCTTGGACATTATTTACAAAGGGAAAAATATCCATGAAGTGCTTGAAATGAGCATTGAGGAGGCAGTAACGTTTTTTGAAGCAATTCCTCAAATCAAACGTAAACTTGAAACGCTTATGGATGTTGGGCTTTCCTATATTCATTTAGGGCAAAATGCTACCACACTTTCTGGCGGAGAAGCACAACGTATTAAATTAGCGAAAGAGCTTTCTAAAAAAGGAACGGGACAAACACTCTATATCTTAGATGAACCCACAACTGGCTTGCATTTTCATGATATAAAACAGCTTCTGGAGGTCATTACACGCCTACGAGATCAAGGTAATACAATCGTCATTATTGAGCATAATCTAGATGTGATTAAAACCGCAGATTGGGTTATAGATCTAGGCCCAGAAGGCGGTGATGGTGGTGGAGAAATTATTGCTGAAGGCACACCAGAGAAGGTCGCGACCGTTAAAGCATCCTATACAGGTCACTTTTTAAAAGAGATTTTAGCTCAGACATAAATCAATTTAAACTACCGAATTAGTTTATGTCCAGTGTGCGCCAATCCGTTTATGAGATATGAAGTTTTTAGCTTCACGGAGTATAGCTTTAGAAATCATTTTACAAATCTTACAAACATGCTGCCAATTCCAGAATTAGCAACGGGAACAAACTGTTGATCTTGATCCATTAGCATCGCAGCACACCTTCTTTTTCGTTTCGAGGGGGCAACTATACCATAACAAATGATATCCTCAAGAATTATAAGTTTCTTTTATTCGAGAGATTGACTGTTTTATTTCCATTTGATTATCCAGCCAAGCTTTCTCTTTTTCCCCTAAGTTTGGTCTTACTTTCACTCTTATTTGCTCATAATATGCCTTGATTTGATCTATTTCTTCATCAGTTAATAAATCCATATCCATCAAATTTTTCGCATAAGGGACTAATGTTAAATCCTCAAAGACGTAAAAAGGTCCAAAACCAGATACTTCTGCTTCATCCGACTGAGATGCATTGATTAAACAAAGGTTCTCAATACGAATACCATAAGCACCTTCTAAATAAAAACCAGGCTCATTACTGACAATCATGCCTGGCAATAATGGCACACCCGTAGGTGCTTGAGATATTTTTTGCGGTCCTTCGTGTACACACAAAAAACTTCCCACACCGTGTCCGGTGCCATGGCGATAGTTCAATCCTGCATTCCACAATGCTGCACGCGCAAGTACATCCAGATGCTCGCCACAAGTTCCTTGTGGAAATTGTTGTCGCGCCAAAGCGAGGTGCCCTTTTAGAACTAAGGTATAATGTCTTTTTTGAGCAACCGTTGGATTGCCTAAATGCACCGTTCGCGTAATATCCGTTGTGCCTTCTAAATATTGCCCTCCTGAATCCACCAAATATAAACTGGAGTCATCTATTTTTTTGTTGGTCTCTGGCGTTACACGATAATGAATAATCGCACCGTTACTGGCAAAACCACTAATTGTATCGAAACTACTGCCTCTTAAATTTGACTGCTGTTGACGAAAACTTTGCAATTTATCCACACAAGACAGCTCATCCACACCCTCTTGCCAATGGTTGTCCAACCAACATAAAAAACGACTCACTGCCACCGCATCCTTGAGATGCGCAATACGCGCACCTTCCGCTTCGGTACTATTTTTAGAGGCCTTTGCTGCCACGATAGGAGAAGGCTCAAAAATAATCTTTCCTGCTTGCTTCGCTTTATTTTCCATCCAAAAATTTGCCGTCTTCGGGTCTAGCCAGATTGAACCCTCTAAAGAAGATAAATGTGTACCAAACTCTGCATAATCTAATATATTTACCCCAGTGGCTTTCAGCTGAGTATGCAATACATCAGGGATTTTATGCCCATCTACAAACAACCATGTCTGATTTTTCCCAATAATGGCGTAACTAATCACCAATGGATTAAAGTGAATATCTGAACCACGAATATTAAACAACCATGCAATTTCATCTAATACATTTAGGGCAATATAGTCTGCTGATTTTGCGACCATCTGAGATTGGATCCAGTTCAAGCGCTCCGTTAATGACTCACCGGTGAACTGTTCGGCTAAGGCATAAGCTTCACTAGAAGGAATACACATCTCTTCACCCAAAGCTACTTTACAGGCATCTACTAAATTATGCTCAATACTGACAAAATTTCCAGAAAGAGAAGACATTAGCGCCTCAAAACCTGCTGCTCGCCCAGTCGAAAGCACTTGTGGATCAACCCCTAGGCGTTTTTTACCCTCACTCGATTTCGCTTGCATTTTTAACCATTCATTCACTTCTGGCGCAAACCCAGATTGTTTCATTAAAGTATAGTGTTTCGCATCAAGCTGTTGGTCTGCCTGCAAAAAATATCGCCCATCTGTCCAAAGATAAGCATGATCTTTCGTAATCAAAGCTTCACCCGCAGAACCATCAAACCCACTAATCCAAGTGCGACGCTCCCAACATGATGGGACGTATTCACTATTATGCGCATCGATAGAAGGCACCAAATAATAATCCAAATTATGTTTTTCCATTTCCTGACGCAATAACTGCAAACGTTCCACAATATTCATACTCATACTCCTTTCAAATAAAATAAAATTTAACTCTATGCACCATATTTTTCAGCAATATAATCCAACACAATGGCATGAAAATCACCCGAGATATTGTCGCCACGCAATGTATGTGCTTTTTTACCATCCACAAATACGGGCGCCACGGATGCTTCGCCGCTACCTGGCAAACTAATCCCAATATTCGCATGCTTGCTTTCACCAGGACCATTTACAATACATCCCATCACCGCTACTTTCATAGTTTCCACACCGGGGTATTTTGTTTTCCAAACCGGCATTTGATCTGCTAAAAAAATCTCAATATCCTGCGCAAGCTGTCTAAAATAGCCACTGGTCGTTCTGCCACAACCTGGGCAAGAGGACACTGAAGGCACAAAACTGCGCAACTGCAGTGATTGTAAAATTTCTCGACATACTTTTACTTCACGGATTCTCTCGCCATTAGGTTCGGGCGTAAGCGAGGCTCGAATTGTATCGCCGATATTTTGCATCAGTAATACACCAAGACTGATGCTAGTTGCCACTACAGATTTTAATCCCATGCCTGCTTCGGTAAGACCTAAATGCAAGGCATACTCACATTTTAAGGCTAAATATTGATACACATCAATCAGTTGATGCACACCACTTACTTTGCAGGAAATAATAATCTTATCTGCGCCCAACCCAAGCTCTTCGGCATATTTAGCACTATCTAAAGCTGAGCGCACTAAAGTTTCTCGCATTACCTCTTCGTTTGACAATACATTTCCATTTGTAGCATTTTCATCCATTAAATACTTCAATAAAGATTGATCTAAACTCCCCCAGTTCACGCCAATACGTACGGGTTTATTATGCTCGATAGCGACTTCAATGATCTCTTGAAACTGTGTGTCTTTTTTCTTTCCAAAACCAACATTTCCAGGATTGATACGATACTTCGCCAATGCCTCCGCGCATTCTGGAAAGTCTTTTAATAAACGATGTCCGTTATAATGAAAGTCACCCGCCAAAGGCACATCGCAATTCAAGGCATCCAAACGTTTTTTGATATGCGGAACAGCCGCTGCCGCTTCTGGCGTATCCACCGTAATTCTAACGATCTCACTACCTGCTTTTACCAATGCTAAAATTTGATTCACGGTCGAGGTAATATCTGTCGTTGGTGTATCTGTCATGGACTGCACCACCACAGGCGCGCCACCACCCACTTTTACACCACCTACATCTACTTGAATACTTTTACGCATAAACCACCTCAAAACCTTGGTTTTATTTCCTTTCCAGCCTATTTTATATCTTCTGCTCAATCAGTGCTTCTAACTTACGGGTATCAATCGCAAAATTTCGGATACCCTCTGCCAACTTCTCCGTTGCCATGGCATCTTCATTCATCAACCATCTAAAATTCGCTTCTGAAACGTCTATTTTTTGGATACTGTGATCAATATTATTAGCATCCAACTGTTTAGGTAAAACACCATTATCCTGCCCAAGCACTTCTAATAATTGCGGTGCAATGGTTAAAGCATCACAACCCGCCAAGGCTTCTATCTGACCCACATGGCGAAAGCTTGCACCCATAACCGTTGTGGTAAAGCCAAATTTTTTGTAATAGGCATAAATATCTTTAACCGACAACACCCCTTCATCTTTAGAAACGGGCGGGAACTCAGCTTGTCCATTTGCTTTCTTATACCAATCCGTAATGCGTCCCACAAAAGGAGAAACCAATGTAATGCCCCCTTCGGCGCAAGCCACTGCCTGAGCAATATTGAACATCAATGTAAGATTACAAGTAATGCCTTCTTTTTCAAGTACCTTTGCAGCCTGTATCCCTTCCCAAGTAGAAGCGATTTTAATCAATACTCGAGACTGATCAACACCATGGTTTCGATAACGTTTAATCAAATCTTTGGCACAGGCGATAGAAGCTTCCGCATCAAAAGAAAGTCTTGCGTCGACCTCTGTTGAAATACGCCCAGGAATCGTTTTCAAAATCTCTACACCAAATCCAACCGCAAGCTCTGCCATCACCGCTGAAACCCGCTCATTCCCAGACTGATCTGCCGTGTCCTGAATGGCTTTATCAAAAATATAGCGATACTCAGGCATAGCTGCTGCTTTCAAAAGTAAGCTAGGATTGGTTGTCGCATCTTCTGGTTGATACTTTTTAATTTGTTCAATATCACCTGTATCAGCAACCACTTTGGTCATTTCACGAAGTTGGCTTAATTTACTCATCCTACACCTCTTTATGTTAACGCTCATTGTTCTGCCGTATAGCTTATAGAACATTCGCTCTATGCTCAACCTTGAGGGCACACATTATACAATAGATTAGAGCTATGGAGGGTAATACACCCCGTCGCGACATTAGCGGGAACCACTGGATATCAGGATAAATCCCTGCTAAATTAACCCATCTGAATGGTATAAATCAACGCAACAATAATGAGCAAAACTATGATGACTCGCGATTCTCTAGAAAAATATCTAAATACACTATTAGAAACAAAAACCATCAAAGACTATTGCCCCAATGGTCTGCAAGTGGAAGGAAAAAAAGAAATAAAAACCATTGTAACGGGCGTCACCGCTTGTCAAAAACTACTAGATGCTGCAATCGAAAGCCATGCAGACGCTATATTGGTGCATCATGGTTATTTCTGGAAAGGAGAAGCCTATCCCATTACCGGCATCAAGAAAAAACGCATTTCTAGCTTAATCAAGCATAATATCAATCTCTTTGCCTATCATCTTCCCTTAGATATTCACCCGCTCTATGGCAATAACGTCCAACTTGCACAACGCCTCAATATCCAGAACCTTTGCGCCTTTGATACTGGTACAGATCCAAGCTATGGAATTATTGGTAAACTTAATCATCCTTTATCATTAGAATCCTTTAGCAAAGAAATTGTTGCAACTTTAAACCGTGATCCTTTAGTCATTCAAGCCAATAATAACCCCATCAAGAAAGTGGCTATTTGCACGGGTGGCGCACAGGACTTCCTTGAAAATGCTGCACTGGCAGGCGCTGACCTTTATATCAGCGGTGAAATATCCGAACGTACCACACATTCTGCCTTAGAGGGCAACATTAACTATATTTCTGCGGGTCATCATGCAACAGAAAGATATGGCATCCAAGCACTTGGAAATCACCTGTCAGATAAATTCGATATAAATCATACATTTATAGACATTCACAATCCCGCATAAATTCGCGCACCTCTCTTGATTTCTATTTAGACTTAATCTATGTTACAATGCAACATAATTGATCATGCACCGCATCACAGGATGGAATATATGACACAAGAAAACAACGCTGCCGAAGCCATTGAAGAAACCAAAGTGCGTATTATTAAAAAATACCCGAACCGTCGCCTCTATGATACTGAGGTGAGTAGCTACATTACTCTCGATGATGTTCGGAAGCTTGTTGTAAGCTGTGAATTATTTCAAGTGATTGACAGTAAAACCAAAGTGGACATTACCCGCAGCGTTTTAATGCAAATCATTAATGAACAAGAAGATTCTGGTGAAAAACCGATGTTTACCAATGATTTTTTACAACAAGTCATTCGTTCATATGGCAATAGTATGCAAGATATTCTTTCAGGCTATTTTGATAAATCAATCAGTATGTTGATGGACCAACAAAAACGCATTCAAAATAAAGTGTCTAGCTTTATTGACTCCTCAAACCCATTGGCAGAAGAATCAAACTCAGCGAATCCTGTAGAGTACCTACAAAATATGGCACAAAAAAATATGGATATGTGGCATAAATCTTGGAGCAATCTTAAAACGTCAAAAACTGAAAAACGCTAAAGCATATACTGACTACACCAGCGCGCCAACGCTCGGCGCTCACACTCTATCTTAAAGCTGTCTTTCAATAAAACTCAGCGAACCTTCTCTTTGGTAAACTCATCTTTAAAGTGCAACACCATCAACCATTCTTCTACAAAAGTACTCGGCAATAATGTCATGGTTCTAATGCGCTTTTTTGTAAAAGAAACTTCGATAATTTTGCCATCTAGAATTCTCATTGATTGAATGCTTATCTTTGCTTTTAAAAAAAATAACGCCACAAATAATACCCACAGCTACCAACACATAGAATTACGCTTATAAGTAAAACCCACGGGTTCATTGCGGCAAAGCTCAATAATACAACTGCAGTGATATGCAAACTAGTCATCAACGTAAACAATGTTTTTGATCGCATCATTATCATTTCTATGGACAACTAAAATATAGCCTCTAGGGTTTCTCGATTGCTAGATGCATCGGAAATACGCTCGGCAGTGTTGGCTATGCTGTTGATATTTTGGAATATTGACGTGTTGTCTTGATTGACATTGTAATTTTCAGGCATATAGTATGCTCCTAGATTTATGAAAACCTCAAGTGACTTATCGAACGGTAAATTTGAGAACATGCGGTTACAATCTAACCTGAACATATGTAAAGGAAATCTGAATTTTCAGAGATTCATATAAAAAATAACTCAAGGAGAGAGCAATGAAAAAACTATTCATTACAATGTGCGCCTTTATAGGGCTACTTTTCACAGGTAGTGCTGCTGCTTTACAAAAAGACACTATGTTAAAACTCGAGTCCTGACATTTTAGGCTACATTTTTAAATTTAGCCGCCAAATGGGGCTTCCCTTCATACTGAGACATGTCTAAATTTGTCATATGTTTTTTTGAACTTCTAAGCTCATAAATGCCCATCAAATCATTGGACATTTTTTCATACGCTTCTTTAGGGTTGTCTGAGTATATGAGCTCTTTTACTGAATCTAGAAATGCTTCTACTTTTATTCGGTTCGTAAGGCTTCCAACAGTTCCTGCCTGAAGCTTAGCATCAATCAAGGCTGATTGGTCCTCATGGAAGAATAAGGAGTGGTCAACCAGCAGGCTCAAGATCAAGCCTCTGCGAGATCCG
>Ga0302132_10001366_pt1 | contig 13942 bp, 12 predicted proteins | sample CB9_321_MG_FD_203113 | JGI IMG/M metagenome (GOLD analysis project Ga0302132, IMG submission 203113) | Marine microbial communities from Western Arctic Ocean, Canada - CB9_32.1 | ecosystem: Environmental > Aquatic > Marine > Oceanic | place: Canada: Western Arctic Ocean | collected 2017-09-19
AACAACTGTATTATCCAAACTATCTGGGTTGACCCACGGATCATAACCATACCCAGTGCCGTCGTCTGCAACAATAAAAGCGTCATCCAGTTCTGGATCATAGCTAATATGCAAACCAGAGGCTCTGGTGTTACCATTGCTAATCAACTCTAAACTGCTTCGGTAGAATTTAGATGGCCCACTTGAGAACCGAACTTCAGAATTCCCAGAAGACTGTATGTTAAGTATTGTCTCTGGAAGAATAGGGGCTTCTCCGGAGGCGTGAACTATGTTTGTAATGCCAACAAGGCCGGACTGAGCTGTGGTGCCACCATTTCTGAGTATAGAAACGGCTTCAAATACTCCAGATTGGCCATTGTCTACATGTATTGATAGTCTATCTTTCATTTATTTATTCCTGATCAAATTCATCGTGATAAACGATACTAAAGCCGCGGATGCCTAGGGAGGTTTTAATTCTACTTGCTAACCGATGGGTAATCTTGACGCCTGAGTCAACAGTTCCGTGCATAATAGAGTGATTATAACCTGAAGGGTTACCATCAGCACCGAGGTGCGTTCCAGAGCGAGAAATAAAGTTTACATCCTGAAGCGTTGTATAGTTGTTATTTACGTGTGACTCTTGTCCTACAACAACTCTTTGGCCAGACACTTCGTGTGGCTCTAAGAAGATGCCCATGCATCCGCTTTGAATGACATTTGCTAATTTATTTCTACCCAGAACTCTTTCGCCAATAAGGGCTTTTCCACTTTCTAGCTCAAGGGAAATGTTTGACTCCCACCTTGAACGCGAAAACGGATTGTCTACATCTAAACAATCTAGTGCGGGGTCTGGATATCTGTAAATAAATCTATAATCCCTACGGTAAGTCGCACCGCTAGAGTGCACTTCTAACCCAGCACCATCTAGAGATGTGTCGTCAAGAAATCCACACACAGAGGAGTTGTGAAAACCCTCGTCGGCAGGGTCGCAAAAACCGCTCGTTGCCAAGTGTAGGGTTTTACAATCATATAAGCATTCTTGTATTGTTGAGTATTGCAGATCATTAACTGTTAGGTTACCGCTAACGATTACATCGTTTAGGTATGCATCCCACTTCAGATTTGGGTGACCTAGGGCATATCTCTCATCTATACTGGGTACTAGGTCTCCATAGACAGTAAGCTTTCCATCAGCTACGTTTTGTGCTACACCGGAAGGTTGACCCCCAACGCCAACCGCCCCACCAGAAAAGAAGACTTCATCGTTAATAGAATTCCACGGGTATTGACTTTTACCCAGAGAAAAGGAACCGCTAATGGAGGGGGAAATATCTCCAGAAACCTGAACCATCCCGTAATTATGTAGGACGTTAACTCCAACTCCCAGCTTATGACTAGCGGGATTTAAGTCACCAAAGAGAAGGGGTGAACCACCGCTTGCTACTGGTATGCCATCAACACACAGGCTACCAGAGCCAATGCCAAAAGAACCTAAATAAAACTTATAGTTGTCACTTTTTCCGACATAATATCCGGCACCGTGACCAATAGCTATATTAAAATTGCCCTCTTTGCCATTGTTTAGGGAGTAGTTACCTATCCCCACGTTCCCAGAACCATCCGTATTACCAGCTAATGCCTGAAAACCAACCGCTGTATTATTACTCCCAAACAGGTTACAAGAAAGAGAGTGGGAGCCAAGGGCGGTATTTTCTACTCCGTTGTAATTGCCCCTTAGTGAAGCATATCCAAAAGCAGAGTTATCTACACTAGACCTTCCAGCCAAAGACATGTTACTGAGTGCATAGTCACCACCCCTCGTTGTTCTCATATCTGGAGTAGAGAAGTTTAAAGTATTTATCTCTTTTCCGTCTAGAAAGTTGTTGACGGAATCGACAATGTTTGTTAAACTTGTTCTAAGGTCAAGAGGGGAGATTTCTTGAGTGGAGTTATCTGGAAGAAGTGCATTTATAGAGCTAATATACTCTGATTTTGTTAAAATCATGGTTTAACCTATTTAAAGCTAATTTGTAATGTGGAGGAGTCGAATTTTACTGAGTCCCCTTTATAGATAATCCTAGGGTTGTTTAGTTCTGCATACATAAGCATGTTTCCTGAGCCAGTTTGTCCAGAATCGCAAACAGCAATCCCAGAGACCCATCCCCAGTCCGTAAAGGCATTGGAAAAGATAAGCGTATTGCTATTTTTTATTAGCCCGCTTCCCGCATTGTGATCGTCTATATCGTACGTCCAATAAAAATCACCACTAGCAGTTCCTCCTGCTGAGTCATTGGGTCGTCCTAATACGTATCTTCTATAGCCAGTATCTACACCGTCTAGAGTTTCTGGCAACTCAGGTATAGTTTCACCTGTGTCGGACTCGCTCGGGACACCACTACAGAGAGCAATTGTGACACCACTAGGTTTATTAAAATCTTGCCCTCTAAAGATGTGGTGGAGTAATCCAGATTCCAAATAATCTGATAAAGCTGTCATAAGGTATTTTCCCTTTTGTTAAAATCCTGCTGTAAAACGCGAATTACAATGTATTATACACAAAAAAAGAGCCACCCCCGTTAATACGAGAATGGCTCTAAGTAGAAAGTTAACTACTTTATTAGAGGGAGCCTAAGATAACACGTCTGTTATCAAGAACGCCAAATCCAATTTCAGCAAATCCGTAGTAACCAGCACGTTGCTGTCTATGGAGAGCAGGATCTTCAAACACTTCCAACTGCTGTTTCATTGGCATGACAAAGCTGTCTTTCGACGACTGATCAAGACCAACTACTAACTCAAGGTCAGAAGCTTGAACGGCACCACCCAATCCATCAGTAAAGAACGTTTGATACTCTTGACCTTCTCCGAGCTCATCCAAATCGTGAAGATTAACACCAAAGATTCTGGTGATGGGAGCACCACCTTCAGAAGCGGTATAGATCTCACGACGTGTGACTTCGTCAATCTGATCGAGACCCCAGTTTCGAACATCTTCCAATGCCTCTGGAGAAACGTAAAGATCTGTTAGGCGGCCACGATTGGCAGAGCCGGTGTTACCACCAGCATTTCGACGCATAACAGTTTGCATCAGAGAAACAAGTCGCTTGCTAAACAAGCCAGCGGTAGCATCGCCATCGTAAACTAAGATATTACGATCAACACCAGCAGCAAGCAATGTGTGCCACCCGTCGTCGTTCATCTTCTTCACGAAGCCAGCTTCCAAAACTTGCATGGCACGAGCAGCCACATCCCAACGAGCTTCACGAGCAAAACGAAGCAAATAGTCAATACTACTTGTAATGCTGTAAGTAGGAATTGACACATAGTCACTTTCTACTGCTCTTTCAGGAATACGACCATGACCAGGATTCGTATAGGCAACGTGTTCGCCTTCGAGACCTGGGGAAATTAAGTCAAGCGGATACTCGGTAGAGGCACCCGGTTCAACACTCATGGTTTCAAAAATATCACCAAGGATATTTCCAAGAAGAACGCCCTTACGTAAGGGTAGCTCTAAGGCTTTTGCAAACTCACGTTGTGCTGCATAAGCCACGTTCTGATCACTATCGCCAGTTCTTTTCAGAAGTGCGATAAATTCATCACTAGGTCTTTCTGTGTATGACATTGATTTATCTCCTTTGAGATTAGATTATGGCGACTTAGTTAGCACCGTGATTAGGAAGGTTAATGTAAACTTTAGCGTAACCGTCGGCGTCCTTGCGGGACATAAAACGGCCAATAGCCAAGTTTCCAGAAGCGACAGCGTCGGCTGCGACGTTTTCAATCGTGCCTATCGTCTCTGAGGCATAGGCTAAATCGCCTGCCTTAGGAGTTCCGGTAACGTTACTTGTCACAACCCAACCGCGAGTCATAACGGTAACCTTGCCACCCAACTGAACTTCATCTTTATATTGATTCAGGTGAGTTCTGGTTAAATCTTTGTTGACAACATCATTAAGCATGATGCCGACGGGAACGTCTGTGACAGCCGCTGCTTGCGGTGAACAGGTATTTTCGCCCTGATCCATACCCGCCCCTGAAGCACCCGCAAGTGCCGCAGCATCCAAACAAACAACCATTCCTCGAACGCCAGTGACGGACGAGAAGAAGCTGATATCTGTTGATTCTTCATATCTATCTGCTTTGAGAGCCATTTTCTATCTCCTTATTAAATTTATGATTTACTTTACTTGTTAGAAAGTACGTGATTAGCAAACCAGTCAGCAACGCTCGCTCTGGTTGTTTCGAGTTCATCTACTTCTTCAGACTCAACCAATGTTGCTTCGGAAGATTCTAATTCCTCAAAAGCCTCCGCTGTAACTTCAGCTTCGACCTCTTCAGCTTTAGCGTCCTTTTCTTTGTCTTTGTCTTTATCTTTGTCTTTATCTTTGTCCTTCTTTTTCTTATCGAACCAGTCAAACTTGGCAACGATTGCGTCAAACGCTTCATCACTAAGTGCTGAGTAAAGATCGAGGGACTCTTCAGCTTCTGCGTCGTTAAAGCCTGCCTCAACAAGGCTAGCTAGACGTTTTTGCTGTCTCTCTTGCTGTTTTTGCTCTTCTAAGGAATTAATTGCCTTAGTGAGCTCTTCTGATCTTTGAGCCAAAGAATCTTCAAGTTCGGCAATATTAGCCTTTTGATTTTTAATGGTCTCTTCTAGACCAGAAGTTTCTTCTTTGAAAGCTTCGACTTTGGAGGCAAACTCTGTGTCTTTTGCCTCTTCAATCTGTGCTTTAATGGCTTCATTTTCAGACTTAGCTTCAACGAGCTTAGCCTGCAATTCGATCAGCTGTTTTTCCAACAGTGTTGAATCTGACATATTAAGATCTCCTACTATAGAAAGGTTAGAATTCATCCCTGTTACATTAAATTGTGCCGTGCTTTTACTGTTTAGTATAACACTTCTAGGGTTGGCGGGTTTTGAAACCAACCCTTTACCGGAAAACGAGATGTTAGATAGAGCACGCCCCACCTTGTAATCTTCGTACTCACCAGAACCACCGTAGGCCCTGAGGTGTTTTGTTAAAAATGCGGAATCTTCGCCTCTAGCTAAGAGTGTCTTTTTGCCATCTGAACCAGTTAGAGCGTAATCAAAACCAGAAAAAAGGCACTCCATGGAAACGAACCACTCGCCCTTTTCTATTTCAGCTATGATTTTACTCATACGCTCTCTGTTTTCTGTTTCAGTCCAGCTATTGTAAATAACCGCTTGAGTTATAATATCAAACTCTTCCGGCATAGCTTCGTCGTCAGCAACAGATTTTCCGTTCTTATCTAACACATAACTACCAGTGATATGTCCGATAATGTCATTCTCGTCGTGCATGAAGTTAAACTGTTTATCTTCAGGCGTGTTTCTAGCAGACCAAGTAGCTTCGCTTAAAAACACGTCGTCATTTTTGTTCCAACCAGTAGAAACCAAGACGGATTCTAGATAGTGTAGATCAATCTGATCTTTGTTTTCAGCAAGAATTTTATTTAAAATATCTTGATCTTCAATAGATTCTTCTGCTCCCGCAGCGGGAGTTTTATGTATTGTAGCTTCTGAAAAATACGCAACGCTGGCAGTGCTTTTAACAAGCTCTCCAACGCCGTCGTCTATTTCTTTTTTGAAAATTTTTATAGTCATAAGTTCACCTCAAACAATTATACACAAAAAAATTAAAACTTTAAGAAAAACCCTATTTTTATGAAAAGAAGTCCTCAACAAACGTGGCTACTACCGCCTTTTTGTATGCCCCCATAGTCATTGTGTCGGGGGATATCTCGGATTCCTTTAGTGTATTTTTAAATCCTTGTGGTGTTTTTTGACTTGAGGTTAGGGCGTTAAGGATGGTGTCGTCAGTAATTTTAGCCATAGGCTCCAAGTTGCTCAAAACCTGTATTTTAAGGTCTTCTAGCTCTATTGACTCAGACTTAGTTAGCTGACGCATGTTTGATTTACCCTTGGTTCCTAGGTAGGCCTTGGAAATACAAGACAGGGAATCAAAGGCTGTAGATGTCCAAACAATCATATCTGCTAGGCCCGGTTTGGACTTGGGAGTTTCTACCCTTTTCTTCCTAGGCTTTTCGTCCTGCTTGAAGGGTGGTCGTCCATTTTCTTTAACCTCTTTTGAATCCTTCTCTATCTTGCTGACCTTAGCTTGTTTGTCTATTTTCTCAATCTCCTGCTTGTGATTAGCATTGTGAAAAGGACTAGCTTTGTCCGGATAGGAATCGTTGTCCCTTTCCTTCTGTTCTCTTTTGAGACGCATTTTCTCAACAGACGGAACTTCCTTGAATCTTTCTAGGATAGTTTCATGACTAATTATATCCCTATCTGCTAACTGTATAAGTAGGTTCTTTTCAGCAGTTTCATCTGACAGGCTCATTTGATCAAACACTACATGTGCTGGTTTTCTAAAGCCCATAGCTTTTCTAACGGACTCCAATTCTTTTTCCCAGAACTTGGTGAGCTGATCCCGCCCATATTGGAGTCTTTCAACTAAGGTCTTGAGTGAAATGAAGTTGTTTGTAAATCCACCGCCATTACTAGCCATTCCCGTCAGGGTAGGGGGTACACCAAGACCAGCGTAGATACTGTTAAGTACGGATTCGTATTTTTCAGAACCAAGGAACTTATACACTTGACTGTTTGATTCGGTGTAGGTTAATTCTGGTCCCCAAACCAACTCCATCGTACCTCCCCCAGTATTGCTAGCTAAAATATTCCGTAACTTATTAATAGCCGACTTATTGGGAAGTATCTTGTGGTCTAGACTACCTAGTGTCCACAGTCTAATATTAGAAATGGCACCGTCTAACGCAGATAGATCGGCAAGCCGCATCTTTTCTAGCATTATGATATCATCAAGAATAGCATACACTAAGGGGTGTGACCACTGTTGCCAATCATCTTTTTTGTAGTAAAAAACAGAAAGTCTTTCGGGGTCGAGTACAATTTTCTTATCGCCCCTCTTAATGGCCTGCTTGACGTTGGGGGGTAAAGTTTCAAGGATGTTGGCTGGAATTGCACCGTTTTTAAAGTTGTCAAAAAAGGAACCGGCTTGAATTTGAAAATTCTTTTTACCTAGGAATAAGCTAATGTCTCCATCTTTCATGTCAATCGTTAGCGGGTTAAAGAAATTGTACCTCCAAGGTATGACAGAGTTTTCGACGGTGGGGATTTCTACAGTTATATCTTGCCCAAGCGACTTTATGTATTTTTTGATGTCGGGAGTTATATTTGCATAGCTTTTATAGGTAAAGACTTGGCCAGTGCGATAGAGGTTGTTTAAAAATCTTTCAGACCTTTCTTTCCCCTCTACCTTCTTGAACCACTGCTTGAAGAACTTCTCAACGCCCTTGTCTTCGTGCACCACGTTTATGCCTTGGCTTCCAAAGTCGCCCATAAGGTCAATTATATTCCTTATGATACCCACCTTGTCGTATGCATCCATACACATCTTTATAATGCGTTTTTGCTTCCGTGGAACTTCTTCTTCTGGTCTAAAGGCGTAGTAATCCTGACTAGTAAATCCAGGTCTTACAGATCTGTTAGACTCGATGTCTAGAAAACCTCTGTGATTAGCACGGGAAATTCCGTCATAAGCATCTATCGAGTCTGAAAATTGTTCAAAGGCTTTAGCCTTACCAGAGGTGTCGTTGTCGTTCCAGGTTATAAAAGGATCATTAGGCATGAGCGTTTCCCATCAACAGTTGGATTGTAATTGGATTGTTATTTAATTATACACAAAAACTTAGTAAACTCCGTCCATACCTTCCGTAAACCAATTTGGTCCAGAATATGGGTTTCCTTTAGTCTTCAATTCTTTAGATACGGTTGCAAAACCTCCGTAAAAATTGTAATCCTCTGCTTCTGGCATTCTAGCTAAAGTTCTAGCGGCCATGTTTGCCATGATCAAGGCGGAGTAACGATCTTTTCTTAGCTTACCCTTTTTCCCAGTCCCTATAACAGTTTCTGGTGTGTCCCATTTGTCTCGACCGCTAGGGGTTTGGGTTATCTGTATCATCGTTAACTCATCTTTGAGATCTTCAATTTCCATAACGCATTGTTCGAGAGTGTCAAAAGCTCGACCCTTTAGACCGTCTTCAGCGTTAGAGATCCCTAAGGTAACGGAGTCAAACATGGGGAAGAGGATTGATTTATCCTCAAGGTCTTTTCTTAGTCCATGGTTTGATTCAGCTAACCAATCGTACTTAGCAAACTGACACATTTCTAGAATATGCAAACCTCTCTCGTCGTCCGTATCTTTTGGCTTATCGTCGTCTATCGTAGGCCAGATTGCAACCTCTCCATCTTTAATCTTGTCTGAATCATGCAGAGACTCCATGACTGCAATGCCTCCACCTTGAGCGTCCATTGATATGTGTACGCATGGGAATATTTTCATGAGATCTCTAATCTTCCTTGAGCAGTATGCATAGAAATCGCTTTCTTTTGAGAATCCGCTCTTAACTTTTTCCTTGTGCTCTGACCTATTGGTTGTCCAACAGTGAACTATTCTTCTGTGGTTTTTATGTAACTCTAAAACAACTATACTAAAATTGTCTACTTCTGACGCGGGGTCAACACCAAAGATATATGCCTTGTCTGAATCGCCCATTAGTTTTGCGGGAAAGGATATAAGCTCTCCTTGAAGATCTTTAATTGGCTGCTTATCGGTGTACTTCTCATCTGTAACGCAGGACTCAATCAAGGTACGCTTGAAAAAGCCCTGAGAGTCACGTGTAAAGCACGCTCCGAACTCCATTTGATAGATACCAGCATGAACTGTGGCCTTTGATCTAGCGACCTGTGCGGCATCCATAAAGCCTTCTGGTAAAAGCTCGTATGGAACCCTGATTACAGAATAATCTTTCCAGTCAAAATCTTTAGGTGGATCATCGCCACCAAAAACATCTCTGAGTCTCGACCTTTGACCCCTACTATTTATTATATCTTTCCACTTTTTCCAGTACGTGGCAAAATGGTTAAAATCATAATAAGCAGTTCCCGAGAGTATGATCTGATTGTTCTTGCTGACTGGTGCGTCCCCCTCAGTTTCCATGGGAATCCCGAGCTCAACCGCCCTTTTCTTTGCTGCAACTCTCTTTACGTTATCTATGGGGTCATGTGTAACGGCGGCAAAACCAGCTACAACGGTTTCAAAAATATCCCTAGGTATTGATGCAAATTCGTCACTTATAATATCGTTAGCACGTTGTCCACGAATTTTTTGTCCATCACCCAGAGGGAGGCATGTTACGCGAGACTTGTTTATACGCATAACACAGCGGTCAACATCTCGCCTTGGCCCACTGTTTCCATCGCATAAACTTCTGAGTATCGGAGCATTATTCCAGATAGTTTCCATGTACTCGAACAAAACCTTAGACTGCCTAAAGGCGGCACCCACTACTACAACTTTTCTCTCAGGGATTAACAAAGCACGGATCATCGCATACAGGGATAGGATAAAAGACTTACCAAAACCACGACTAGCAATTAACATGGGGAACCTTCTATTCCACATTTCACATAAAAATAAACCTTGCGATGGTAGTATGTTTATATTGAATACATGTCTGCATAAAAAGGAGAAGTACTCTGGTCTAGTCATTAACCATAGAATTCTATAGTGATAGTCGTCCTCGTTGAAGTTGACGATATCAAACGGGTTTAATAATTCAGAATCACTTACGTCTAAATTCAACCAAGCTTCGTTTATATCTTTTAAATTACTTTCCATTTATATCCTCTTAGTGTTACAGCCTATTTTAAGCTGTTGATGTTAGTACATTTTCTTGTGCTAAGCACATAGTCTGAAAGACCATAATACACAGCCTCGTTGGCGTCTAGGTACCAATCTCCCTCTTTGAATTTTCTTTTAAGGAAGCTTTCAACCTTGCCGCGAGAAAGTTTTGAATAACGCTCCTTGAAATACTTTCCAGACATGCACGCGTCTATATATATGTCCAACATCTTTCCTGTTTGTCTCTTCTCAAACGCTGCACTCTTCTGAAAGTCTAGGTAACCCCCTTCGTAACCGCTAGAACCAAAATGGCACATGAAGTATGCGTTTGGTGTCAACACCCTCTTGTCGGCCGCCTGTAGTATAATACTACTCATAGACTCCGCTTGTCCATAGGCAATAATTGTTACGTAAGACTCGCAAGCGACAATCGCGTCAAAAATGGTCATGCCGTCACCCCAGCTACCACCAATACTACTCATATGTATAATAATGGGTTCGTGGTTAATCGTGTCTAGCATGCGGATGTTTTTATAGAAAGACGCCGCCATCTTGTAGTCAACTCCAGGATCCTCTTCACTATTGGCTATGTAACTATGTAAATATAATTCCCTATTCCTAACGTCAACTCCGTAGGTGTTGATATCAGATATTGCATCTGTGTCGATACTCACTTTTTTCTCCCTATAGAATAGAACTCGTTTATCCTTTTTAGTATACTAGAAACTACAAGTTTCGCATTTTTTCTATTGCCGCAAAAGATTACGTGGATGTCATCATACATTTGGAACTCTATTAGCATCTTGAGCATGTACTTGTTGGTAATTACGATGGAGTCCCATTTTTCCTCCGGTATGTCCGATCTCTCGGGGAAGTCCATCACATCTTCTAGAGTGAACTCCAGTACGAGGAACTTAAAGGGGAAATCTTTCATCCTTACAATTTCAGCCATAAACCTGCGTTTATCCTTGCCGAGATTGATTGCCAATTCGGAAACTCTCCCTTTCCTTTCAATGCAAATCTTGTCTTCAAGGCCTTCTAGGGAATAGTCTCCAGTGTCGAGCTTTCTGACGACCATGCCGTCGCACTGGTGATATCTACCATTAAACTTTTCAAAGGTGTAGCCTTCTTGTTCTCTAGTGTCTTTAATAACTGTGTATGCGGGTGCTTTAGGCATTTTTGTTTCTCACTATTTCTTTGAACAAATTCTCGTAAACATTTTCGTGTCCAGTCACCTGCTTGTGGCAAGAGTAACATAAGGTAATACCGTTGTCAGTTTCATATCTGAGGGATGAGGCTGACGCCCACTTCGTTATGTGATGAGCTTGCAGTCTCCTTTTAGACCTACATCTTGGCATCTGACAGGTAAATTTGTCTCGACGTTTTACCTTCATTCTCCAGTCTTTGTAGATCGGGTCATCATAATTTCTTCTCATCTTTACAGTAAGCCCTTGTTATTCTAATATCCAGAAGGAGTTGTTTAATTAAAAGTGCCGTCTCTACGCTGTCGTCTTGTTTAAGTACGGTTTCGGAAAATTTGCAATAAGCCAAATAACAAGCCTCGTCGGGGTCTGCCGCTTCAACAAAGAGAATGGGATACTCAGAATTGAACTCTCGTAGTTTAAATTCTCGTAGTCTACTCATTACTAAGGAGCAATCTAGTTGTATCACATATATCTTCATTACGAATCGTGGTCCACCATTAGTTTAACTAGGTCTTCAAAGGAGTGTTTTGGTTCCCAACCTAGCCTTTGTTTAGCCTTAGCGTTAGACCCTCTTAAATAATCCACTTCGGCTGGTCTGTAAAACCTTTTATCTACAACTACAAAACTTTCCCACTCGTCGATTCCAATCAGTTTAAACGCAACGTCTAAGAACTCTCGGATTGTATGAGTCTCTCCAGTGCAGATAACGTAATCATCTGGGACATCCTGTTGTAGCATCAACCACATTGCTTCTACATAATCCCCCGCATACCCCCAATCACGAAACGCCTCTAGGTTTCCCAGTCGAAGCTTCGGGAATTTGGAGTAAAGAACTCCCTCTGCTGATTTTGGGTATATTTTAATGTCATCTTCTGAGAAGGTTAGGTCAGAAAAATCTGTTTCATCTTTGTAGGTCGTCTTCCATCTCAAGAAGTCTCCGATCCACTTGGTTATTTTCCTTGTAACAAAGTCTTCTCCTCTTCTGGGTCCCTCGTGGTTAAATAATATACCAGCACTAGCGTGAAACCCGTACCCTTCCCTGAAGAGCCTAGTCATATAGTGTGCCGCACATTTAGCAATAGCGTATGGTGACTGAGGGAGGAACTTGGTGTCTTCGTCTTGATATTTTTCTACGGATTGCGTACCCTTATTGTCCGCAAGTGGTAATTTTGTATCAAAAGAGGAGCCAAACATTTCGCTAGAACTAGCTTGGTAAAACCTCGCCTTGGTCATTGCAAGGTCTGACATGGACTGTAATATATTTAAGCATCCTTTACCCGTGACATCCCAGGTGAGAGCAGGCTGTTTGAAAGACACAGCGACGTGTGACTGTGCTGCTAGATTATAGATTTCATCTACATTCTCGTGTTTTTTAAGTATCTGAATAACACTGTGTGCGTCAGTTATGTCTCCTTGAATCAGTTCAAAATTTGGATCGTCAAGTACGTGCTTGATTCTAGGTGTGCTGTCTGTGCTAGTCCTTCTGATCACCCCGATAACATGGTAGTCCTTCTTTAGGAGTAGATCGACTAGGTGGCTGCCGTCTTGCCCCGTTATCCCAAAAATTATTGCTTTCTTCATTTGGTTTCCCCTTAATTATCCTTTTGTTGTATCCGGTGTTAAAAATGGCTGATCAACAGTTTCGTCGCTATACTTATGATACTCTGACAGCCGCTCCTTTTCCTTTTCCATGGCCAGTTTCATTTTCTCCATCTCTAATCCGTAAGCACGGGTGACTTCTGGATTACTAATGAGGTAGGCCATCCAACTTGTAAAATTTTGCTTACTATCTTCTAGTCTCTTAACACGCTGCTCTCTAGTTGCTTTCATTTCTTTAAGCATGGAATTCTTCTTGGTCTGTAATTCCCTATAGTCTTTATTAAGAGATTCTTGTGAGGCCTTCAGAGAGGCCACCTGACGCTCCATGTTAAACAGTTCGTCCGAATCTACCTGATCCCTATCGCGTTGCCTCTCCACGCCGATGAGGACCTCTAGGGCCGCTATCTGCTCTATGCTGTCCTTGTTATATTTCAGGGAACGGTTCATGAGCAATTCTAGCTTGATAAGATCGACAACTTGCAATTCTTCGGTTGGTATTACGTCATCTTTAAACTGAGAGATGATTCTTCCCCAGTGATACTGAAAAAGTTTAAGCTCTTGCTCAGTAAATTGCTGTTGGAGTTCTGACCAGTATGGTCTACGAGTAAGATCATAGTAAGCCCTCTGCTCATCTTGATTTCCCCCAAGCCAATCTGGTATAGGGAGATCACCCTTGGCAACCTTTTTCTGAATAAAACCGAGAATACTGTCTGGATCTCGGTCTAGTTCGGTAGCGAGTCGGTTACAGCTCAGGTTTATGTTTTCCCTAATAAAATTTTCTTCTCTTTTAGAGATTCTACCCTTCTTCATACTTAGCTCCCTTGCTCATATTGTCTTCCGCCCATAAAGGTTGTAAGTTTGTATAGCAAAAACATCTCTCTTGCTCCTCTGTAAAACTTAAATCAAAAGAGGAACAAGGAATAATATGATCAATATGCCATTCTCCATGATTATCCCAACTCATACCGTCTGTAAACTGCGACTCAAGATGCTTTTTTAAATCTTCAAGGCTACACCCAATAAGGTCCATGGTTTTTTTTGACTTTACCGTTCCCTTATTTGCGTAGTCCTTAATAGCCCCTCGTACACGAGATCGGAGAACTTTTCTCATTTTATAGTCAAGATCGTTAGCATACCTTTCTTTATATCTAACCCTCTCTTTTTTTGTAATTTTGTCTTTGTTTTTCTCGTACCAAGCATTACTTATGTTTTTGAAATGTTCAGGGTTGTTCTCTCGGTAGGCTTTTTGTTTAGCCAAGGCTGCTGGCTTATTCTTACGGTAATATTCCTTTTTCAACTCCTTCCTTTTTAAAGAATAATCCTCTCTGGCTTGTGAGTTAAAACAACGCTTACATTGAATACCAAATCCGTCTCGCTGCTTGACAAAATATTCCGTAGTTTCTGGCTTTTCTTCACCACACA
>Ga0302132_10001378_pt1 | contig 13892 bp, 20 predicted proteins | sample CB9_321_MG_FD_203113 | JGI IMG/M metagenome (GOLD analysis project Ga0302132, IMG submission 203113) | Marine microbial communities from Western Arctic Ocean, Canada - CB9_32.1 | ecosystem: Environmental > Aquatic > Marine > Oceanic | place: Canada: Western Arctic Ocean | collected 2017-09-19
AACTATATCTAGCAATGGCAAACGTTAATATATTAGAAGGATTAAGGTTCTATGTTTCATTTGCTTGTACCTTTGCATTTGGTGAACTAAAAATGATGGAAGGTTCTGCTAAAATATTATCATTAATAGCACGTGATGAATCACAACATCTAGCAATTACAACACACATTATTAAAAACTGGATGAATGGCGATGACAAAGAAATGAAGCCACTTATAAAAGAATGTAAAGACGAAGTAATTAAAATGTGGAAAAAATGTGTTGACGAAGAAAAGCAATGGTGCAACTATCTATTTAAGGATGGTTCTATAATTGGACTTAACGAACGATTACTATCTAGATATGTAGAATGGATAGCAAACAAAAGATTAAGAGCATTAAACTTTGATCCACTTTATGATGTTCCTGCAAACCAAAATCCACTACCGTGGACACAACATTGGTTAAGCTCTAAAGGTGTGCAAGTAGCACCACAAGAAACAGAAGTCGAAAGTTATATTGTAGGTGGTATTAATCAAGACGTTAAAAAAGATCAATTCAGCAAATTTAAGCTATAATAATAGCCGTTTTCTACTGCTATAAATAATAACATTATGCCAGCGATAAGCAGAGATTTAGATTTAGCAAAAACAGGACACTTATGTACTCCGATTATAGGAGTTGAAGCATCACAGAACAATGTTATAGCAAACGGTATACCGGTTCTCAGACCGGGTGATTGGTGTTTACCACATACTATAAAGTGTGGCCCTGTCTGTTGTGGGCACCCAGCCATGATTAATAGAGGTTCTAGTTCAGTATTTGCTGTGGGCATACCAGTAGCAAGAATTGGTGACTCAACTGATTTTGGCTTCATGATTAAAGGTTCTAGTTCAGTATTTGCTGGAGGATAAAGAATGACAATAAACCAAGGATTATCATCATTAGTAAATTCAAGCCCTAATTTTTCTAATCAAGGCGTTGAAAATTCTGTGAACGATATTATGCTAGGATTTGCATTAAAATCTCAAACTTTAGATACAGCAATTGAAAATAATACTGTATTAACTGTATCTCAAAAAAATGATGTAAAAGATACAATAAACAATATATCATATTTAAATGTTGGTAGGTACACTGGTGATTTAGTTAGACATACAAGTTCAATCCTAAATGGAACAATAGTTACTATTAATGATGCCGAAAATGAAACTACGGCTACATTTTTAGAAGTCCTTAATCACGTACAATCTCTTCAATCAACTATACCTAATTTTTATGGAGTTACAGCAAAAGAAAAAAGTAGAAGTGTTGATGATCATTTTGGAACATTAAAAGGTATCTTAACTCAAACGGAAGACTCTTCAAAACCAGTAATAACATCATTAAAAGAATCAATAACATTTATAAACAATGCAAGTTTGGGGACTGACACATTATATCAAACAGCTTGTCAAAATCTTATTGAGTTTTTAGCAATAGTAGTAGGGGACTCAACAGACTTTCAACAAACACTGAACACATATGCCACAGCAGTTGCCACAGCGGCTACTAACTTTAATACAACATTACAATCTGAACCTTACGCAACAAAAAGAACACAGATAATTGCTGACAGAGATACAATGAACACACAGGTATCTTTAGAAACTTCTAACTTGTCTGGTATTAGAACATACACCAGCAATTTAACTGATACTATAGGCTATACATCTGTAGCAGACAATTCAGAACTAGCTGATTTATTAGCTAAAACTTCTCAAACTTCGGCTTGGATTGATTATTTTGAAAATTACAAAACAAGACAAGGCAAATTAAACCCCATATACGGTAACATATCTACAGATAGTGATAAAGAAAGTATAATAGATGAAGTATTAAAATCACAAGGATTACCGGATGTATTAGATTATGTTGATTTAGAAGCTGTTGCCAATAAAGCTAAAAAAGATTTAAGAATTGATACAGCAGTATTTGATAGTAAAACTGCAGAACAAATAATAACTGCATCTTGTGATCAATTAGGAATTACTACTGCTAATAGAAGTATCTATAATCAAAGCAAAGTATTATTGAATAGTATGAATAAAAATGATAGATTAATAATTGCTAATGCTTTAGATGATAATGAAGCTACTGATACTATAAGTTAAACTAGGTTAATTCTACAGTTCCGCCAGCTTCTTCTAAAACTTTTTTAAGTTCTTCTGCTTCTTCTTTTTCGATATTTTCTTTGACTGCTTTAGGTAAATCCTCAACAAAGTTCTTAGCTTCTAACAATCCTAGATCTAATATAGGTCTAACTGCTTTAATAAGAGGAATTTTTTTACCATCAGCAAATGATGTTAACATAACTGTGGCTGTTGCTGATTCAGTTACTTCTACCGGTGCTGGTGCTGATGCTGATGCACCTAAGTAAGCATTAAGGTCTAGACCCCATGCTGTTTCCAGTCTTTTAGAAAGTTCACCTGCTTCTATTACTGTAAGTTTACCAAGTTGTTCTATTAAATTATCTATGTTTGTCATCGTGTTTGTGTCTGCCCATATAGTGCTCACTCGGTTCGTAATCCCATCTTTTACCTTTGTGTCCTCTAAATTCTGCGTACCACATTCTCAATCTACAAATCAATCTCTTGATTTTATATGCCACTTGCTCTTTACTTTCCTATTTTTTTCTTCCTACCAATTGGAAGTTTGATCCAATTATCAACAGCAGTCCCTTTTTTATTGGTGTAGGACACTTTAACTGTTGGTATTTTATGAGAATTTTGAAACGATTTCACTGCTTTCTTGTAACTCATCTGTTCTTGAGTTACATTTATTTCTTTTTCGTCAGTAAATGTAAAAGTTCTCATACTATTACTAATTTAGCATAGGATTAATTTTTTGTCAACTTAATAAAAAAATAATCAACTCTTGTCATCTTGACAGCATAAGAAAAGTGTGCTTAAATACTAATAAGTTTGTTGACTAATAATCAATAAGCATTACGGACGTCGGGGCAGTACCGACCACCTCCACCAATATTACTTGGTGGCTTATGTAATCCCTTCCGGGGGTGAACTAGGATCGACGGGTGTCTAAACTTATTACGAGAACTTGGTGATTATTCCGGCCTAACCGGGTAGTTTATAAATGCAAACAAAAGAGCATTAGGATTTGCTGACTTAACAGTTGGTATGTCTGAATTGAGATTAGCGGCGTAATAGCCAATAATGTCTGGGGTTTGGGCAACACCTCGCAACAGAAGTTGCCCTATTCAATACATACAAAAATTATAATAGCACTTCACTTATACATAATAGATTTTAAATAAACGGCGAGGGAGGAAATCATGTTTTTCAATACGAAGAAGCCATCTGCATATTGGTCTACGATCAGAAAAAAAGCACCTAAGGTGCCGGACATTACTTGTCCTGCGATTGATGACTTATTAAACAGGATGGAAAAACTTATTGGAAAAGAGCTGTCTCTTCCCAAATATAAGTCTTTTGAACGCAAGATGGATAAACTTCGTATAGCAAACGAACAATTACGAGAGAGTGGTATTTACTGGCATGATTCTTGTAAAGAAGCAATCCGTGATCTTCTAGGCAAACTAGGAAAATAATATGTGGAAAGTAATTGTTATGTTTTGTTTCTTTAATTACGAATGTATAGTACTGGAAGAAAAACCAATGAATTATTATACTAACGAAACTCAATGTATTAATATAGCAAACGCAAAACATACTCAACTATCAGTAGCTTATACTAGATATGGCTATGTTATTTCTGACTCAAAAGCATTTTGTAAAAAAGTTCCTACAACCTAATTAGATCTTATTCCATAGGCTAATAACACACCACGTGGCTTATCACCTGTATACACTAAACTATGAATAAACTTACGATTATTAATGAATATAGGTTTACTAGTATCAATTAGTCCTACATTTTTAAATTTAAACTTAATATCTTTACTACTACCAGACAGTATACAATATAACTGTGTAGGACCATTTATTATATGTCCACCATTCTCATAAGTAAAATCATCTCTATGCACAGGTATTACTGAATTTGGTTGCAACTCAACATACTGCATTTGTAATATCTCAGTAAATCCAAACTGTTGCATAGTTTCTCTTAATTTCTTATTTTTAATCTGTTCTGTTGTTATAGTTGGCAATACTGGTTGTTGTTTTAATGACTTACATTGTCCTTCTCCATAAAACTTACTATCGGTATATTGTAAATCTTCATCTAAATTAATATCTGTATCTACGTTTGGTCCGTTATATTCTACATATGGCAAGTTAGCAAAGTCATCTTTATGATACCAGTAAGGACCTTCTCCTGTTGCAAAGAATTGTTTAACATGAGTAGGTATAAAATCACCCTCTACTTTTTCATTCCAACTAACAGTATGTAGATACTTGTTGTTTAAATCCTTGTAGTGTAATAAATCATCTTGTGCAATACATTCTGATATCCTACTAAAATATTCTGCAAGATTACCATGCAACCAAATCTCATACCCTTGTTCTGTTTCTCTACCACTGTTCAAACAATGTTTAATAGATTCTCCACTTTCCGAGATTGTAATATCTATAATATTATCTCTACTACACGGAATTAATACCTTATGCCAAGTTTCACTAATAAAAATAGTTGAAAACTTTGGTAAGATTTCTTTATCTAAATTAGTAATAGTAACTTTTTTAATTGAATTTTTAGTTTTTATATCTACACGCATTTACGATATTTAATAGTAAGGTTGACCTTTGATAAAATTCTGTTATAATAATAGCATAGTTGTCATTGAAGCATGGCCTAGCCACTTAAATGCCTCGATAGACACCTTGTAAATTTAAAGTTAATATAACAAAGGACTATTATGAAACGAGAAAGACCAAAAAGAAAACTATTAGACATCTTACCAGAAGTACAAACAGCACTAGCAACATCAATCAAAGGTTGGGATGGTATTCTAAAAGTTGCTAAAAATAAACTTAAAAAAGATTTAACAGCAGGAATAAATTTCCCAAAAGGTGTACATTCCATAGATATATCTAAGGTATGGATAGACTATGCTGTACAAAGAGATATCAAATACAAACACGTCGCTAAAATTATAGGAAGATTTGATCCACGTTGTTGTATGCCTTCGGCTGGTGTAAAAATTATTAATAGCGAATCCCCAGATACAATATATGTATATGATGGCCAGAATAGACTAATGGTATGTGCTATATTAGGTATTAAAGAAGTACAGGTATGTATTATCGAAACTGACCAGAAAACATTTCCAGCATATGCATTTGAAGTATGTAATGATTCAGGTATAGCAAAAGCAAGTAAAGAAGACATACACAGAACACTACTATACAGATGGGAACACGGCACTGAAGAGGAACGTGGAGATCCTAGAGTTAGAAAAGCACATAAGATACAAAGTGTGTTTGATAACTGTGGCATAGACTTAGAAGGACAACGAATCCGTAAAAGCGATAAACTAAAAGGTGATCAACCGCACTTCTTCTCACACTTTCAATATGCACATTTTGGATATGATGAGATAGGAATGTCAGAAATGACAAAAATTCTTAACGCAATAAAAAACATTTACGCAGATGAAGAAGAGATTGATCAAGGATTATACATTGGACTTGTAGATATGATTAGAATTGCTAAATCAGAACAAGAATTAGAAGACTTACCCGAGGGTTGGATGGAAACTGTGTTAAAAGTTATAAAAAGATCAACAGGAAATGCCAAAAACTTTACACAATGTACTCGAGAACAATGGCAACATCATAACGGAACTGCAATGGAAGGTCCTAAAGGTATGTGTAACACAATGAGAGAAGTGTATAAAAAATTTCATACTAAAGAAGAATACGTTAACGTTCCACATCATCAAAATTGTAAAGTAGGAGTTATTGATGACAACATCTGTGCAAGATTTGAGGCTATGTTAAATGGTTGATATAGAAAAAATAAAATGGTTAGGTAGTGAGTTTCAATCATTACCTAGGTTTCGTAAAAAGAATACCTACTTGTCCAACAGAGCAAGTTTAAGATTTCTTAAAAAGGAAGTTGAAAGACTTAAAGATATGTTAACCGAACAAAAAACAAGTGATGAACGTTATGAGATTAGTAAGATACTAAACAGAACTATTCGTAGAGCACAAGATATTTGTCAAAATATTTACAGTATTCATTATTATGAGAAGTTTGAACAAGACCAACGTAGAGTCAATGAACACGTTATACCACAAAACTTATTAACTGATGCATATTTAGAAGGACATATAACATTTGGACTTATGTTAGGTATGCCACTTGTTGATTTAAGTGAAGCAAGTGATCAGTTGATTGCCGGCAAAGGTTTGTCAAAATTAAATAGCAATTGGTTGTATCCATTTAGAAGATATCGTATAGCAGGTATTGACGAAAACATTTACACCCCAAGTGGACAAAAAATAGATTTTGAAAATTGGAGCCTTACTGATCACTTTAAACTATACAAGGAGATAGACTTATGATGAAAAATTATAAGCAAGAAATAGAAGAAATGATTATAGTGTGTAATCTTCATGCTACAAGTTATGCAGGTGGCAAAGAAATTCATTGGAGAGTACAGAAAGCTATGCGAATGATTCCTAGACATAACTTTGTTCCACATTTTCCTTATGAAGATAGACCGGTACCAATTGGACATAAACAAACTATTTCACAACCTTTTATTGTAGCCTATATGACAGATATGCTTGATATAAGTCCTTTGCATACAGTATTAGAAATTGGCACAGGATCAGGATACCAAGCGGCAGTACTATCTGAAGTTGCTTTAAAAGTTTATACTGTTGAAAGAATTAAAGCATTAGCAGATCAAACAAAAATACTTTTAGAACATTATAGTAATGTACATATGAAAGTTGGCAACGGGTATAACGGATGGAAAAAAAACGCACCTTATGATAGAATTATAGTAACGGCTATGCCAGATTATATTCCAATGTCATTAGTTAATCAATTAAAAGATGGTGGGAAAATGATTATTCCTGTTAAAGGTACTTTAATATTAGTTACTAAAACAGGCAAAACATATACAGAAAAATCTTTAATTGGAGTACGTTTTGTTCCACTAGTAAAATGATTGACTGGCAAAAATACGGACCAAGTTATACAGTAGCACCAGGAATTAAAAAAATTGGTGACCTTCCGATTATTGAATTCGACGATCAAGAGAAAAGATATTTAGAACTAAAGAAAAAGACTAAAGAAAACATATTTTTTGATCCACTGTTTAATATGGCAACAGTTGAACCAAAAGTAGTTAATAAAATAAAAGAGATATTAAAAATAGAATACCCTAATAAAAACTTTGACTTTGATACATTTGAAGAAATGGGATATGCTATTCAAGAGGACATAGCAATCTTCCATCGCTCTAATAAACTAATTGCTCTTCACGTATCGTTTCCTTCAAGTTGGAAGCCTAAAGATAAAATTGGATTATCATTTGCAAGTATTCATGCACCGGTACCTGGTATGACAAAATTTTTAGAACAAGAACAAACATATGTGGATATGATGTGTAATGCTGTAAAACCTATTATTAGATATGTTTGGGGAGAACATTCTAATTACCTGCTTAATCCACTTGAGCCACTTAATGGAGTAAAAGTAATGCACACAGAACGACAAACGTTTATAGGAATGCCAGAAGATAATTTAGGTATTTTCTTTATTAGAAAAAAAGTTATTCCATACAGTGATACAGATGCAGAGTTCCAAACATGGTACGAACAAATGAAACTATCAATGTCGGACGAACAAAAAGCATACAAATTGGTAACAAAAAATGATTAAAGAACGTTTATGTGTTTTAATATCAGGAAGAGGATCTAATCTTCTTTCAATAATTAAAAGCTGTCGTGAAAAAGACTTTCCAGCAAAAGTAAAATTAATAGTAAGCAATAACTCTGATGCATTTGGTTTAAGATATGCAAAACAATACAAAATACCTTTTAAAGTAATTACAAAAAACTTTGAAAACACACTACTCAAACAACTTCAAAAAAATCAAATTGATATACTTTGTTTAGCTGGCTTTATGAAAGTATTAAGTAAAAACTTCATTGACTCATTTTTTAATATGATTTTAAATATTCATCCTTCTCTATTACCAAAATATAAAGGATTAAACACACATCGACGAGCTTTAAAGAATAAAGAAAAATTTAGTGGTTGTACTGTTCATCGTGTTGATAAAAAATTAGATTCAGGAGACATTATTTTACAAAGCAAAGTAAAAATTACAAAAAATGAAACTGAAGCATCATTGGAGAACAAAATTTTAAAAAAGGAATGGGCTTTATATCCTAGAGCTATTAAACAATATTGCAAAGAAATTAAACGTTACTATTACAAAATTGGAGGAACTGCATGAAAGAATATAAGTTAAACATAAAAGTTGGTGATCAAGTTGAAGTTGGTAGATTTCGTAATGTAATTGCCAAAGTTAAAGCAATAGAGCTTGACAAACACGGGCAACCTGTTATAATAACAAGTAAAGGGAGTAAAAAATTATTAAGTTGTAGATTAGTAAAACTATATAAAACACCAAAACAAATACTAATGGAAAAAAAGAAAAAATGACACACAAATTTGATAGTAAGGAGTTATCTGGTAGATTTGGTACGAACAATAGATTAATGACCAATCTACAAGAACTTGCAACATATGATACTGCACATTATTTTTATAATCAAAGCGAACAACCAGAATTTATTCCAGCAGAAGAACCAGAAACATTTGCAACACTAGACGCAAGTAAGTCATTGGGTCGAGCAGAAGCTTTTAATCACGCACACGTTGACGGCTTTGTTGCCGAATATGGTGTAGACAATGGCAAAACTTTTTTACAATTATGCAAACACTTTAAAAAAGATAAAGTATTTGGCTTTGATGGCTTTAAAGGATTGCCCGGAGGTGTATGGCCAGGTAATACAATACACAAAGGAATGTTTGACCATGGTGGTAAAATTCCATTTACAGTTCCAAGCAACGGTACTATTGTTGTTGGTTGGTTTAATAAAACACTTCCAAACTTTGACTATAAGAAAAAAGTTGCAAAATATTTACACATAGATTGTGATGTATATTCTAGCACAGTAGATATTCTTACAAACTTACAAGATAAAATTGTACCAGGTACAGTAATCACATTCGATGATTATTGTAATCACACAAACTGGAGACAGGGCGAATGGAGAGCCTGGCAAGCGTTTGTGGAAAAGAATAAAATCAATTACAAATATCTATATGTAGCAGGTATGTCTGTTACACTGATCGTAAAATAAATAGGCTCATTCTAAAATGACATTAGAAAATGCAATACTCTACATAATAATAATTTGGCCAATTGGCCTCGTATTTCTTTACTATTTGTTTGGGAAATGGCTAGGTCCTAGTAGCGAGCAAAAGGATGAAACTAATCCAGCATTAAAGGACCTTAACAAGTAAAAGTCATGACGGTTGACAGAATCCATAAATGGTAATATAATAGTAAGTATGCAAAGGCGAGCATCAGGGAAAACAAGTGTCCAGAACTCACTTGTAAATAAACATTAGAGACGCTTTACGTCGATGATGTATATAAAAGCCGGAAACGGCGAGCCTGGATAAAAACTTGTCCTGATGTTAGGCCGAAGCTAATTATGTCAAGCGAAAAAACAAAAAAACTTTTAGATAACTTAAAAGAAATTACAAACAAAAAAGATAGGTTTGTTACAAAGCCTACTCCTTCATCTACAAATACAATATGGAAATCATCAATCGAGTCTGGCATGGATTTATTACCAAACTCATACAACAAAGACAAATGGATTATTGACAAAGACGACGAAGATAAAGATTCATTCAAATATATTGATAGAGTATATGGTGGTCTTTTTGGTTATCAAAGACTTGACCAAAAAGATGGTACAGTATATAAGGGTAAACTTTACGACAAAAGAAGATTAATTAAAGGTTCAGATGGCAAAAACTTTTATTCAAAATGCACGGTAACTGCAGACGGTAGATGGTTTGATAATTGTGGATTTCCAATTGACCCACCAAAACAAGTAGATATAGAACCTGAAGCAAAACCAGATGAAGACGACATTGAAGAGCAAAAAAGAATAGTACGTGAAAAAGAACAACGAATAATAGCAGGATTAAAATGAACGCATTAGCAAAAATGTTTGAACCTAGCAAAGACCGTTTACTCGGTAATGCTAAACGTATGATGGAAACTTGTACAGATCCATGGTTTAAGCAATACTGGACTAAAGTATATGTCCATCTTTGTAAACAATACAAAAAACTACACTAAATATCTGCGTAACGCCATCAATCGATGACGTCGGCAAATACACTGACCACTATGTCTTAAATGCGTTGGCCAGGCCGTACGCGACTTCTTGCTAACATTTATAAAAATTGGTATAGTACTGTACAATAGATTGACTCCTATTGCCACATATGCTACACTGATTTACAATTAACAGGAGAAAAAATGAAGACAATTATAACTTCAATATTTGCATTTGTTATTTTTTGCACAACCGCTTTCGCGGATAAAATAATAATCTCTAGTCCAGTTAGTGAGACCGGTAGTTCTCAAAAAATTATACGAATTATTGATAAAGGATTAGCAGAGAAAGGATGGGATTTTGATATTAAAATTACCGGAAACGCCATGCTTTCAAAACAAACTAGTGAAGATGCTACAGGAAAATTTATTCTTGCTTGGGGTTATGACATAAATCGTTCAAAAAACGATCCATCTTATCTAGCACCTGCAACAGCAGATAATCTTATAGGCACAACTCACTTTTCTAATCTTTTTATTTGTAGTCAGGGAGGATTAACATTAGACAATTTAAAAGACAATTCTAAACAATATAAAATCGGAAACGTAGTCGATTATTTGTTTAACAAATGGTTGGCTAGTTTACAAGAGTATCTTGGTACAAATCACAAGATTGTGAAATACAAAGGGAGTAACAAGGTAGGTAACGCACTAATTTCAGGAGAAGTAGATTTTATACTTTCCTCTAAAGGTGCAAAGATGCAGGCTAAAGAACAAGCAACCTGTATTTTAGGAATGGGATATGATTCTGTTCTAAACATACCAACTGCTAAAACTGTATTTCCTGACTTTGAAGGGAATTTATTCTTTGTAGGAATGTATTGGCAAGCGATTAACTTTGATGCAAAATCTTTAGAAAAATTAAGAAAAGATTTTCAAGAAGTTCTCAATACTAGTGAGGATCTTAAAGCATTACTCAACAGTAGATATGCTGGTCAAGTTAAAATTTCTATAGACGAACAAGTTAAAGTAATAGAGTCTTTTGATAAAAACTTAGACTAAGGAAACATTGAATACACATGGAATATGCGTTATTATTAGCCGCACCCATTATTGGAATACTAGTAGGATTAATTCCATCAATGGGTGTTACAATGGCGCTTATTCTTTTGTATCCGTTACTACTCCTTTTTGATCCTATTATCCTTATAGTTTTTTACGCAATACTAACAAACGCCAGAGACTTCAGTGGTAGTGTAAGTGCTATTAATTTAGGCTTATTAGGAGAAACTACCAGCATACCTGCATTAAGAGAAAGACCAATTATAGTTAAAGCCAAAAAACAAATATCTGCTCTCAAGAACACAATGCTTGGCAGTTTATTTGGAATGGGAGTAGGACTTTTAATATTAATAATATGTGTAATAGGTTCAACACACTTTCCTTTATTATTAAGAACCGACGTACTTGGCCTTTTTATACTAATAACAATATTCTTCTTAATATTTTGGACTGAAAATAATCGCACAACTAATATTGTTTTAATTTTATTAGGATTTATATTAGGCAAAGTTGGATGGGACTATCAAAATCAAACAACTTTCCTTACGTTTGGCAATGTATATCTTTATGGTGGAATACCTATGATGCCTTTCTTATTAGGATTTTATGCTATACCTAAAATGTTTGAATTAATGCAAATGAAACAACCAGAACCAACTGCTTTACACGAAGATAAATTAGAAAAATTTAATTTCCCAAGTGCATTAAGAGGAAGTTTCCTAGGTGCCTTTTGTGGACTAATTCCTTTTATAGGAAATTCAATAAGTTCAAACCTCGGACATATGATTGAACAGAGGTTCTATAAACTTAACACTATTAAACATTCATTAGCAAGACTAACATCGGCCGAAACTGCTAATAATGCCGCACAGGTTACTTTATTAATTCCTTTATTAATCATTGGAATTGCGTTACAGCCTAGTGAATTAATATTACTTGATATGATCGAATCTATGGGATGGACAGTTACTGGCGAAATAAATTGGAAACAAAATTTATTTGTTATAATCGGTTTACCAATTGGGTGTATTATTTCTGCTTTACTTTGTTATAATTTTGTTAAATCTCTATTGAAATTCTTTAGTAAACATATACGAGCAATTTTAACAGTATTACTTTTAATCATTCTAGGAGACATATATTGGATCGGTGACAATGCTCAACAAGTAGGCTATTATTTTACAGTATTATCTGTATTCACTGTTGCTGGATTTATTTTAAAAAAATATAAAATAGATGCAGTACCTTGTTTATTAGTTTTTCTATTATCAAACATATTAATTGAGGTTATAAGCAGAATACCTGTTTTATATTTTGGATAAATGATCACACCATTAACGACAAAACTACATCCAGAAGGTTTTAACAGTCCTTACTACGAAGTAGATGGAAAACGTTTCTACACCAAATATCATGCTCTAGAACATTGTAGGAGTGTTGGATGGGAATGGCCAACCTTTAAAGTTTGGGAAATTAGCAATTCATTTAAGAGACCCAAAAAAAATTTCAAACAGTCTATTAAGACCCAATGCGAAATATTAAGTGACACATACAAGAAAGTCAGACTTTTTTATAGTGGTGGTACAGACAGCAATTTAATCTTACACAACTTGTTGGAAACAAAAAGCAAACTAGATGAGATAGCCGTCTACAGAAGATTCCCTGGTGTTGTGGACAATGACTCTAATGAATTTGACCAATTCAACATCTTAGATGTAATAAAAAAAATACTAGCACAGTATAATACTAAAGTACCTGTGAAATTTTATGATATCATGCCAGAACATTTCAACTACTATTCAAGTAGATTGGATGAATTATTTTTTCCATACACTGATTTAGACTTTTTCATGAACGGAATTCACACTATTGCTGAAATCTATCCAACGATGTTAGACAACGATTTTGTAAACGTATTGGGTCATGCTTTTCCTTATGTAAATGATAACAATGAGTTTTATTGGAATGATGGAGGTTTCAACCACACTCAACCAGATCCTTATGCCGTAAATTTCTTTTGCGACAGTAGAAACACAGATTTAGCAGTTAATATAGCCTACAGTATGAGAGATTATCTGCAACGCCATGGCAAAATATCAAACGAAATTAACTGGGCTAACGGAGAGTACAAAAATTTCAAACCTGTTAGGGACATTTTAGGCTTTCCTAATACCGGCACACCACTTGACACCAAGTATGATGCTCTAAATGTTGACTCTGTAACCACGTGGTTATTACAAAGAAAAATATTAGTACACATGGCCAATGCTCAAAAGTCTGAAATCGGCAGGCAAACATTTGACAATTTTGTGCGTTTCTATCAAGATTATGAAGGAAAATTCGCTAGATATTTTAATAACCGTTCAATATATAATGGTTGGGTTGGTTCGGTTAGTGAAAAACACATTTTATTAGATGTTTAGTGCTATTTTCCAATAATACCAATAGGTATTACCTGGTTGACGTTTACCAATAATATGCTATAATAGTGGTTAATTAAGGA
>Ga0302132_10001381_pt1 | contig 13879 bp, 12 predicted proteins | sample CB9_321_MG_FD_203113 | JGI IMG/M metagenome (GOLD analysis project Ga0302132, IMG submission 203113) | Marine microbial communities from Western Arctic Ocean, Canada - CB9_32.1 | ecosystem: Environmental > Aquatic > Marine > Oceanic | place: Canada: Western Arctic Ocean | collected 2017-09-19
ATCACCAAATGTCATTCCGAACTCGATTCAGAATCACTGCCAACCGCAATCTGCCAACATTAAAGGGCAAGTAAAGAACAGGTTAAAGCGTAAACACCTCCCCGTTCCGGCCACAGATCCTGAATCGAGTTCAGGATGACAATAGGCGAACCAACACATCACCCAAGCGTATTAACCTGCTCGATAATCTCCGCGGCCTCGACCTGGTGTGTGTAGTTCAAGCCGATGCTCTGGCACGCGATCTCGCCGTTATTGTCGACAAGAAACATCGACGCCGAAGCCAGGCCGTCCCCGAACAGATTGAACACCCCGTAACTCTCCGGAACAGTGGTGTCCTGCGACGTGTAGAGAATCGGGAACATGTAACCCCGCCCGGCAGCTAGCGCAGCAGGACCTTCGAGGCTATCGGTACTGATTGCGAGCACCTGAACGCCGGTGGCTTCGATCTTAGCCAGCGAATCTTGCAACTTCCCGAGCTGCCTTTTGCAGAAAGTTCACCAGTACGCCCGATAGAAAACCACCAAAACGGGCTGCTCGCCCCGGAAGTCCGACAGCGTGTGCTCGGCACCTTCAATGGACGGAAGTCTGAAATCGGGCGCAAGGTTCGCCACCGGTACCGGCGTGTTGACCAGCACTGGCTCAATTGGCTCAGGTGAGGCTGATGTCGACATCGAAGGAGCTTTGTCATCTGCCTCATCAGGCAAGGATGAAGTGGGTTGAATGGCGGTTGCAAGAACTGGCGCCTTCGCTTGTACAGGCGTCTGCACAGGCGAATTCGCCGAGCTATCACCACATGCAGCAGTCAACACAAACAACGCCGCAATCAATGAAATCGCGAATATTGTCCGATTATTTCGCCGCAGTATGGTGCCCGCCGAACCTTCCCACTCAGTTTGTAGCTGCACCTACTCGGAAAGACGCATTCCCAATAAAAATGGCGCAGCCAGACCACCGCGCCATTTTAAAGATGTTATCGACTAACCAAGCATCTAGTAGATCGTATCGTTCTACAAATGATTTACGAAGTCATGCTCGCTAGGGTTTCTTCAGCGGCCTTCAAAGCCTCATCGATGTGTTCCTTCTCGACCCAGCCCATGTGACCGACTCGGAAGATCTTGCCAACCAGCGATTTCTGGCCACCACCGAGAATCACGTTGTAATTCTTGGTTACCTGCGAAAGGAACGCCTTACCGTCGAGACCCTCCGGCAGCCGGATGGCAGTAACGGTGTTCGAAGCAAAGCGGGGGTCTGGAAGCAGCTCGAGCCCGAGAGCCATTGCACCGTCGCGGGTGTGCTGTGCAATCTCGTGATGACGTGCGAACACGTTCTCGATGCCTTCATCGACCATCGATTGCAAAGCAACCTCCAGCGTGTAAATCGCTGGAAGGCACGGAGTGAACGGCGGCTGACCGATCTTGAGATAGTCCTCGTACTGCTGAATATCGAGGTAGTACTTCGGAGCGGTCGACTTCGCGTAGGCGTCCCACGCCTTTTTCGAGAAAGTAACCATCGAGATACCGGGAGGCGAAATCCAGCTTTTCTGCGAGGCTGTGGCGACAACGTCGATGCCCCATGCGTCGACGGCGATAGGCACGCCACCTGCGCTTGAAACGGCATCAACGACAATCAGGGCGTCCGACTCTTCGTGAATCACCTGGCAAAGCTCTTCGAGGGGGTTAGAAACGCCGGTCGAGCTTTCGTTGTGAGTGAATATCACGGCCTTGACGTCGGACATGCCCTTGAGCGTGTCCCGGACCTTGTCGATATCGGCAGCCTGCCCGAGATCGAACGTGATTTTGGTGACGTCTGAACCGTAAGCCTCGGCGATCTCAGCAAACCGCTGGCCGAACGCACCGATGATGATCGAAAGAACCTTGTCACCGGGCGAAAGCGTGTTCACGATGGCCGTTTCCATCGCACCGGTTCCCGACGACGTTATGAAGTACGCGTCGTTCTGGGTCATGAAAACCGTCTTCAAATTCTTAGTCATGCGATCAAGCATGTAGGCGTACTCGGGACCGCGGTGATTCATCATCTGCGATCCGGCGAGTTCAAGGACATCGTCGGGAAGCGGTACGGGGCCTGGGATTCGAAGATTTGGCTGGTTCTGGCTGCTCACCGGAGTGCTCGTTTCCTACGGGTGTTAAATGGCGGATTCTGACTGTTAGTTTCTCGATAACGACCGTTTTCACGAATCGTATCTAAAGCGACCACGAAAGATTCTAACTCCCAGATAGTTAACCGGCTGTAATTTCACCACGAGAGCTTGGTGAGGTGTACGTGAGGGAGGTGGGGAAGATCCAGGAACTCCCTACGCCTCGGGCAGAGGTCTCGCACCGCAATCGAGAAGGTACTGATAGGTGTGATCGTAGAATTCCGGTGGACGAGTAGCGTCATCTTTATCGCCATGGGGGATGAAGATGACGAACCCCTCGCGGGCCCTGGTCAAAAGTACTCGATATCGATTTGAGATAAATTTGAGCCGGTCGTTGGCACGGACCGATTGCCATTGCGCTCCGCGGAATTGCCACTTTGTCCACTCGCTGCTGTCATAACGCAGATCGGCTCCCCAACAAACTCCGACCCAATCAAGTTCTAGGCCCTGCAGTGCAAATTCGGTCGCTGCTATCTCTAACTGATTAGATGATCGTACGTCACCGTGAGGCTTCAAAAACCAACGTTGTGATACGGAGAGATGCAGATCCGAATTTATGATCACTTGAGATACATATTGATCAAGTTGATCATCAAACAGTCGACTTCCGGCAGTACTTGAATCTCCATGAACTGCCTGAGGAGCCGCATGGACAATCCAATCTTGTTCACTGGATGCCAAGGCGCTACCCCATTCGGCAAGGCCCGCTTCTCCGCTATTTATTTCTTCTCCGCCCCCGATTAATTCAATCAATACGCACCAAGAATCGTGGCGATCCATTATTCGAAGCATGCCGTCCGGCTCAGAAAAATCTCTTCCAAATTTCGACTTTGATTGCTGCCGATTCCAAGCCCTCTGGGCTTCGTCGAATACCACGATATTCTCGTGTGGTGGGCGCTCCACGTCACGCTCCACATACTCAGTCAGGCAGTTGTGGACGTTGCTGATGAAGGCCGAAGCGCTTCTACGCGCCTCCTCCCGAGTCGTAGTGGATTTTTCATAGAGATCGTTCTCAAGCGATCGCGCCAGGACTTTGACTAGAGGTCCGTTTCCCGAAAGAAACACTGACTTATCCGCGAATGAGCCGTGGACGGCACTGAGTCCTGCCAACGTTTTTACAGCACCAGGAACGCCGGTGATAAAGCAGATAGTTTTTTGCCTCAATCGAATAGCGTTTTCTACGATGTCTTCCAACGCGGTGACGGTGTTTTTCAAGTCAATTACGCTTGCATCCGATCGCGCAATTTCTTCAAGGGTATGCCCTCGAAACAGGCTGGATGCGGCTTCAATAATCGTTGGAGTTGGTGAGTATGGAGCTCGGGCCCAGCCCTCCCAATCTGCGACGTGATCGACATTTGAATGGCGACGCAACAATTCATGAATTGTTGCGTCGCCAATCCTTCCGGATCCGCAACTGATGCCTCGTAGACATTGGACATTAATGCTCGATCGAAATCGAGTGATGAGCTCAAGGTAGCGCCCGCGCAAACGATCGGGAATATCTCTAAATCCCAAATGGAAGGTCGATAGTTCAAGCCCGTAGTCCTCGACTTGGCGGATAGCTGCTCTGTCGGCAACTGAACTTTTGAACTCGATCGGAATAATAAGATCACCGAGTAAAGCGACACAGTCGATTCTGTAATTCCTTCTCGGAATCTCGTATTCAAAACACATTCCATTTTGACCAGCCAGATCACAAGAGGAGACAAGCAATCGAAACGTATCTTTTGCCCAATCGATCGATTCACTCCAGGCTCTTGCTTGGAGGTGTTCGGTCGCTCCATCGAGTCTCGTGGCGGCAGAGCGGAGCAGTTGCCCCACTACTTGATCAGTAGGAGTGGTGATTAAATCATCGATTGTTGCCGCGTAACCGATTCCAGGAAATAAAGATCGCATCGCTGGATAATACCGACGCTAATAACTTCATGCGCAATAGTTGTCTGCTGGTTCTAACAGGACCACCCCTACTCAGCCAGCTTCACCAGCGAGTAGTTCTTACGCCCACGCCTGATAACAAGTAGCCGACCTTCGACGAGATCCTCAACGCCAACAGCCCGTCCCGCATCCGAGACCTGCTCACCGTTCAGGTACATCCCGCCCTGCTCAACCGTTCGGCGTACGTCTCCACCTGATTTGCCGGCACCAGCAGCTACAGCCAACTCCGAGAACCGCATACCATCGCCCGAAAGCTGATCGCGCGTAACCGAGGTCACCTCGGAATCATCGAGCACATCTTCCATTTCATCGGCCGAAAGCCCGGAAATATCACCACCGAAGAACGCCTGAGTTACCCGTAGCGCCTGATCGAGCCCACTCTGACTGTGCACAGTCCGCACAACTTCCTCAGCCAGCGCCCGCTGCGTCTCTCGCTTCTGCGGCTCCGTGCTCACAGCCTCAGCCAGCCCGCCAACCTGAACCCTGTTCAGCATCGTGAACAGCTTCACGTACGGCACAGCGTCGGCATCGGCCACGTTGAGGAAGAACTGGTACAGCTTGTACGGCGAAGTCTGCTTCGGATCGAGCGTCGGCGCGCCACCGATCGACTTACCGAACTTGTCGCCATTCGCGTTTACCACCAGCGGGTAAGCGATACCGTGCGCCCGAGGCCGACCCTCAGAGTCGGCACCGTGAATCCGGCGAATTAGATCAACACCGCCAAGAATATTTCCCCACTGATCACTACCACCAGCCTGAAACCCAACCTGGTCCTGCTCGTAAAGCGTCAGAAAATCGTAAGCTTGGAGAAGCTGGTAGCTGAACTCGGTAAACGAAATTCCGCTATCACGATCGAATCGACCCTTTACCGAGTCCCGACCCATCATCGAATTCACAGTGAAGTGCTTCCCGATGTCACGCAAAAACGGCAACAGCTCCGTCGTTCGAAGCCAATCAGCGTTGTTGACCATCCGAGCCGGATTCGACTTAGCGTTGAAGTCCAAAAACGGCTCAAGTTGAAGTCGAATAGCCTCAACGTTCTCATCAACCTCGTCAACCGACATCAAAGTCCGCTCGTCGGACCGTCCTGCCGGATCACCAATCATCCCCGTTCCACCGCCAACGAGCGCGATAGGCGTGTGGCCGTACTGTTGGAGCCTGACGAGCCCCATAACAGGCACTAAGTTGCCAATATGAAGGCTGGGAGCCGTTGGGTCGAAGCCGTTGTAGCAGGTGATCTTCTCAGTGGCGAGAGCGTGCGCAGCACCCGGAGTAGCGTCGAACAGCGCACCGCGCCATTCGAGGTCTTCAGCGACGTTGGAAAATTCTGTGTTAGTTGTCATTGGATTTATTTGGCTACGGGTTTGGGAGTCTGGGCGCTGGGGAGAGACAGAACAATATTGGGGTATAAACCCGATTCCGAATCTATTGAGAAGAAAGAATTTCTCGAGTCTGATCTACGTCTTTGCTCATCTGCGCAATTAGTTGTTTGACCGATTCAAAAGCAACTTCAGCACGGAGCCGGGTCACGAACTCCAGGTGCAGCTGCTTCGTATAAAGATCACCGTCGAAGTCGAGTAAAAACGCCTCGATTTTGCGTGCGCCGTCTGCTTCGAAAGTAGGCCTGACGCCGATGCTTGTAGCTGCCTGATAGACCTTGCCCTCGACCGTCGCAAAAGTTGCGTAAATGCCGTTGTCGGGAACCGTAAGACCGGGGTCCTGATCGATATTCGCTGTGGGGAATCCGAGTTCGCGACCTCGTTCGTCTCCCCTAGCAACCAACCCCTCTATCGAGTAGTTGCGACCGAGCATCTTTGATGCGATCTCAAGATGTCCGGCCTTGATGGCATTCCGAATCGCTGAACTTGAAACCTGTTGATCCTCGATCATCTCGGCCGCCACAGAGATAAATTCAATCCCAGCGATTCTTGATGAACTGGAATTGTTGAGTTCATCGACACCGACTCGGTCCCATCCCAACAGCGCACCGGGCCCAACTGCCAGTGCCTTCAGATCAAACTTATCCTGGAGCCTTGAAACGAACTCCTCGGCCGAAAGTTTTTGAATCTCCGCACCGAATTCAACCGGGATGATTTGGTTGATACCGAGTTCCCTGAGCATGCGCTCACGGGCCTCGAAGTCGCACAGGTACGAAACCGCTGCATCCGGGGTGATGTAGGCCCGAGGCTGTCGCACAAAAACAATGGCCACCGAACGAGCGTTTCGTTTCTCGGCTTCCTCAGTGACGCGCTTTATCAACGCGCGGTGCCCGAGGTGAACGCCGTCGAATGTCCCAATGGTAGCGACCGTCGGGCCTTCTATCGCGTCTATGGATTTGAACAGTTCGGTAGTCGACATGACCGCTGACTCGAATCGCACCTGACCTCAGTAAAACGAGCCTATGGCTCCCTAGCTAAGCGCTGCGTGTGCCTCACGAAGTAGCTCTTCAGTGGTCTCCCAGTTGATGCACGCATCAGTAATCGACACACCGTACTTCAAGTCGGCAGGATCACCCAGCGACTGGTTGCCCTCGTTCAGGTGGCTTTCGAGCATCAGCCCAATTACACCCTTATTGCCATCGGTTCGCTGGCGAACAGCGTCTCGGAACACGATCGGCTGGCGATTGTGATCCTTGTTGCTGTTCGCGTGCGAGCAGTCGATAACGATGTTCTTTCGTAGACCTGCCGATTCGAGTAGACTCGATGCGAGAGTCACGGTTTCTTCGTCGTAGTTCGGGCCTGCCGAACCACCACGAAGAATCAGATGCTGTGCCTTGTTTCCTGCCGTGTTGACCACGGAAGCTCGACCGTCAAGGTCGATGCCGAGAAATGCGTGTGGTGATCGAGCCGCAACCATTGCGTCGACCGCAATTTGAAGGCTCCCACCGGTTCCATTCTTGTATCCAATAGGCATGGAGAGTCCACTCGCCATCTGTCGGTGAGTCTGGCTCTCGGTCGTTCTAGCACCGATAGCGCCCCACGAAATCAGGTCAGCGAGGTACTGGGGAGTGAACGGATCGAGGAACTCGGTCCCGGCCGGGAGTCCGAGTTTCAGCACGTCCAGTAGGAACGCACGTGCGCGCTCGAGGCCCGCCTGCATGTCGAACGTGCCATCAAGGTTGGGGTCGTTTATAAGCCCCTTCCAGCCGACAGTAGTTCGAGGCTTTTCGAAATAAACCCGCATAACCACGAGGATCGTGTCCTTCACTTCCTCAGCGAGAACGGCGAGCCTCTTTGCGTACTCAAGCCCCGCCTTTTCATCATGGATCGAGCAGGGTCCAACAAGCATGACCAAGCGGTCGTCTAGTCCCTGTTCGATGGCTTCGATACCAGCACGGGCATCGGTAACGACTTTAGCTATTTCCGGAGTTATCGGGAGTGAATCGATGTACGACTGCGGTGAGTTGAGCGGTTTGAGTTCGGTTACTCGGATATCTGAAGTTGACATGGTCTGTTTCGGTTTATCTTGTAGTTACTAGGAATGAATATAGTGATGATCGTGATTCATTCGGACGGACCGGCACAGTTGCGTGCTGTGGGAGGGAGAGCTTTTTGAATCCAGGGAGGCTGCGGGCGGAACGGCAGTACTAGCTGCGATATGCACGCCCGTACGTAAAGAGCCCGCCGGTATAGCTAACGGGATAGCCAAAATACAAGGTGCTATACAGCGTGCGTTGCACGGATGAACGCGAATAGAGGAAACGGCCGGCACGAGAATCGCTGCGGCTCGAGAAAGAATTCGTCTGTGATTTAGTGTTACGTTCGCTCATAGCTCTAATTGTTTGCCGTTGAAAGATCCGGGCGGAGTTTAGCAGCATCGTTCAGGTATGCGTGCCGAATTTCGTTCTGAGCCTTGTCGGTATTCCAGAAAATAAGTATACGTATGCACTGGGTCAGCGCACCAGGTCGCGCCATTTCATGGCCGCACATCAGTGGCACATCATTCCAGCCAAAACGCTCCCTTGCGGCAACAGCCGGGAACTCAGCAACCAGATCAGGGCTCGTAGTGAATTGAACAGCCGCTACATCATCCTGCTCGATGCCGTTCTCATCGATCAGAACTTTTAGAAGCTCTTCTGTAGCAGCAAGAACATCTTCTGCAGATGCGCCTTTGGTGGTTGTTGCGCCTTTGACGCCTCGAACCTTCGTTGCCAAATTCTTCCCCGAAATCCTCGAAATGACCTGTTCAACTGATCCGTAAAAACCACGAATCTGGCGACCTAGTTTGCCACGACTTTTCGTGGTGTGCCGGGTGTCAGCGATTGGATATATTCACCGGCACGTTTGGCAGCTTCATCGGCCGCCCCATCGGCAAGGGTGTTGATCAGGGCGCTGCCCACTACTGCCCCATCGGCAAAATCGGCAACAGCTGCCACGTGATCGGCAGTCGAAATGCCAAATCCTATCGCCACCGGTAGATCGGTGAATCGGCGAACCTTCGCCGCCAACCCCTCAACCCGTTCCGACATCGTGGCTCTTGCACCCGTGACGCCAAGCACTGAAATGCAGTAGATGAACCCGGCCGCCCGTGCGCACGCGTGCTCGATCGACCGGTCGGTCGAAGTAAGGGCGATTAACGGAATGAGTGACAGTCCGACCGCGTCACAGGCATCCTGAAGCGGGCCTGCCTCTGCCGCGGGAAGATCAGCTGCGATGAGCCCGTCGACTCCGGCCTCACTCACGGCCGAGCAGTACTTGTCGAGCCCCATGGCCAGAATGTTGTTGTAGTAGCCCATAAACACGATCGGCACATCGATTCCAGCAGCACGAATATCTCGAACCGTCTCGATGCACGTTTCAGGTGTAACACCATTCTGGAGGGCCCTGTGGCCCGACGCTTGAATAGTCGGCCCATCGCCAAGCGGGTCGCTGAACGGCACGCCGAGCTCCACAATATCGGCCCCTGCATCAACGATCGATCGAACAATATCGGTTGTTAGCCCGATCTCAGGGAATCCGACGGTCACATACGGAACGAGAGCAATTCGGCCCTCAGATTTGGCCTTTTCGAACGCCTTTCGAATTCTGTCGGTTGCCATATGGCTAGTAGTTTCCTTTTTCTTGGGTTACTTATCGACTTCTCGTTCGTCAGGCCACGTTTGCGTACTTTGCAATAAGTACGGCAACAGTATTGTGCAGTCCATGAGCGAATATTGCAGGCCAGATCGAACCGGTTTTAACGTACACCCAGCCAAGCGCCAATCCCAACGCGAAGGTCGGCACGATCGCCCCTGGATCGATGTGAAACAAACCGAATACCAGTGACGATATTACTAGCGCACGCCCCACTCCGAGTCGTTTGATAAGCCCCGGCAACACAAAGCCACGGAAGAAAATCTCCTCGGCAATAGGACCCAGAAGCCCGACAAGCACCAACGTGATGACGATACTCCCACCTGCCTCGTCGAGCGCTTTTTCTGCCGTGTCGGGCGGAAGCAGCAGGTCGATGTCGAGCCAGATCAACATCTGTACCCAGAACATCAGCACGCTCAGCCCGATGATCCACATTCCAGCAGCCATCACGTACGGCTTCAGACCGATGGTCTTGACGAAACCCAGTGCGCGCAGTGGCTCGCGATGCAGAATTACAGAGAATGAGAACCCGGTAGCAGCAAACGTTCCCGACATGACCGTTGCGGATATGATCGCCACAGGAACGCCAATGAACTGATCGGTGCCCCCGCCACTATCGGTAGCGAACTGGTAGCTGATGGCAATGATGCCAACCCCTGCTGCAGTCGCCAACGCCATCGGCCACACCGGCGAGCGGTAGAGACGCAGTAGGATCAGTGCCAGTGCCGTGGACAGGCCACCGACGTAGTACCCGGTGGGATTGGTAATCGTGGTGTCGTAGCCGAGGCTGGTGCCGATAGCACCCCCCAGACTGAGCATCGAAATGACGACCAGCATTGTCACTGTTGCAGCGACAACCACATCCATCGGTCCCCATTTCACGTCTGGGTTCGAGATGGTTTTCCAGCTGTTTGCTGACGGTTGTTCTTGCGGTGGGATCAACTGGCAAGCTTTCGTGCTGAAGCCTGGCTGGCCCGCGTTGATGACGTGTTTATCACGCCCATGTCACATCTCCCGAAAGGTCAGGATCGAGCGGCCTCGCTGCAAAAACCGAGTACTCACGCTTCGATTCACCGATCGTGGTGAACTCACCATGACCGGGCAACACAGAAACCTGTTCGGGCAGTGTAAAAATGTGCGATTCGAGTGACTCAAGCATCTGCTCAAGCGCGACGTGCGAAGAAGACTTGCCCGGTCCGCCAGGAAACAGCGTGTCGCCAGTGAACACGTGGGCAGATTCACCCGCAGCATTAGATTCCGGAGTCTCAAGAACGTAACAGGTTGAACTCGGAGTATGACCGGGCGTCGCCATTGCGCGGAGCGAAATATCACCGGTCGAAAAGATCTGGTCAGTCGCCACGTCGAGGGTTGCAGGTGCGCTCGAGGGAAGTGAACTCCGGTCGTTGGCTCCAATTCCGATGCCGTGTGTGGGTCGAATCGAGTCGGCTACGAATTCATAGCCTTCTACGTGATCCCGGTGACCATGAGTGATCAATATGGCTTCGACACCTGTTTTCAACGCGGCCTCTACGAGTTCAACAGGCTCTGCCGGCGTTTCGATGATCACAGCGTTGTTGGTTCGGGTGCACGTAATTAGAAACGCATTGTTGGCGAATCCGGATACGAATCGCTGGACAGACCAGTATTTACCAGTAAAGACAAGGCTCATTCAATTGCTTCGATCATGCAGCTCCGAAGTAACGGCTAAAAGGAAACGGCGCATAAAGCGCCGTTTCGAGAATCTTAGTCTGTGGATGCGGGTCAGCGCTAGGTGGCCTGTGGTTCAGGATCCGTTGCATCGCCAATCTCATCATCAATTTGATCTACTGGCACCGTGTCTGTTGGTTCATCAGACATCGCCGGGTCGTCGTTAGCCAGAGGGCTTGCGAGCAACGGGTCTTTGCCTTCGATTATCGCAATGAACTGACTGCTATCGATAGTCTCGTGCTCCAGAAGGAATTCAGCAATACCGACAAGTTCCTTGTCGTGCTCCGACAGGTGCTTGTTGGCGCGCTCTTCACCCTCCTTGAGAAGCCGGTTGATCTCATCATCGATGATGCTTTCGGTCTTGAGCGAGTAGTCACGTTCTTCCGACATTTCACGTCCAAGGAAGACTGCGCCACCCTGTCGTTTACCAAATGATCGGTTCGACAGTTTGTCGCTCATACCAAGCCGCATAACCATTTCGCGGGCGATTTTGGTCGCCTGTTCGAAATCATTCGAAGCACCAGTTGTGATGTCACCGACTTTCAGAACCTCTGCCGCCCGTCCACCCATTGCCGCAGCAATCTGGGCTTCGAGTTGCTCCTTGGAGGCGTAGGCCTTGTCTTCCTGTTGCCAGCGGGTAAATCCACCGGCCTCACCCCGGGCGATTATCGAGATTTTGCCAATTGGCAGACCGCCTGGCATGTAGTGGGCCACCAGTGCGTGACCGGCTTCATGGAAGGCGGTAGTTTTACGATCCTTCTCGCTTATCACCTTGCTCTTACGAGCCGGGCCCATCGAAACTCGGTCGATGGCTTCGGTCATATTGCCGTAACTGATCGTCTTCTGATTATTTCGAGCCGCGAGAAGCGCCGCCTCGTTGATCAGGTTCGCTAGATCTGCACCTGAGAATCCAGGGGTCTGCTTCGCTATATCGGACAACTCAAGGGTCTTTTCGAACGGCTTGCCCTTGGCGTGGACATCGAGAATCGCAGTGCGACCACGAATATCCGGGTTATCGAGAATCACGCGGCGGTCGAAACGGCCGGGACGCAGTAAAGCAGGGTCGAGAATATCCGGGCGGTTTGTAGCAGCAATAACAATAACGTTAGTAGCTGAATCGAAGCCGTCCATTTCAACCAGGATCTGGTTAAGAGTCTGCTCACGCTCGTCGTGACCACCGCCGAGACCGGCACCACGGTGACGACCAACGGCATCGATTTCGTCGACGAAGATGATGCATGGCGAGTGGCGTCGAGCCTGTTCAAACAGGTCACGCACGCGAGACGCACCAACACCAACGAACATTTCTACAAATTCTGATCCAGAGATAGAGAAGAACGGCACACCAGCCTCACCGGCAACTGCCCGTGCCAGCAGGGTTTTGCCTGTACCGGGAGGGCCAACCAGCAGCACACCGGACGGAATCTTGGCTCCAAGGGCCTGGAACCGTTCGGGGTACTTGAGAAATTCGACAACTTCTTCGAGTTCTTCCTTGGCTTCTGGCACACCGGCCACATCGAAGAAAGTAACGGTTGCCTTGGTGCCAACAAACAGGCGGGCCTTACTTCGGCCAAATCCCATCTGCTGGTTACTGTTGCCCTGTGCCTGACGCATCATGAACAACAGGATTCCACCGAAAAGAATGAGCGGCAGGAAGCCGATAAGTATTCCGAACACGCTGCCGAAGCCGCCGCCCGGATTCACATTTACAGAGTAGTTCTCGCTCGGAACGCCAGCATTGCCGATCAGTTCTGCGATGCTCGAACCCTCTTCTTTTTGCGATTTGAAGGTGTTTACGCCGTCGGTGATCAGTAGTGAATCACCCTTAACCTCAATTTCGAGGCTGGAGGATCCGCTACTGTTTTTTGCCAATTCGACAACTTCGTTTATGCCGATTTCCTTAACTCCAGTTTGCGGTTGATCCACAAACATGAAGAAAATGGTGATCACTGCGACGATGATCACTAGGTAAACGAGGCTGTTCCGCATCCAGCGGTTGCTCATATTTCCTGGCCGTCCAATCGCTACTAATAAAGCCGGTTTAGTGGAATTCATCCGTTTATTTGGATGAGACTCCGAATCACTTCGATACAACTGACGCCACTAAGGCGGGAAATGGCGTGGTTAATCGCGCAATCATTCGTGAAGTAATCGTAACATAGCGGCCAATTCTCGCCGCATTGGAGTCAGCCTGTATTACGTGCATAAAGACTGTAGAGATTCCTACTCGTTTTCAATTGAGTATCGGGCGCATGGTTGGTATATTGGAAGTTCGATCAATTTGATACTGGCAGGAATGGCGCGCCAACTAACCGGTTTATGCGTTTATTCTGGTGGGAATTCCCACTCGGTGTCTTCAGGAGAGAACGAACATAGCAAAAGAATTTAGGGTGAATCGCCGAATTCGAGCCGATGAGGTTCGGGTGATTCGTGGCGAGGATTCCACTGAGTCAGTCGTAATGCACATACGTGACGCACTCGACATGGCACAGGACGAAGGCCTCGATCTGGTTGAGGTTGGCCCTAACCAGAATCCACCCGTGTGTCGTTTGCTGGATTATGGTCGATTCAAATTTATTCAGAGTAAGAAGCAACGCGAGGCTCGTAAGGTTTCTCGCAGCGCAAGTAAGCAGAAAGACGTAAGACTCAGCCCGGTGATGTCGGACAACGACATCGAGACAAAAATCAACATGACCAAGAACCTTCTAGCTGAAGGTGCCAAGGTCAGGGTTTTTGTGCGGTTCCGCGGTAGGCAGCGCGCCCACCCCGAAATTGCAATGAAGGTGCTCAGAAAAGTCGCAGAGGGTGTCGCAACTGTCGCGAAGCTAGAGAAACCGCCTGGCATGGAAGGGCGAGTGTTGAGCATACTGCTTGCACCGTCGCCTCAACAGAAAGAGCGGGAACGACAGGTAAAGACTGCACCGCCACCAGAAGCAGTGACCGCTACTGCGGCAGCGAAGAGCGCCCCCGAAGATGGGGACGCGGCGAACGAGGAATAGGCCTGAGCACA
>Ga0302132_10001386_pt1 | contig 13848 bp, 13 predicted proteins | sample CB9_321_MG_FD_203113 | JGI IMG/M metagenome (GOLD analysis project Ga0302132, IMG submission 203113) | Marine microbial communities from Western Arctic Ocean, Canada - CB9_32.1 | ecosystem: Environmental > Aquatic > Marine > Oceanic | place: Canada: Western Arctic Ocean | collected 2017-09-19
GGAACCGTGTCTGTTCCACTAGCCATCCCCCCTTTTGCTAAAGTCACAGGGCCTGCTGATCCAGTCGCCGCAGCCATAGCCTTACCCAAGGTAGTATTCGGAATCGGAGTAAATTGTAGCTTATCATCACCCAGCTGACCAACAGCTGCTGCATTGGCTGCTTTCTTGACGAGGCTTGAAATATTTTTCGTAGTAGCTGTCCTTTTTGCGTCAAGCTGAAGATAATTAGCCGCAGTCCCTTGCGGATTGAATAGGTGACCTATGTTTTTTGCAAACTCCCCTGTGCCCGGAAAGTCAAAGTCTTCATCCGACTTTGCTGAAAAATTAGGATCTTGCCCTAAAGCTAGAAGCATAGCCTCAAAAGCATGGCCCTCAACAGACTCTCCACCAGCCCTCTTGAATATTTTATCAAAATTCTGATCAACAAAAGGATTATGGTCAGGCGCTAGACTGCCGCTTTGTTGGTTAACGATAGAATTCAGCATCTGCTTCCAATTTCTTCTTATGGTAGCTTTCATCTGTTGTTCAATTGCTGGGTCTATCGCCAAGATTCCCGGCCATCCTGTAATAGGTATATTGTGTCCAATATCGGAGGCTTGTACATTCGGAACCCCTTTGCCGAAGTCAAATTTAGCCCCCAAGAGAGAGGCTTCAGAAAAGAACTCTCTCTTCAGACCCGGAGAAAGGCTTGCTTGGGAAAAATGATTCTCCTTCCCAAGACCTGTAATAAAGTCCCTCCCTTTATCGTTATCAAATGCTTTATTTTTTGATAGCTTAGTAGCAAGATCCTTTCTATTGAGACCTGTGCTCTGAGGAGGTGCTCCTTTTTTATCGCTACCAAACATAGCACTGTGGATGGCAATGTCTTGTCCGGGGGCTCTCTCCGTCCCCCTTAGATTTCCCTTTCCCGCAAGCCCCAGTTTAGCATTAATCTTGTTGGCTATAATACCAGCAGCCCGCAGACCCTTAGTGTGATTAGCTTCTTGACCTGCTTCGTTGTCGGGGCCCGGAGGCGATAGAAATAATCCAGCAAAGTCTGGATCTCCCGGTGCCCCAACGGTAATACTACCCCCTGCGGCGTACCGATTCATTTTGTTAAGCTGTTTAGGCCCAAGAGATTTTGCCGCGCTCTTTCTAATAACAAATTCGCCCGGAGTCAAAAGGGCCGGAACAGTATCTCCATTTCCAGATCCCGGAACATAGCCACCGCTAGCCCTTTTAATAGGAGGCGTTCCTCCAAACCCAAGCTTATTAATGGCAGCCCTAAGAGTATTCAAGGCTGTTACAAGACCTCCTCTTTGTGAGATAGAAGATGATTCTTGTTGCTGTGTTGTTTTGAGGGCTCCAATCAGCTCTCTTTCCACCTGAACCTCTTGTTGCAAAAGCTGGTTTTGCTCCTGCACTAACGGATTATTTCCTCCGCCCCCACCTCCTCCGAGAAATCCCTTACCAAACTGAATGGCTCCAGAGACAGCCTTAAAGCCTGCGACAGCAGCAAGAATGGGAAGCATCGGTTTTGCGGCATCTACAATTTTAATAAAGGCACTAGCGAGTTTAAGGGCTCCTTCTGCAAACCCTCTGATATTGGAGTCATCTCCTAAAGAACGTATCAGCTCGTTAAATTCTTCCTTTGTCTTTACAAGCTGAACTGCATATGCATTTTGGGCAATAGCGGCATCTTGAGTCAAGGAGTCAGTACCGCCCAATGCTGTTTGGTGCGCAGCCAAAGCGGTGTTCATTTCTCTGATTAACGGGATTACCTTCGAAACCTGTCTATAGCCACCAATTTCTTCCACGATAGCAGCAAATCGAGCATCAGTTGGAGGAACTTCAGATAGGGCTTGATTTAATTTCTTAATAGACTCAAGAGGCCCTATAAATTGACCCTTAGCGTCACGAAGCTTGATCCCTAACTCTTCCAAGAATGCAATCGTCTGTGGCCTCTGTAGCCTCGTAAAGATGGTTCTAAAGCCAGTAGCAATAGTTTCTGCAGATTCACGGGTCGTACTTCTAACAGCCGTGAACAGGCCAATAAGCTCTTCTAGATCCCCACCAGCAGCCTTAAATGCACCACCCGTTCTACGAATGGCAAAAACAATGTCTTCAGCTTCAACAGCGAATGATCCAGCAACAGCATTGATGGCTCCAAGCTTGCCTTCGAGTTCATCTACCCCAAAACCAAACTGGTTCAAGGCGGCAATTGTACCTTCTACAGTGTTCTTCATATCTCTAAAAGTAGGAGCAAGAGAAGCCTTGGCTAAAGCTTCCAGAGCCACCTTTGTATCTCTCGCACTCAAACCAGCCTGAGCTAAAACCCTAGATGTTTCAAGCAACTCCTGAGAAGAAACACCAAAGGTAACAGCCAGTCTAGTGATTTCGTTTCTAAGCTCACTCAGCCCTTGAGTCGTTTTCCCTGTAACCTGAGCAATTTTAATAAGTTCTCTCTCAAACTCTATAGCTCCCTGAAACCCCTTTTTAATCGCTACAGTAAAACCAAGAAGAATACTTGTCGGAATACTAAAAGCCAAGAATCTTTTTACAGCTAAACCAGACTGACGACCAAACTCTGCAATGGCTCCAGAAGCAACAGCGACATCTTTAGAGACACCTTTTAGAGACTGGCCTGTTTTGCTAGATTCGCTAGATAGAGTTCTGACTGCTTTTCCAGCCTTGTTTGCAGAGCCTTCTATTTTATCAAGGTTAGAAGAAACTTCTTTCCCTGCTCTTCCAACGCCAGAAGCCTGTGCTTGCAGGTCTTTTATCTGCTTGTTAAGACTAGCTATCTGTCTGGTGGCTCTAGGATCTATCTTAACAGAGACATTAGCCTGTACGTTTGACAGTTGGCTTTTTATGTCTTTTACAACAGACGTTAGGTTTTTAGGCCCTTGTAAAAGTAGCTGAGCTACTATATTAAATTTTGCTGCCATGTTTGTATAACCCTATAAAAAAAGCTGTACCGGTAGCCAAAAGCAAAGAACTTTAATAACTAACCAGCACAGCTTCTATCCAATTATTCTTTTGAGGGCGGAGAGGCCTTCTTTGGTGGTCTCCCTTTCCTTTTCGGCTTATCTTCTTTAGTCTTAGCCTCTGCTTCGACTTTATCTTCTTCAATTGGTTTCCCCGTGTCATCTAAGAAGGGTAGTTCTTCAAAAACATAATCCCCTTCTTCATTAACAGGGTTGCCCGTTCTGTCAGTAAAACCTCCGTCTTCGTCAACATACCTCCCGTTTTCGTCGATTCTTTTACCTTCGACATCTACAAGATTTCCATCGCCGTTGACTAATCTAAGGTCTTCATTTATAAAATTGTATTCCTTTAAAAATTTATTCTCAGGAAGAGAATTTTCATAGTCATCTTCCAGACCATACATCATATTTGCAAAGACACGAGCAGCCTCTAATGAAAAAGGCTCCCCGGATTGTTCTAAATAATCGTCTAGTCCAGAATATACTTCATCTCCTGTATCATTATACACCGTACAGCTTGAGACAAGATAGTTAAACCTTGCGTTTTCAGCCTGACCTTCCGCTGTATTTGACTCATATTCTGTTCTTTCTGAAATTAACTCTCTTAGACGCCATCTCTTAACCCTCATTTCCAGAGCAATCCTCTTAGCATCGGTGAGTTTAATACCACCTCTAGCCAGAGTTTGCTCCTTCTCGTTAATATCTGCGATAAGATTGTCATGCTGTTCTTGCTTCTCTACGCTCCAGACTCCCTGATCCATAAGAACATTCTGAAGCTTGGCTTTCAAAAGAGATCCAGACTGAATAGACTCAGAAAAAGATCTATTGTACTCCATTTGAGCCTCTTTACTGATCTTCACATTAGGTCTGATAATGGCAAGCTCTACTATCTTGCCTTCAATTTCAGATGAAAAACTTTTCTTATTCTTCGTAGTATTGGTCATCATTTTCCTCCTTAGAGTTCCGTTTTAAAGGTTTTACTGGTAAATTTATTGTGTATCTATTCCAAGTTATACTGTACTGATCAATTTCTGTTTTGCAGCCTCTTATCTGGTTATTCCCATTATTAAGAACTGCTGTTCTTGCTTTGTCCCAAACCCCCCTCATAAATTCTTGTTCTTCTGTAATATCCTCTCCCGATTCATGCCCCCACAAGAAACCAAAATGTTCCTCAAAGTGAGACAACGATCCTATAAACGCGGTCTTTAGTTTAGTCTCCATGATCTTTCCTAGTCGATTTTTTGAGTTATCTTCATAGCTCCTTGTCCTTTCTTCATCCATTTTCTTTCTAAGAGCCCTCATACTGCTAAACGTTTTGTCTTCATCCATATAGCCTATCCTCCCTTCCTATTTTGTTGCACTGCTTGCATTTGCAGCTGTTTTTTAATAAATGGTATATCTTGTTCTTTTATTGGATTGCTTCCTGCTTCTCTAGCAGCCTTTTTAATTGAATCAAGCTTTTGTTGAGCCATAGGGTCGTTTAATCCCTCCACGCTTGCAGCCATTCTATCGCTACCAACTGGTATTCCCACTTCTCCTGCTCCAGAATGCTTGGATGCCTTTTCTTCTATGTCTCTGCGGAATTTATCCTTTTCTCTGTTTCTGCTTTGAAGTATTACCCACCCGTCTAACATATCGTCGTCTTTTATTACCGTCTCATTGGGGGCTTCTGTGCTTTCGCCTACACTGTCGTAAAACCTAGACCAGTTAATCAGGGATTTTTGGTCTTTGCTCAGCTCAGACGCAGCCGTTCCAAATAGAGATCCTGAAGACTTTGAAGCATTCCATACGCTTCTCCAAGGGTCTGTTCTAGATATTTCTCTCATATCGCCCTCTGGTATAAAGTTTGAAATATATTGAGAGTAAATTCTGTCGATTTTTTTGAGGTCTTCCTTCCAGAAATCTTCACCTCTAAATAAGAAGTTTCCGTCTCTATCGACAATAGATGTATACAGAATGTATTGAGACTCTAACGTGTCGGAAATGCCAGAAGATGTGTTCTTTAGAACTTCTGATCTTTTTTGGACTAAAGAATAAAACTCTTGCCTCTTATTATCCAGTGTCTTTCTTATCCCTTTTTGAAGGTTGTCATGTCCGTCTGACTTAAACAGCGCGACCTTAAGATCTTCTATATCTTTTGGCATCCCTTCTATTTCTTCCTCCTCTTTTTTAGTCCATGCTCCCACTCTTACCATTTCAGACATAAGCTGGTCTTCGGTCAACACACCCTTCAACTCCGCATCCTTGAGGCATTGAGAGTATATTTCTTGACCTTCCATTTTATCGACATGCCTTGGGGTTGATATATAAACTATATCACCCTTTAAATCACATCTTACGCTACCAGATGTTATTGAGGCTATATGTCTTCCCTTTTCTCTGTCATTCAACAACAGTTTCCTTTGGTTTATTCCTTAGTCTGGCATTTTCCTCGCGAAGAGACTCAAGCTCGCCATTTAATTGATTTAATAACGATTTGGCTTGCTCTTCAATACCCTTGCTTTTTCTTATTCCATCCAAATACAACGTCCCCACAATCCTGCATATATCTTCATATGTTATAGGTTGTTCTATGGGAAGTCTATCTGCATCAACAGGCTCTACCTCTATTTTTTTCTTACTCACTATTTTCCTCCTAAAAGTTCCTGATTGAAAAGATAAAGAAAGGCGCCCGAAGACGCCCCTCTTTTTCTAATTATTGGTTAGCGTTTCCATTGCCCACCTTCACTGCTTCATGCGAATGGTTTACATAGAGGTCGTTGAAATTGGTATAAGTATAACTAATTTCAACATTGTCTCCACCGGCATCCCCACCGCTCCAACTAACAGAGGCAAGCTTGTTCTTGTCTCCGCAGTCAATTCTGGTTCCTTCTGCACTAACGACTCTAATACGTTGGTGTTCAAGGTTGTCGATTTCTTCTTTAGCGTTAACGCCATCACCTTGTACAATAGAGGTTGCATATGTGCTAAATTCAGTTGTCACTTCAACAGGGAAGGTAACGTAACGGAAGTAAGTACCCTTTCGTCCCAGCTCAAATAGGTTTTCACGGCCCAAGTCGGTACTAACCGAAATACTCTGAATATGAGCTGAAAAGTCAGCCCCACTCTTTACGTTGAGACCTTTCGGGTTAGTCTGCTGGACTCCATTAATATCAAGAGGGAAGATACAACAATCGATTGAGTCGGATACATTGTCTGGCCCACCGGGTACGTCTTTCACAGCAGCTGCTGCAGCCACGGGAACCATAACTACGTCTTCTCTTCGAGCGACGCCAACTGTGGCTAGGGGAACATCAGTGTTATCAAATTCACCGACATCTTGACGAGCAGCGAACTCTGGTGCCGTAGACCAAAATTTTTCGTTACCTACCAAAGTACATGACTCTGTTTGGTTTCCATCAACTGGAAAGCTATAAGAGACAGAAGACACAAAAAGACCAGACATGAGGCACTCAGCTTGTGCATTATTGGCTGCTGCTGCTGATTCCTTATCGTCTTCGTATAAACTGAGTATTCCAGTAGTTTTTATATTTTGTCTTCCTGCTATACTTGTTTTCACGGCCCCTTTTGTTGCCAAGAGATATACTGGAGGATAGCCGTCAAGAACTTTCTCGCAGCTTACTTCTACGTCAGGAATACCTTCGATGTTTTCATAGATGGCTAACTGTCCCAGTTCAAAAACCTGTTCCAAGTTAAAGGTCGTTGTAATACCAACAGACTGTAAACCGTGAACAGCAATAGTATTAGCAGCGGTGGGAACTTTACCATCTACACAGAGTGCAAATTGTTGAATCGCATAATACACACGATATTGAGTCATATCTTTCTCCTTAAGTTACTATCCGTTTGGATAACGTCTATATACATATATTTGTCAATGTAATATACACCACACGGACAAAAAACCACTATATTTCACCATCAATCTCAAATGTGCATCTTACGATAGCCCCATGAAGGGATGGATTTATTTGACCCATGTCCTGAACTGTCGTATTTTGCATAAAAACCCCTACCCCTTTCCTAAAACCACCCTTTGGCTTAGCCAAGCCTAGGCTTGTGTTGTCAGAAATCAGTTCTGGATACATAATAGAATTTACTGTCGGAGAGCCTCTAAAGTCTAGGTTTAATGGAAATTTAGATGAAGATTTCTCTAAGTTTCTGTCTGTTAGATATAGCCTGCTATCATTTTGATAGCTTATTAAGTCTACTAATTGATCCCTGTCGGAGGAATTTTCTGATAGTATATGGAATAAGACATCTTGCTCTATTATTTGGCCTCCTCCTACCTGCTTTCCTCGAAACTTTCTTCTTGGAACAATCTCTACAGCAACAGCTGGAAGAGGGTTGTTTGATTGAGACCACCCTCCAGAACCGAAGGAAAGAAAATCATCAGACTCAACATTATATGAATTGAACTGTATCTCCCTAAACCAAGGCGTATCTGCGGGTATAAAGCTAGCAAATCTATGTGAGAACTCTGTCTTTACGATAGATGCGGTATCAATTGCCGAATCTAAGATAACCCTCCCTTTCGGATAATCCACATACCCTACAGAGCCAGCAACTGTCTCTTGATCTTTATATGGAGCTGTTGGGCTAAGAGCTCCCCCATTAATATAAACCCCTGAGACACGAATTGGCTGATAGGTCACATAATCAGTAGGAACGCCCGTTTCCCAAACCCAGTCTGACCTAAAACCCCCCCACACCTTGCCGTCATCATAGTTAGGATCTTTGACTGGTCTGAGCCTATCTCTGTCTCCCCCAAAAGACCCCGCTGTTCCTAGCGTAACGTTCTGAAAGCCCCCTGACACAAGAAGTCCCCACTGAAAAAAGTCTATGACGCCATACAAGAGCGTGGAAGATATTGTCTCCCTGCCCATCTGGCTTATTCCTCTTAATTTATTTTGACCCTGTAGCGCCATTTTATATTTTCTTAAAAGACTGTATCATGAATTGTTCGAGCTTAGGAGTTACCGCATCTATTGATCTTGTCATAAAATTATTTCCTTCTGTGCCTGAGTATTCTGACGGGACACTCCAACCACCGTCTGAATTTGCTTTTGTGTTACCAAAGACACTTCCGGCTCCAGCCATGATTGCTCCTCCGGTTCTTGAGAACAAAGGAGCGCTGAAGTCAACGTCATAATCTCTAACTATAATCTGATCCCCATAATTAAGAAGCCAATCTAGCCAACGTATTGTCGATCCTTTTCTAGTTGTATAAACACCCAAGCTCTTTACTCGTTCTCCTAGGTTTTTCGGGGCTGCAACCAGTCTAAGAGACGCTGATATTTGGCTGTTTTTAATTGATGAGCCCTTATAGGTGACAGAAACACTATTAACTAAAGCCTGTGTCAATGGAACTAGAGCCATTTCTGGGTTGACAACACCCAGCTCTGTTCTAAGCCTTCCCCCTCCAGTAAGAGAAATATATTCTGGAGAACTCTCCAAGGAAACCTTTAGCAAGTCTTGTGCTGTCTCCTGAACCCTTGACGCGATCTCTTTAATTCTGGGGTCAATAAGCTTCATCAAAGATTTAAGTGCTCTTGACTCAAATTCTCTTGTAGAAGTAATCATCTTTAGCTGAAGCCTCATTTTAGCCGCCCCCAATTCTGCGGACAAATTGAGAAAAATATCGATCTTGCCTCATGCCCCAAGGAGTGGCTTCCCCCTCTCTTTGGCAGATATACCTCTTAGTTCCTTTTATGGCTGAATTGAGGAGTATCTCTGTCGCTCTTTCAATCTTCGGTAAGTCTTTTAGGTATCCTATTAGCTGGGCTACTCCTTCTGGATTTTCTATGGTTCCAGCGAATGTAGACCAGTCTTTTGGGCTCCAGTATATCCTTAAAACTATATCTTCTGTTTCTCTAGAGCCAGACCTTCCCACACCACCACACCAAGGGCATGTTGTGTTGTTATCAAACGGTTTGGGGCCTCCCGTCTTATATATATTTGTAGACCTTTTTGATCTTGAGTCATAGTAACAGTTTGGGCACTCTGTTATTTTTTCAGGATAAATAAGAGAACAGGTTTTTCCTAAACTGTCTATCATAGCGTCCGTACCAACTTCGTGCATATCCAGAAGATGCGAAGGTATTGTTATATTCCCTATTTTTGGTAGTTTGTCTGCCATTCTAAAGACCGGGGTAACTTATACCCGCCCCTTTATTATATAGTCTTGATCGTTCTGTCTCTGTAAGCCCTCTTGACCAAAATGCTGTCTCGGACAATGTCCCACCAAACTGCCCAGCACCCCCAATCTTAAATGAAGATGTCGATGATCCCCAGATAGAGGCAGCCGCCACCCCAGCCGTGACATCTACACTGTTTATATATACGGCTCTGTTAGCCCCGTCATAAGACACAACCATATGATACCATGTGTCAGCAGCCAATGATCCGCCATTCACGCTACTACTATCTGAACCATTACTGGAGGTATTAAAATATAACACCCCGCTGCTAAGGGATATCTGATATCTTCTATGACCATAATCCCAAACAGAGAAGACTACTTGAGCAACAGATACGCTTGTAAATTTTATCCATGAAGCTATAGTAAAGGCTGGGCTAGTCGTGAGAGCCGAGCTGCTTGCTATATCAAGATATTCATTATTCGCATCTACAAAAAAAGCTCCATCGTCGATCTTTCCGTCATGGGTTCTTGCCACGGTATTGTTATCTGCCAACGAAAAGGTTGTGTCGTTTGTTGAATTTTTTCTAACGCCAGATGGCTCGCTAAACCTGTACCAAGATAAGAGGCCTGTCATTAAGGAGCTTCTGCTGGAATAATACCTAGGGTCATCAAAAGAAGACTCAAGCTTTGTTTCTATCTGTGTGGCAGTTGGCCCTCCGGCATCTCTATCGTTATTCACCGAATAGCTTCCATGTGGGCGGACACCGACCACGGCAGAGCCATTTCTAATGACAGAAGTGTCGCTCTTGACAGCTTCTGCTACATCGCTAGTACCTACAATAGGCATATAAATAACTCCTTAAGCACTGTAATATGTAGGATCATCAAATTTAGAAGTAAGGTCTGTCTCAACGAAAGCTATCGAGGGTGTGTTTACAGCCCGCGTATTGTCTACTGTATAAGAGCCGTGCGGTCTGGCAGCAACAACAATGGAACCGTTGTTGACCACCACGCTGTCTCTCTTGGCAGCCTCTATTACGTCGCTAGTGCCAGCAAAAGGCATAGTATTAACTCCTCAAGTTAAATTGTTTTTTAGTAGGAAGGTCTATTTCGTGTCGTGTTATTTGATTGGTTCGAGCTAAGGTGTCCATAGGGCCCTATTATAGATTTGCCAGCCTGACTGTTTCCTATTCTGTATTCTCTTTCAGCCTTAGAATAGTCCTCACATATACTGTCTCTCCATACCTTCTTGGCAGCAGCGACACCCTTGTTGTCAATTGCCGAAGATCCGTCTCTTACAGTAATTGCTCTACCAGCCTCTGTTTTGTATTCAGAGTTGGCAAGTAAGCAAGCTGATTTTAGAGTGACTATATTTACGAACGCATCATCAGAGTTGGTTACTGGGTCTGGAGATATCGTGACATTGGAAACGCTAATTATGTAATCGTTATCAAAATCTATTTCCTTTTTTGTCATAGTAGCAGCAACGACAATGACTTCCTCTAGTCTTGAATTAGAGTATTCTTGATTATTGCCATTGTCATCAATAATAACCCTTAGCATTGTGACCATATCGTCTTGCCAAGCCATGTAAGACTCCTTATTTATCGTATACCCTGAGAAGCCCATCCCCAACTAAGACGGATCCTCCACTTGTTGTTACTGTAACTTCTAATCTGTATTTGACCGGGTGTGTTCCTCCCGATATATCAAATATGGCCTTATTCCCCGACACTGAAGCAACTCCTATGGTTAGACCGCTAGGAGAATAAGAAACAGAAGGGGAAGATATAGTCTCAGACGCAGCCAAAAGGCTCGAAAAGTCCATTGAGAAATTTCGAGTTTCTCCCGGCTGCTTCACCAATACTTGTGGGGCAGTTACGCTAGAAGGTTCGTTATGCATTATGTACTTGATCCTGCGACAGTAAGTGTATATGTTGTTTTAGCTGCTGCTTGCCCTGCTGCCAAAGAAAGCCTCAACCAAACCCCTATCTTTGCTGCTGCTGCTAGGTCTGTTCCCGGAACAGCTTTTGACGCGTCGTCCCAAGTAGGAGAACCAAGCATGTCTCCTCCAGCAGGAGCTGTTAGTCTATTAGCTGTTGAGTTAGTGTCGTTAACTGAGCCTTCTAAATCAAAAGCTAAAAGGGCGGAAGGGTCAGCACTAGCCGTAATTGTAGCAGACAGCAACGAAAGAGAAGCGTGGTCATTCTGAACAAATACTTTTTCATAAAATACCTTTGCAGAACCCGAAGCAGCCTCTGCTGAGGCATTATAGAATGGTCTCCGTACAGCGTCTATACCATTTTCCATAGTAGCTATTGTGACATCATCGCTTTCTTTGCGAATAGTAATTGTCCCGTGAGACGTACTACTACAGGTAATTTTTAGAATTCTTTCAAATGTTTGGGCTGTAGCAACTGGGGTAGTACCAGTAAGAGTTTCTGTCTCTGAAACAATGCTGCCTCCAGCATCTCTTCCGTAAACAGTAACGGTCTGTGTGGTATCCCCACCCGCATCGCTTAGAATCTCCACCTCGTCTGTTGCTGATATATCGGTAAAAATAATTTTAACTGAGGAATCTATAGCGCCTCCAGAAGTAGTGCCATCAGCCTCTGGCATATTGGCACTTCCATACACTACAATATCACCGCTTACTACACTCATAATTTATCTCCCTTATATCGCCCAATTGTTGGGCTTTGTAATTAATTTGTTTAGTTGGTTGTCTTATTTATAAAACCCATTCTGATTTTCTTGTTGATAGGATCCATAATAATTCACCTCTCGAATCTAACGTCCACAATGTTCCTCTTGATCCCAGCATCCAAGCCAATGGCTTCTTGCCTGTAAATACCCCTTTCCATTCTAGAGGTATGACCTCATCAACTAAGATCTTACCCGTATAGGACAAAGGAATAATATGCGAACCAGAGACACCTTCGTAATGATCAAGTATCAATTGGTGATCTGAAACAGATATATTCTTAGTCCAGTCAATATAAAATACACCATCTGAGCTTAATTTAAGCTCCCAAGACAGAGGTATCGACAAATCTTCTGCGATAGAAGTCAGTGTTTCTAATAAAATAGTACTGCTATAAGAAGTGGAAATCAAATATTCTACGGGAAATCGCTTATTAAAGGAAAGTCCAAGAATGTTTTCTGCGGAAATATTTTTATTATCAGATAATGTAGTCAAATGTTCTAAATTGATATCACCATCAGAAGATAGGTCTCTAAGATGAGATAGTGGGGCTATATGATCAGATTCTTCCATGCTTGATAGATGTTCCGGAGACAAAGAATTAGGCAGGGAAAGGTTAAGGAGGCGTTCGACATTGACAGATCTGTCGGAAGACAGGTTCGTTATATGGGCTAGCGGAACAACATTATCCGCTGTTATTGCGGCTATGTATTCTATAGGTATAATTTGATCTGCTGAAATAGAGGTTATTCCCGACTCTGCGAACCAAGATAAAACCACGACACTATCATCAGAGATATAAAGTAAATACTCTGCTGGAAATTCTAAATCTTCTGAAACCCCCAATAGGTGCTCTAAGCTTACTTCTCTCGTGGTGGAAGGAACAGATAAGATGTATTCTATAGGAGCCTGTTGGTCTTGGGCTAGATTTAATATGTGCGACATGTCTAGTGCTTTGTCAACAGATATAGAGAGAATGTATTCTATAAGAATTTGAGCATCTACTGATGGTAATGATGATATATACTCTGCATTTATAGGATTATTTAATGAGAGATTCAGGATATTTTCTATAAGGGCCTCTTTGTCTGAGGAAATTCCTAGAAGATGCGACATGGGAATCTCTTGATTGGATCCAGCCGAAAGTAGGCGTTCAATAAGAAGATCTCTATCGAATGAGAGATTCAGGATGTCTTCTATAAGAATGTCTTTATCTGAAGAAATTCCTAGAAGATGCGATATGGAAGCCTCTTGATTGGATCCAGCCGAAAGTAGGCGTTCAATAAGAAGATCTCTATCGAATGAGAGATTCAGGATATCTTCTATAAGAATGTCTTTGTCTGAAGAAATTCCTAGAAGATGCGATATGGAAGCCTCTTGATTGTCTTCAACAGAAAGTAGGTGCTCAATAAGAAGATCTCTATCGGCGGAAGGCATGGTTGAAAGATATTCAATCTGGGCCTTCTTGTCCGTAGACAAATTCAAAAGATGGTCTATATTTAAAGACCCAGACAGAGAAAGGTCTAGTATATGCCCTAGGAGAACGTTTTTATCAAAAGATGTTGAAATTAAATGCTCAATAGTTAATTGTTTATCTTCCGACAAGCCAAGTAGGTATTCTATATTTATGGAATTGGCAAAAGAAAGACTTAGGATATGTTCAATAGATAGTTCTCTATTTTGAGATATATCTAGTATATTCTCTATGGGCAGTTGTTGATCTTGGGATACGCTTAACAGATGTTCTATTGGTGCTATCTGGTTGCCAGAAAACTCAAGTGTGTGCGAGATATTAACTGAATCGTCACCCGATACACTTAGTAGGTTCTCTATAGGTACTACCTGACCTCCAGAAAATCCAAGAATATGTGAGGTATTGACTGTCTCGGCGTCTGATATGTTTAGTAGATGTTCAAGTAAAATAATTTGACTTGCAGAAACGGCAACGATAGTGACTAACTCATGCGCTCCAATATCCCATGTATCTCCTTGAGAATCTCTATCTCTTTCGTTAATATCTATATTTACACCACCAG
>Ga0302132_10001395_pt1 | contig 13807 bp, 10 predicted proteins | sample CB9_321_MG_FD_203113 | JGI IMG/M metagenome (GOLD analysis project Ga0302132, IMG submission 203113) | Marine microbial communities from Western Arctic Ocean, Canada - CB9_32.1 | ecosystem: Environmental > Aquatic > Marine > Oceanic | place: Canada: Western Arctic Ocean | collected 2017-09-19
TATGATTATAACTACCCATATTAGGTTCCTAGTACTCACCTTTTTGCTACTACTGATATCGCCTTGGTAAATGGACATCTGGTCATTCGTTTTGATTTTAAACTTTGGTCTCGTGATCACTGCCGCTGTGGTGTGGTGTAGCATTTTGATCTATCGCCGCATTCGTGCCTACCGGAACGGTGACGACGACTAGAGAGGTGTTATACGCATTTTAGAATACTTTGTATTCCTCGAAGAGTTCTCTGATGTTCCCACCGTCCTGCAGACTCGCACGAACCACGTCTTCCTTAGTTGCTACCGCCACGGTCTGCTCAACGACCTCTTGGATAATCGCCTGTGGAATGATCAGTACACCGTCAATATCACCCAGGACATAATCGCCTGGCTCAATGGTGACATTACTTACCTTGATCGGTATGTCAAAACTGTCGATGTTCCAACGGTAGGTTGCAGTCAATGGCGAGTGATACTTGCGGAAAACCGGAAACCCAACGTCCAGAATCTGCAGACTGTCACGAAGCCCGCCGTTGATCACGATTCCTTTTGCGCCCCACTGCAGAGCCGTATTGGTCATCAGTTCACCCCAGTGGGCCGCAAAAGACTCGTTGCCGGGTTCGGCGATAATCCCCGCGCCGCTGGGTATCGCGTCCATCATGTCCATCTGGCGATATCTCGGGTCGACTCCGTCATCGTAGTGTCGTCGCTTGCCCAGAACGGGATAAACAGGTCCTGCCACTTTCATCGAATCCGCGAGCGGCTGGATGTCCGACGGCAGATACTGGTTGTGATAACCGAGTTCATCGAGTGTGTCTGCGATGGCACCGGTATACCGGTTACCCAACTGACCGATCATCTCGTTCAATTTGCTCTCCTCAGGGGGGGGTTAAGGAAAATCAAGATAAATACCAAAAGAAACTTTGATGAGAACTTCATCCTAAAGGGGAAGTCAGGTTCCAGCGTCCTGATAAACATTAGGGCCGCGCTGGTTGAGTGCTGGTGATGCGGCGCTCTTAAACAAAGCAGTAGTCAGTCTGCGACACAAAACCGACTTACTATCTGGCCCAGTCTCACGAGCGATTAGCGACTTGTAACACTTCGGGCAGTCGCTACAATGGTGTGCGTAGATATACTGTCCCGCGGCGGTGCCAGTGACACCAGTACCGACAACTAATCTAAGGCTCTAGCCCTAAATGAAAAAAAATACAGGCAGCTTTTAGTTTTCAGTTTCTTAGTGTTTTTTTATCTGGCTGCAGCTCTCTTAAATCGCTTAAAAGAGAGAGGAGCGTTCCCGACTCAGGTATTAGTGAAGCTGAGGTCGTTGGCGTACCTGGCGTTCGCTATAATTTTTCTACCAAAAAAGGGCACGACCGGTTTATTGCTGATTTTGATGCGCTTCAAAGAGGCGATCGTCCTCCGAAACCGCCTGAAAAAGTTTCTTTTTTGTCAATCTCAGGTGGTGGTGACAATGGCGCCTTTGCAGCCGGGCTATTAAGCGGTTGGACAAAGCATGGCGATCGTCCTCAATTTAAATTAGTTACTGGCATAATTTATTCCCGAGCGTACCGTTTCATCGCCTGCCGGCCCTGCACCGCTTGATCGGTGAGAACGTAATCGTCGAGCCGCGTGGTTACATTACGGGCCAGACACAGATTATCGCCATGTTGCGCGATCCCGAATGCCAGCGGTCGACGAGCGCGCGCCAACCGCAGCGTCGCTTGCTCTGAGCCGCGCCTTTCAGTTTCCAAGAGCCGCTCGAGAATGATGTGCAATGACCCGTTACAGCACGGGCTCTGGGAGCAGTAACAGACATTCGCCCTGCCGAGGCACGCGGACATGGCATCCCCGCGCCGGAAAAGCAGTTTGGCCGGTCGGGCGCCGTGCGGCTTGTTGGCCACGGCGGCAGAGTATTGGAACTGCGGTAAGAACTCAGGCCAACTGTTGCGCTTGCCGACGATGAAGTGTCTTGCCCATTTTGACCTCTACCCTCTATGCGAACTCAGTGTTCCGAGCAGGTGAACACTACAAATGGCTGCAAAGTCTCAGCGCATCAAACAGAGCAGCGGCCACATCGCGGCTGGAGACCGCATCCCCAATACGGAAAAGCGCGAATCCTTCGTCATGCAAAGCAGGTTGTGCAAGTCCTTCCACAAATGCATCCATATCGAGAACACCATTGTTGGAGGAAAACGCGCGAAATTCGTGAAACACTTCGTCCGCCGGAATAGTGCCGTTCTCAACCACGATTGTTTCCGCTTGCAAACACAAGGTTTCACCAGTCAGCTCGTGAACGAACGTCGCCGCCAATGCGTTTCCGATCGCTTGAATCGCTCTTAACATGTAGTCGGTGCGCGGCGTGATCCCCATTTCCGCAAAACGCTTTCGCCAGATAACACGCTCTGCATAGGCTTGCTCTTTGGCCGGCAGATCGTCCAGCATCACATAGCTGAGATCGACACCGGCATCCATCGCGATCTCACTGATAATCGGCGCGACATGCCGGCCCGTACCGTCATAGACGATCGTAGTGTCTCCGAGTTTCGCCTGACCGGAAATCACATCCCATGGACTGACGCATAGCTCCGCCCCCTCAATCCAACCTGGATCAGGAATTCCACCGGTTGCGACAATTACGACATCCGGGGACTCAGCGAGTACATCGTCACGCTCGGCATAGGCGTTGAGACGCATATCAACGCCGAGATGCTCCACCTCGTTAGCGCGCCAATCTATGATTCCTGCAAGGTCCTGGCGCCAACTGGCCTTCGCCGCAAGCGTGAGTTGCCCGCCAAGCCGATCGGCCGCCTCGAATAGCACGACCTGATGTCCTCGTTCAGCAGAAATACGCGCGGCTTCCAGCCCGGCAGGACCGCCACCGACAACAACGACCTTGCGGATAGGGCCGTCCGTCCGCTTCGTCTCCTGCGGCCAGAAACGTTCCCTTCCCGCGGCGGGGTTGTGCAGGCAGGTCGGCCGATTCTCTCCCATACAGTGCGAGGCACCGACACAAGGTCGAATACGTTGTTCGTCGCCACGCGCCAGCTTGGTGACGATTTGTGGATCGGCGATATGGGCCCGCGTCATTGCCACCATGTCGAGCAACCCTTCGCGAATCGCATAGCGCGCAGTCGCGATATCCGAAATCTTCGCGGCGTGAAATACAGGCAAGCCGACTTCACGTTTGAAGGCGCCGGCCTTTTCGAGCCACGGCGCGGTCGGCACTGCCATGCCGGGCATGGACTCGTTGGCGAGTGCCAGCTCGGTATCGATCCGACCGTAATTTACGTTGATGAAATCGAGCAATCCCGCCTTTTCGAACAGGCGTGCAATAGCCAGCGACTCTTCATAATCTGAACCACCTATCGCGCTTTCATCCAATCCGAAGCGCATCCCGACGATGAAATCACCTCCGACACGTTTGCGAATTTCCTCGTAAACCATCAGGCCGAATCGGCATCGATGTTCGAGACTGCCGCCAAATTCGTCGGTGCGCTTGTTCGTGACAGGTGAAAAGAACTGGCCGATCAGATGACCCTGGGTCATCGTTTCCAAACCGTCAAGACCACCTTCTTTCGCCCTGAGCGCCGCTTGGCCGAATAACCTGACCACGCGATCGATATCGTGGCGGTCCATCTCACGCGGGATCGAGCGGTGGCCTGTTTCGCGAACGATCGAAGGTGCGATTGGCGACATCCAATGCTGCGTATTGGCTTGCGCTCGACGACCAAGATGCGTGATCTGGATCATGGTCGCCGCACCTTCATCATGAACCCGTTCGGCAAGCTGCTGCAGATAGGGGATGACGGCGTCTGTGGACATGTTCAGCTGGCCCGACGCCCACAGCGAATCCGCATCGATATAAGACGAGCCGCCGAACATTGTCAGAGCAAGCCCGCCCCTCGCCTTCTCCACATGATATCGCTGGTAGGTTTCACCCGGCATGTGGTTCTCGTCGCCCAGACCGCACGCGTGCGCTGTCGACATGATCCGATTTCTCAGACTCAAGCCACCAAGCTGGTACGGCTCCAGCAGTGGATCGGTACGTACAGGATCCATCAGGATCTCAGCGCCTCATATGCGCTCTGATAGCCATGAACGTGCTGCTCGGAAATATCGACCTGATAGCAGTCGGCATATTCAGCATTCATCCTTCTACTCCTGAGAAACTTTGATTATCAGTGTTTCTTCCGTCACCTGTTGTTCGAAAACTTCCGTTGTGGTGATTTACCGGATCGACTCTCGATGTGCAACAAACATACGCTTGTGGACATAGTTTCGACGGCGTTCGTGTCTTCGGGAATCGGCGGCGTAGACCGAGCGTGCCGGCCGGCCGGCCAATGCTGCGCCTGCTGCTGGACCTCAGGGCCACCTCATCTAGTCGATAGCAGCGATTGTTTTTTGCCAAAGCGTCGGTACGCCAGCTCGCTTTTTTGCGTAACATTTTGATACTTTGTCTTTTTTCCTTGATCGAGTTCAGTGCGTTGATCACAGTATGGCGTATCACTGCCATGTTGGCCACTGCATGGCCTTTGCGTATTCGACTCTGATCTTCTCCGAAACTCATGTCGAGCACCCAATGCAATCCGTTTTCTATCGCCCAGTGGTTACGTACCGCGGCGTGGGATCGGGCCGCATCGGCTGAGAAGCTGGCAATGTAATAGCGAACCTCCTCACTACATTGTTCATCGATGTGGCGTTGTAACTCAACCTTAATCACGCTGCCAATACAAGTCCAGTTCAGGTGTCGCTAATGCAACCAACTGAGCTGCTCACAAACGATAGTACGTCGTTGTTCGACACGTCCGTGGCCTTTATCCACCTCTTCATGAGTAGAAAACTGGAAGCCCTCGGGTGGCTTGTCGAACAAGGTGACAACGTCTTCGTGCAGTGAGCTTTGGCTGCCCTTGAGTCCAAGAACAAAATCTGCGCCACCGTCCACAATGTCCTTGGCGATAGCGTGTTGACACCCCATGGCATCGATGCTGATGGTTGCGCCGCGCAAATCGAGCAGTTTTAGAAGTTCGGGAATAGCGGTTATTTCGTTTGATTTGTCAGACACTTGTCGCTGAGCGAGCACGATTCGAGATTGGCTGACAAAAGCGCTGACCATGTGCAGCGCTCGTTTATCACCGCCTCGGCTGCCGCGTAGGGCTTTGCCATCAATGGCGATGGATCGCTGTTCAGAAGGGCCGCACCATTGGCGGAAGTAAGCTGAAAAACAGGCCTGGAATTGCTCGAGATCCAGAGCGCGAAAGACGCGACGCAGGGTATCGTCACTAGGAGCACCGTTTTCAAAAACCAGGTGTTGTTGCAAGAAATCGATACGTTCTTTGGCGAAGGCTTCGATTTCATTCCAACCCTCGCAACCGGCAGCGACCCCGCAAAAGGTGGTGAACAGAATTTCGGGCAAGGGATACTATCGAGTACGTTCGACACGCGGGTCGTCAAGATTATCGAAGTGGTCGAAAAAAGACCGAAGTTCGTTAGCCAGTACCATGGTGTGCACCTGTGAACGAATGAGATCACAGAAAGTATGGTTTACAAGGACTATCCCCAGTTTTGATGAGGTGGCCCTGGCTGGACCTCAGGACCGGCCACACTTCGAGTTTCGTGCGGTATACTGAGTCGGCGAGCGATGCGCACGACAAACGCTCCGAACGAACGGCCATTGCTTGGCCCGGCAAGCAAATATGGCCACGCGCACCGCCCTGACGGCCGTATTGAACGAAAAACCAATCACGGCGAAATCCGGGCCCACTCGGGAGAATGATATGTCTGAACGAGATAAGACCCACCCCTATTTGAAATCTTTGTACGCACAACTGGAAAGTCGTCGAATCGGTCGGCGCGATTTCCTGCGAACCGCGACCTTGCTGGGGATGTCGGCCGGCGCGGCCTATTCAATCGCGGGCATTAGTCCCGGGCTGATCTCATCCGCCCTCGCGCAAACGCCGCGTAAAGGTGGCACGCTGCGCATAGCCGCGCGGCTCGGCGACATTAAGGATCCGCATACTTACAGCTGGGGCCAGGGGGCGTTCATACGCCAGTCCCTGGAGTACCTGACCTTGACGGGTATCGACAATGTCACCCGCCCACTGCTGCTCGAGAAATGGGAAGCTAGCCCCGATCTCAAGACCTGGACGCTGCGCATCCGCCGTGATGCGAAATGGCACAGTGGGCGTCCTCTCATCGCCGACGACGTCATCTGGAACCTCAAACGCGCGCTCGACCCGAAGACCGGTTCCGCCACTGTCGGGCTGATGGCGGGCTATCTACTGGAACGTTATGACACCGGCGAAGTGGACGACAAGGGCAAGGCCAAGTTCAGTCGGCGTCTGTGGGACGCCAATGCGATCGAGAAGGTCGACGACTACACCGTTCGGTTGAACGCCAAGGTGCCGAACCTGGCTGTGCCCGAGCACCTTTTCCACCATCAGCTCTTTATGCTGGACCCGGCGGACGGTGGCGAATTCAAGGTCGGGGCGAACTTCACCGGATCCTACCAGCTGGTCAGTTACGAACAGGGTAAGCGGGCCGTTATGCAAGCGCGCCCCAGCTACTGGGGGGGGGCGCCGCACGTGCAGACGCTCGAGTTCCTCGATCTTGGTGACAACGCTTCGGCCGCCATGGCGGCTCTCGCGGCCGGCCAGATCGACGCCTGGCCGGCCGTCGACAATTCCTCGCTCGACGCGGTCAAGACACTCAAAGACGTCAACGTCTACGAGGCCCAGACCGCGAATACCGGCGCGGTGCGGGTGCGCCCTGAGGCCAAGCCTTTCGACGACCCGCGCGTACGTAAGGCGATGCGGCTGGCGATTGACTGCAAGTCGGTCCTCGATCTCGGCATCGCCGGACTCGGCAGTGTCGGCGAGCACCACCTCGTCTCCAAGTCGCATCCGGACTACGGGCCGATACCCGCTTTGCAATACGATCCCGGGGCGGCGAAGAAACTGCTGGCCGAGGCCGGGTACCCCAACGGCATCGATTCGGAGGTGTACCTGAAGTCCGCGCCGGCATGGGAAAGCCAGGTAGTGCAGTCAATGGTCGAGCAATGGCGAGAGGCCGGCATTCGAATCAAGATGAACCCGGTTCCATCGACGCAATATTGGGAAGTCTGGAAGAAGGTTCCGGTCGGCTTCACGGATTGGAATCACCGCCCGCTCGGTATCATGTTGCTGGGCTTGTGTTTCCGCACGGGTGCGTCGTGGAACGAGTCCGGCTATTCGAACCCGCAATTCGACAGGCTGCTCATCGAGGCCGAAGGCAAACTGGACATCAACGAACGCAAGGCGGCAATGGGCAAGTTGCAAACCATTCTGCTGGAAGATGGGCCGATCATTCAGCCGGTATTCCGCTCGATCTTCAGCGCGTACCACAAGCGCGTGAAGAATTTCACGATGCATCCGACGAACTACTATTGGTACAAGGACGTCTGGTTGGAGACCTGAAGGCCAGGCTAACCCGCATGGCCGCCACGCGTCGCGTGGCGGCCCATCCTCAGGAGGTCCAGCTCTTTGTTACGATTTGTCGTTCGTCGCCTCGGCCAGACGATCGTGACACTTCTCGCGGCGTCATTTCTCGTTTTCGTTCTCGTCGAGTCGTCGCCCGGTACGGTTGCGCGCAAGATGCTCGGCCCCTTTGCCTCCACCGAGCAGGTGCAAATGTTGTACGAGAGCCTGCATCTGGATGATCCGTTGATGCTGCGCTACGTCCGCTGGTTAGGCGTGCTCACCGGCGTTGTCGCCGACCCACTCGGCGACCCGGCGTTGAAGCTCGGCTTTCGGGACCAGCGAGGCGAGCGGTATTTCGGGAATTTCGGCTTTTCAACGCAGATGAAACAACCGGTTTCCGACGTATTGTGGGAGCGACTTGGGAACTCGCTCCTGCTCGCTGCACTCGCCGTGGCCGTCATCATACCCCTTGCGCTTGCCATGGGCATGGTTGCCGCGATCAACGAAGGCAGCGTGGTTGATCGCGCAGTCACTGTCCTCGGAACGGTACTTGCCTCGGTGCCCGAATTCGCGTCTGGCGTCATTCTGGTCAGCATCCTCGTCGTCACGCTCGGTTGGTTGCCTGGCACCAGTCCGTTGCTGCCCAGCGGGCGCTGGCCGGTCTACATCCAGTTCATCCTGCCGGTGGCGGTGCTCGCTCTGTTCGTCACGGCCTACGTGGCACGTTTCGTACGCACTGCCTTCGTCGAGGTTCTGGCGACGCCCTATATTCGAACCGCGATCCTGAAAGGCCTGCCGCCACGCTCAGTCATATTCGGCCACGCATTTCGCAACGCCATGATCGCACCGTTCACAGTAATCCTGCTACAGGTGAACTGGCTGCTGAGCGGCGTAGTGGTCACCGAGGTCGTCTTCGCTTATCCCGGCATCGGGCGCCTGCTGCTCGAGGCCGCGCTGTTCGGCGATATCGCGGTCATCGAGGCGGCGACGCTGGTTGCCGTCTTCCTGGCTACACTGACGCAGTTTATCGGCGACATCGGGTACATGCTGCTCAATCCGCGGATCCGCTTGTGAGCGACATCGGTCGACCCGCGCCGGGCGGGCTGGATACGTTGCAGTTCGATACCTTCGCGACAGGGGTGCCGTCGCGAGCGCCGCGCTGGCGGGCAATCGCCCGGTCGCCCGTTGCGTTAGTCGGCCTGGCGCTGATTTTCAGCTGGGTGATCGTCGCCGCCTGCGCACCGTTGCTCGCACCCTATTCGCCGACCGCGCAGCACGTGACGGCCATCGATATGATGCCGTCGATGCATCACTGGTTGGGCGCGGACTCCCTCAAGCGCGACCTCCTGTCGCGGATCATATGGGGCGCGCGGCCGGTACTGACGCTCGCGCCGCTGGCGCTGATCGCGGCGTATCTGGTGGGCATATCACTGGGATTGACCGCCGGATACTACGGGGGCTGGATCGACGACGTGATCAGCCGAACGGGTGACGTGCTGCTGTCTTTCCCGAAAATCGTCATGTACGTCGTACTGATCTCGACGGTTGGACCGTCGCAAGCCAACATCGTAGCGGCGGTCGTTCTCGTTGCGGCCCCGGGGATCGCGCGCCTCACGCGCGGGTTGACCCTCGATCTGAAGACCAACGATTACATCGCGGCGGCTCAAACCCGCGGCGAAAGCGCGATCTTCATCATGGCGGCGGAAATCCTGCCCAATGCGCGCGGCATGCTGATTGTCGATGCGTGCATGCGCATGGGCTACACGATTATCGCGATTGGCGTGCTGGGATTTCTCGGGCTCGGACTGCCGCCACCCGATCCGGACTGGGGCGGCATGGTGCGCGAGGGGACACCGATGCTGATCGTATTCCCGCACATGGCGCTGCTTCCCTGCCTGGCCATCGTGACGCTGGTGCTCGGCTTCAACCTGCTGGCCGATGGTCTGCAGGACCTCCAGTCGCGTGCCTGAGAGTCCATGATCGCGCCAGTACTGAATATCGCTGATCTGGACGTTCGCTACACCGTAGATGGCCCGGATGTGGTGGCGGTTGCGGGACTGTCGCTCACACTGCAGCGCGGCGAGACCTATGGACTCGTGGGCGAGTCGGGCTCAGGAAAGTCCAGCGTGGCGATGGCGATCATGCGACATCTGGGCCGGCACGGTCGCATCGCTGCCGGCTCGCTTCATTTCAATGGCATCGACCTCGCAGCGATATCACAACGCGATCTACGAGGGCTGCGCGGCAGTCGGATCGCCATGATCTATCAGGATCCGGCCACGGCGTTGAACCCCACCAAGCGTATTGGCGTGCAACTTATTGAAGTGCTGACGCACCACGACGGTGCGAGTCCAGGGGCGGCGCGTCGTCGTGTGCTCGACAGCCTGCGCGACGTGCGCCTGGCCGACCCCGAGACGATTCTTCGGCGCTACCCTTATCAACTTTCCGGCGGCCAGCAGCAACGCGTGGTCATCTCGATGGCATTCCTCGCCCGGCCCGAACTACTACTGCTTGACGAACCGACGTCCGCGTTGGACGTCACCGTAGAGCGCGAAATTGTCGACCTGCTGGTCGAGATGCAGCGTGCGCATGGCACGACTGCCCTGTTCATCTCGCACAATCTCGCGTTGGTGCGCCGGGTCTGCGGCCGTGTTGGCGTAATGTATGGTGGCCAGATCGTTGAGGAGGCGCCGGCGCAGACATTGTTCTCGGACCCGCGCCATCCCTACACGAGAGGTCTGCTTGCCTGCCTGCCGCGGCTCAACGGCAATAAGCATGTACAACGCCTCCACGCCATCGGCGGTCAAGTGGCGCGATTGAGCGCGACACCGTGCGCGTGCACGTTTCTACCGCGCTGCGAGCGTGCGCGCACCGGGCTTTGCGACACAGCCAATCCCGACCTTGGCCCTGTCGCCTCCGGGTCTGCGCATCTCGTGCGTTGTGTCCGACCGGATGATTCTCCGACCGTTGATACCGATCCTCTGGCCCCTGCGCTCGCGCCACCGCCGCCACACGGTGCAGTAAATCAGCCGGTATTGCGCGTCGATTCACTAACCAAGCGGTTTGACCTCCCTGATGGACGTAAAATCGTGGCCAATCACAACCTGTCCTGTGCGCTCCTGGCCGGAGAGACGCTCGCCGTTGTCGGCGAGTCTGGGTCGGGCAAGTCCACGCTTGGGCGCATCTTGATCGGGCTGGAAGTAGCCACCGCAGGCAAGGTGATGCTCGGTGACATGGATGTTGGCCGACTCGAGACACGTCATCGCAGCGGCGACCAGATTCGTGCCGTGCAGATGATCTTTCAAAATCCGGACAGCACGCTCAATCCAGCCTGGACCGTCGGCGCCATGCTCAAGCGCGCGCTGGCGCGGTTGGGAGACTTCGGCTCACGCAATCAATGCGCTCTCGAGATGCGCAAACTGCTCGCCCTGGTGCGCCTGCCTGCGGAGGTTGCTAACATGCTGCCGTCGCAGTTGTCTGGCGGGCAGAAGCAGCGCGTCGCGATTGCGCGCGCCTTCGCTGGCCGCCCATCGATCGTCATCGCCGATGAACCGATTTCCGCGCTCGATACATCGGTGAAGACCGCGATCATCGAGTTGCTGCTCGCCATGCAGGAGGCTTACCACACGGCACTTCTATTCATTTCCCACGATCTCGGCATCGTCCGATATATCGCCGACCGCGTGATCGTCATGCATGCCGGCGAGATCGTCGAAATCGGTTCGGCCGACGCGGTTTTCGCGCCTCCGTATCACCCCTATACCGAAACACTGCTCGCGGCGATGCCGGTCACCGACCCGACGATCGTGCAACGCCGAATCGAGTTGCGCGGCGAAGCGCCGAGTCTGTTGTTGCAGTCCAGCGGTTGCGGATTCGCCTCGCGCTGCCCGCGCAAGCTTGCGGGAGATGTGTGCGACGACGTCGCCCCGCCGCTGCGCCCGGCCGCGACCGGACACGCCATCCGTTGCCATATTCCGCTCGCAGACCTGCGCACGGTGCCGCCAGTATTTATGCCGGCAGCCGGCGCGTCGGGCGCCCCGACCGAGGGGCGTCAGCCTGCTGCGCCGTGATGGCGTCGCGGTTGTCCGCGAGCAAATCGCTACCATCGACCGCATTCGTAGTATCATCCCAATTCCCGCGCGCTCCCGAAGGTCCCGAATGCAACTCATCGATGCCAGCCAGGTTCATCAGTTACTCGACTACCCTTCGCTCGTTCATACGCTCGCCGAGGCCCACAAGAGCGACGTCGAACTGGTGCCGTCAGCGGTTTCACAAAAACCCACCGCCACCGGAGACACGGCGCACTTTCTCGCCCTGCCCGCCTGGCAAAAAGACCAGGCGCTCGGCGCCAAGCTGGTCACGGTGTTTCCGGACAATGAGTACAACGGGAGTGGGCTGCCTTCGGTACAGGGGGTGTATGTGTTGTTCGACGGCTCGACGGGCGAACCCATGGCCTGCATTGATGGCGCCGCGCTCACTCTGCGTAAGACAGCAGCGAACTCTGCCTTGGGCACCAGCCTGCTGGCGAACCCCGAACCCGCGAGCATGCTCATGGTCGGCGCCGGCGCCCTCGCTCCCCATCTCATCCAGGCACACCTGTCGATGCGCCCGAGCATCAAGCAGGTGCATATCTGGAACCGTAGTTTCGAGCGCGCCCGCAAGCTCGCCAGCACCTTGAAGCTGGATGGCATCAGTATCGAAGCAACGGAGGATCTGGAAGCGGCAACCCGGCAAGCCGATCTGATCTCTTGCGCGACAATGGCAACCGAGCCGCTGGTAAAAGGCGCATGGTTGCAACCCGGCGCACACCTCGACCTCGTCGGCAGCTACCGCCAGGACATGCACGAGTGCGACGAGGCAGCCATTGTGCGCGGTTCGGTGTTTACCGACTCACCCTGGAGTGCTACCCGCGACTGCGGTGAGATCACCTCGGCGCTCGAAAGCGGCGCCTTGAAGCCCAACGACATTCTCGCGAACAACTTCAGCCTCGTTCGCGGCGAGCACGCCGGGCGTAGCGGTGCTGGCGAGATCACCGTATACAAGAATGGCGGCGGCGGCCACCTCGATCTTATGGTCGCCCGGTTTCTGGTGGCCAGGTGTTCAGCTGCTTGATCAGACGATCGATCACCGCCAGATCGCCTGCCTCCGGCGTTTCACACGGCGCGACCTTGCTCCATTCTGAGTCCAGACGGGCCCGCCGCATCTAGCCTATTTATAGTGATTGATGGCGGAGCTTAACCGCGCTCCACTATTGATAGCGGCCAAGTGTTGATAGTAGGTTGTGGCAGGAAGGGGCGTTAATGCTGCCTATACTCGCCCGCCTTGATGTGGCGGGCTAGCACTTGTGCCGTTTCATAACAAAGATCGAGATCAGTCATTGCTTAGTGTTTCCCTTTAGCCGAATCCAGTGGGATGGTCACCCGGACTTGTTGCGATTGCCAGTTCTCTTAACACCCGGCAGTCCCCTAGCCTTCTAAATGCTTCAACTTATTCTTGTCGACTTTGTCATTGCGAAGCAGCGGCATTTGTTCCAGTACAACGATCTCCTTTGGCACTTTGTATCCCGCCAGGCGCTCCCGTAGAAACTCGCGCAGTTGCTCAGTATCGACCGCTGATTGAAACACAACGAAAGCCCTGCCTACCGTAATGAACGTCGAGTCTGGAACACCGATTACACACGCAATCTTCACCCGTGGATGGGCCATCAATACGGCTTCCACCTCGGTAGGATGAACGTCATAGCCGCCCGATTTATAGACGTCATTGACTCGCCCGACGATGGTGAAAGAACCATCCCCGTTCTCCTTGAACAAATCGCCCGTACGGAACCAGCCGTCCTCGGTTAGGGGTGCTTTCGGTGCATTCGTTTCGGTGCCATAGCCGCCAAAAATCCACTCACTTTTGACTTCTAGTTCGCCGATATCGCCAACGATTCGGTTGCGATCAGTGTCAACCACCCGCATGACGAAGCCCTCAATGGGGCGACCCACATTTCCATCTCTCAGCGCCTCCAGAGAGGTCGACTCATCCGTGAAGACCAGCGACGCACAGGTCTCCGACGATCCATAACTCGTCATCACTACAGGTGCAATCTGGTGAAGAGCTTTCAGGACCTCTTCAGGAAGCGGGCCGACGTACCTGACAACCTGAAGACTGGAAAGATCAAATGAACTGAACAACGGAGCGAGCTTGATGTATTGCGTCGCTTCTCCGAGCCAGTAGGTTAAGCGCTCAGCCTCGGTCTGTTCAAGAACTCGCTCGGGCTCAAAGCGCTGATCAAGGACCAGTACCCCACCCAACATGATCGTCTGGTACAACCTGTCGATGCCGCCGACATGGTCGATGGGGTGACAGTTATA
>Ga0302132_10001398_pt1 | contig 13799 bp, 10 predicted proteins | sample CB9_321_MG_FD_203113 | JGI IMG/M metagenome (GOLD analysis project Ga0302132, IMG submission 203113) | Marine microbial communities from Western Arctic Ocean, Canada - CB9_32.1 | ecosystem: Environmental > Aquatic > Marine > Oceanic | place: Canada: Western Arctic Ocean | collected 2017-09-19
TATCTATCTCTACTTCTACAAAATGTGCGCCAAAACACGCGCGGCGTCTCCCATCACCACTTGGGTTTGGAGTTGCCGATGCAATTAGAACTTCATCATCTGTGGGCAACCCCTTAACTGCAATTTGCTCCTTAAGATCAATAGCTGCCTGCATAACCGCATAACCTGTACTTGTAGTAGTTCGGGCCCCTGACTCGCCAATAGAGTATGGGCAGCGATCCGTATCACCCCACACAATATCTACATCAGATACTCCGACATCGAGCGCTTCTGCAGCAATAAGCGACATCGTGGTTTTTGCTCCAGGTCCAATGTCAGTTACGCCAACAAATAGCGTGTATTGCCCACTGGAATCGACACGAACAATTGCGCTGCTAGGGGATATCGAAGAGTTGAACATCACAAATCCCATACCGGCACCACGTTTTATGATTCCTGAATCCGAACCAGGCTCACTACGCCACCTCTCCCTCCATCCAAAATCTTCAGCGCCCTGCTCAATACACTGGTCTAGAAGATAATTTGTGAAAGGCTCTTCTTCTGTTGGTTTCCGCATATTTTTTAAAGCGAACTCAACAGGGTCTAGACCAACCTCATACGCTATGTTGTCCATGATGGATTGAATACCAAAATAGCCTTGAGGATATTGGGGAGCCCGAAAATTTCCTGAGACCATACGGTTTGTATGAACCGGATAAATCTTACGGTCAACATTAGAACAACTATAAGCATCTATCCCAGCAATGTTTCCTGATCTTCTTAGATATGGGCCCATACCACTTAAAGCATTCATTTGGATTGCAGTTACCGTACCATCATCAGTTACACCAACCTTGTAATCCTGAACGGTATGCCATCGACCATGTGTACCTAACCAATCATCCTTGCGTGAAAGCTCTACCATCACAGGAACATTAGTCTCTTTTGACAACATTGCTGCGATTAAATCGAAGTAATAGCTGCCATTCTTATCGCCAAAACCACCACCCATATATTTACAAATAACCTGAATCTGATGATCATCAATGCCAAGGTCGCGAGCGTTATCATGCCGACAGTTAGAAACACCTTGGGTTGGTGTATGCAAAATAAGCTTTTCTCCCTCCCAGTGAGCCAGAGCAGAGCGCGGCTCCATTTGCGCGTCCTGCACAAACGCTGTTGTATAACGATCTTCAAAAATATGATCGGCCTGCTGAAAACCCGCCTCAATATCACCTGATTGATTTCCAATAGGTTCCTGGCGATTTTGATCATCATGAGCCATGTTTCCATCAGGCCATACGGCAGGAGCCCCCGGCTGCAATGCCTCTTCTGGGTCAAGCACAAATGGTAACTCCTCATAAGAGACTTCAATTAGCTGAATAGCCTCCTCTGCTATATGACGATTGATAGCTGCAACTGCAGCCACTGGCTGTCCCACGAACCTTACTGGGTTTGGAAACATGTGCCTCAGGCGCTTCGTAATATCTTTTACTGCGTCGTTGTACTGCCGCCCCCCTGAGATAGACCCGGAACCATAAATGAGTTGGTGTGTTTCATGAGTAATGACGGCCCTCACCCCGGGCAATGCCTCAGCCCTTGAAGTATCAATACTTGTAATGTTGGCATGGGGGACATTGCTGCGCAGAATTCTTGCATACAGCATTCCTGGCAGCTTTATATCGCGGTTATATATAGCTTTTCCAGTGACTCGTTCATATGCGTCAACGCGAGGAATATCATGACCGACAGTTTTTAGAGGATCTATTGCCATCATGCGCCTCCCGTTCTAGAGGCATCCATTACTGCCTCAACAATCGCATTATAATTAGAACATCGACAGAGATTCCCTGCTAAAGCATGCCTTACCTCATCCACCGTTGGTTCTGAGTTTTCCTCAAGCAATGCAGTCGCCGACATCAATTGACCAGAGGTACAGAACCCACATTGTGGAGCATTATGTTCCATGAATGCCTGCTGCAAAACAGATAACTGACCATCTTTCTCAAGACCCTCAACAGTCAAAATATCTTGGCCGTCAGCCCAAGCTGCTAATGTGCTGCATGAATAAACGGGTTCTCCGTCTACCAGCACCGTGCAGGAACCGCATTCCCCACGATTACACCCGATTTTAGAACCCGTCAGTTCTAAATGATCACGAAGAAGTTCGATTAAAGTCCAACGGTCCTCAACCTCGAGTTGGTGCAAGCTACCATTCACAGTAATAGTGATTGCTGTTTTTGGAACATCTGTGACCTCTGGCTCCAGAACTTCCCGCTCCGTTACCTCCTGCGCCTTAAGTGGCGAAGAATTTGCTACAACAAGGGCTGCTGCCCCAGTGCCACCGATAAAATCTCGTCTGCTTAGATCTGAATATGACGAACCCGCTTCTCCTAATTGTTGATTTTCCTTGTCATCTTTCTTGTTCTTTACGGAACTTAGCCCTTTCGAAATAGTCATAATCCATATCCTCGTGATAACGCGTTGACGAAACGCCTCTCTAAAGAGCACAAAGCCCTCTTATGTTTTACCGATCTTACCTCTTCAGTTACTTAGAATCATCCTTCAAATTAGACGCTATAGATTATTCAAGTAATTCAACATGAAAAAAGATTTTTTAATGGCTAACTCTAGCAATCCAAGCTACAGTCTTATCGATGATTACCAGACGTACCGTACTAGCAGCACCGCTTTTTGCCGGACTAGCTCAAACCCTTAATGCACAAATGGAGAACAGTAGGATGTTGTTGGCTATCCATCAAAATACTTCTCGAGCAGCAGGCTTTCGAGGTTCACTAGAGGGTTATGCTTCAGCCGGAATTCAGTACGTTGAACTAAACAGCATTCTGTTAGACGAGTTTCTTCAAACAGACACGCTCAACGGTGCTCAACAGCTATTAACAGACTTAAACTTAATCCCAGTATCAGGGGCTGTGACGTTGCATGATATATGGCTACCTGGGCCTGAGCGCCAAAACTCCCTAGATACATGGCGTCATCGCTGTGAACAATTTGTTGAGCTTGGTCTAGAAAGAGCCTACTCACCCTCAGTTACACGCCGTCCAGTAACGGTAGAAGATTTTGCGGCTACCCCTGAATGTATTCATGAAGTTGGGGAGATCACAGCAGAATTTGGTCTAACTGCTATGATCGAGTTCACTCGAACATCGAGCCATCTATCTACACTGACCTCAGCACTTCAGGTAATCCGTGCAGCCGGACACCCAAATGTCAAACCTATGCTAGATTTTTTTCATTTCTGGTCAGGCCTAAGCAAATTTGAAGATTTAGATTTACTTCAACATGGCGAATTAGCTCATGCTCACTTTCAAGATCTCCTTGATACGCCTAAAGAACTGATTAATAACGACTCAAGAATTATCCCGGGAGATGGCATAGCTCCAATTGAAAGAATTTTGCGAAAGTTATCGGAAAAAGGTTATGAAGGTGCCCTTTCCGTCGAGCTTTTCCGCGAAGAAATCGTAAATGCTAATCCTTCACAAATGGCATCGGAAATCCGAGAAAAATGTGAGAACGTTATGCGTGAGGCAGATGTACTTTAATACACGTCCTAAGGCATTTCCGCTAATTGCTGCAAAAGCTGTCCTCGAGTCGTGTTAGCAGGCAAAAACCTTTGTGCTCGCTGACCCGTAAAAACTTCTCCTGTATAAATAATCCCCTCAGAATCAACGGCAATCATATGCAGCCCAAAGAACTGTCCGCTATTCTCACCCATTTGACCTAGTTCTCCGACTACCTCTCCCGTTTCACGGTTGAGAAACCAAATCTTATTATTAGTCAAATCGGATATGTACAGAAACTGCTGTTCTGGATCAGGCGAAAAGGCTACACCACCGGTTGAGCCCCCTGCACCCGTACCAGGGGCTAAAATAAATTCCTGCTGAAACTCCCCATTCTTGGTAGTTACATGAATTCGATTAGCGTTGCGATCAGCCGCATAAACAAGACCATCGTTCGATACGTTCACCGTCAAATGCCCGGCAAAATCCTGAGGCATTGGGCCATTAGGTGTGTAGTCATGGTCCGCATCATCAGTGCTGATCTCCGATAAGGGTTTGCCATAAGCACCCCAGCCACGCTTAAACTCAAAAGTATCTAGATCAAAAATTAATATGCGGCCACCCAAATAGTTATCCGCAACATACATCTCATTGTCTTCTTCAATGATCCTGATCTCCTCAAGACCGCCAACAATCATCGGCGTTTCCGGAGGATACTTCTCACGAAATGCCGCTACAGCCGCCGCCTGCTGGGTCGAATCCACAGTGGGCCTTGTTGGTCCTCGTACCACTTGACCTGGTGCACGCTGCATAGATGGCAGAAGCCCTACTCCCCGCCAACCTTCCTCTCGTTCTGGGGTGCGCGCCACTTCAGCGACCACTTCACCTGTTTGTGGGTCGTACTTACGCACAGTATCCTGACCAAGGTAAACGAATCCTTCGTCATCTACATCCATCCCATGTCCCTGAGGCGCATCAAATGAACCAATAACATTACCTGCCGCATCAAAATGAATCATTGAGGGGGGCCTCACACAGCATTCAGCAATAGACGGTGAGGGTTCAGCTCGCAGTTCGACTGCCATTGCATCATTGGGTCGGTTATAAACCCAAACATTATCATTACTATCTACGGCAAGACCCGTAACTCCACCCATCTTCCAAAGATTAGGCAATGCCTTTGGCCAAATGGGATCATAATAAAAATTCGATACCGTTTGCGCTTGAACGTCAATACCTATGTATGAGATCACGAATAAAGCGCCTGATAATACAATGAGTGATTTTCTTATTTTTATTTTCATATAACGTCTCCTTCTGAATTTTTTCAGTGCTCGGCCATAGACCTGCCAGCAATTACTATGGGTTCGTTGGTGCTGGGGCGGGTGGAATAATCGAAGCCAAATAAGCAACAATATTGGTCATGTCTTCGACATTCAGGTTTGCGACGACTGGCTTCATTAGTTGTGCGCCCACACCATTTCTGACCCCCTTTTTTAGGTCGTATAGCTGACGCATCATGTAGCTTGGCGAACGACCAGCAATTCCCGGAATAATGCCGATACCCATGAGGTCTGGTCCGTGACAGACCCCACACTGTATTGTCTTTCCAACACCACCACTAACAACAAGCTCCTCTCCCTTAGCAAGGCTTCCGACAGGCACATAAACATTCCAAGGAGACCGTGGGTTACGAAGATAATCTGCCTGATACGTATCCGCAGGTGTTTCTATGATGCGCCCCGCAAGAGCTTCTGTTGGCTCCGTTCCAATCGTGAAATACATATTATTGTTCGGATTTAAATGCATCTCCGGGATAAGATTTACCTCCATTACATGCATCCACCGTGTCCAGGGGATTACTGACCAAAACTCTGCAGCTTCCTGAATTTCCTCATTAGTCATCGCCCGAGCCATTCTGATCATATTCGGAGTGTTTGGTTTTCTAGGGTCTGCGCTGTAGCGTAGACCGTCTCGCATGTCATTTAATTGTTGAATAATGTAGGCAACCGGCAACCCTGCAGTTGGGGCATTTGAGGGGCGTCCCTTTCCATTCGGCAGATGGCAAGAACCGCAAGCCCAATCAGATTCCCCTCTGAGACTTGCGGGTCCGTATTTGATGATATCTGGCATGGGCGGATAGTCGCTCGGAAACCAGTCAATTACATTGTGAGCATCACGAATTTCTATGCGGGAATAAGTCGCGCTGCTGCCCTCTACACTAAGGGGTGTATTTAGTTCTTCTGCATCCTCTCCGGGGCGTAGTTCCCTACTGGGTGGCACCGGCACCCGCGGTTGATCACCTGGCTGAGGCTGGGTTTCATAACCATAGGCCCACAAAGGTATAGGTTCGTCAGTTTGAGCCTGAACTACTGATGATCCAATGGCAATCAGCAAGCCATACATTAAAACTACGCTAATTTTCTGCTTCAAGTTATTCTCTTTACGTGAATAAGCATCTCCTTAGGATTTTCTTATATCACGCTCTCAATATGCACCCTACTGCTGATCCGTTGGTGCTGGAGTGGGCGGAACAATTGAAGCCAAATAAGCTACGATGTTAGTCATATCTTCAACATTTAGGTTTGCGATAACCGGTTGCATCAGTGCCATACCTATACCATCTCTAGTCCCTTTCTGCATATCATAAAGCTGTCGCATCATGTAGCTTGGCGAACGACCAGCAATTCCCGGAATAGTACCAATGCCCATGAGATCTGATCCATGGCAGATACCACACTGTATGGTTTTACCGGCACCGCTCACTACAAGCTCCTCCCCCTTCGCAAGACTTCCGACAGGCACGTAAACATTCCAAGAAGACCGAGGGTTACGTAGATAATTAGCCTGATGCTCATCCACAGGCGTCTCTATGATACGCCCTGCAAGCGGCTCAGTTGGTTCCGTTCCAACCGTGATATACATATTGCCTGGCTCCAGATGCATCTCCGGAATCAGATCTGCTTCCATTACATTCATCCATGGAGTCCAAGGAATCGCGGCGAAATACTCTGCGGCTTCCTGCATCTCCTCATCAGTCATGGCTGCAGCCAACCGGTTCATAGTTGGCGAATTTGGTTTTCTCGGATCCGCGCTGTAACGCAAGCCGTCCCGCATATCTTTCAATTGCTGGATCGTATAGGCAACCGGCTGTCCAGCAGGTGGCGCATTTTCAGGACGCCCTTTGCCATTGGGCAAGTGACAAGAAGCACAACCTCGGTTCCCAGCCACTCCCATAAGACTTGCCGGTCCATGTCTCATAAGATCGGTCATGGGCGGGTGATCACCGGGAAACCAGTCGATAACATTACCGCCATCCCGAGTATCCATCCGAGAATAAGAGGCACTACTACCTTCTACACGCCGCATCATGCTCACCTCTTCTGGATCGTCTCCAGGCCGAAGTCCATTGCTTGGCGGGATTTGTGCGTTCGGCTGATCACCTGGCTGGGGCTGCGTATCCCAGGCATAAGCCCACAAAGGTTCAGGCTCATTCGTCTGAGCCTGGGCTAATGACAATCCTATGGAAACGGAAAGTCCAAATAGGAGCGCTGCACTAATTTGCTGCTTCACTTTTTATCTCCCTAAATACGGTATTTTGGCTTTAGTCACTGGACCTCAATTTAATAATTCCTATAAATCCGGGTCCTCTAGTTGAGGATAGTTTATACCTAGCTGCTCTAGGTAGGTGTCATACTTTGACGGATCGTAGTAAAACTCTTCCAATCGATCTTGAAATTCCGCCATAGTATCGTGGTTTTTTTCAATAGCAGGTGGATCATTAGGACCAATAAACGGTACATATTCAACTTCGCTCAACTGCTCCTCACGAAAATACTGCCACGCATCCTCTATTAAACCCGGATCTTGAAGAAGGTCAAGCATTGTTGCCGCAAGCACTTTAGCCCCTGCAACCGCCCCTTTGTGAGCTATTGGCGTAGCCATGGCCATAGCATTTGACCAATGATGGCCAGGAAGCCCTTCAATATTAGAGGGGAAGCGCATCGTTACTGTGGGCACGTTCCAGGACACATCACCAATATCATCTGAGCCACCAGAAATTGGCTCTTCGGGTGGCTCCTGTATCCCGTCAAGCTCCATCGCGAGCCCTCCTACCTCATCGGCTTGCATCAAGGTCTGTATGGCCTTTGCAAACTGTTGATCATCCTCTGACCACTTTGGCAAACCCACCGCCTTAATATTCTCATCCATAGCCAGCGCGATAGGTCTATTGAAATGCCTGGGCCAAGCAGCCCCAACTATGCGCCGACTCATCACCGTATCGGTCATCATGGCCGCACCTTCAGCAACTCGATGGAGAGTATCAAAATTGGCACGTATTCCTTCTGCATTAATTTCGCGAATAAAATACCAGACAGTTGCTAGTGAAGGCACAACATTAGGCTGGTCTCCGCCATCAACAATCACATAATGGGAACGCTGCAAAGGATGCAGATGCTCGCGACGAAAATTCCATGCAACATTCATTAATTCGACTGCATCCAGCGCGCTACGCCCCCGCCATGGCGCCCCTGCCCCATGCGCTGCAACACCCTCAAATGAATACTCAACAGAAATCAAGCCAGTACCTCGTGGATTACCCCAACTTACTGTTAGGTTGTCCGCTACATGTGTGAAAAGCACAGCATCAACGTCTTTATATCGCCCGTCGCGAGAAAACCAGGCTTTTGTCCCCACTAATTCCTCAGCCACCCCGGGCCATAACACTAATGTGCCAGACATATCCTCTCGCTCCATAATCGCCTTGACCGCTAAGGCCGCCGCTATATTCACAGCCTGACCAGAATTATGCCCTTCGCCATGACCAGGCGCGCCATCAATCATCGGCTGACGATAAGCAACTCCAGGGAACTGAGAGGCCTTAGGAATCCCATCAATATCAGAACCTAAAGCAATGACTGGGCTTCCTTCACCCCAGGTGGCCCACCATGAGGATGGGATGCCAGAAACACCCTGCTCTACAGAAAAACCATTGCTCTCGAGAATTTCCGTTAAATAACGTTGCGTCTGAAACTCCTGAAACCCAAGCTCAGAGAATGAGAAAAGACTATCAATGACCTCCTGGACTAGCTTTTGATTGCTCTCAACCGAATCAGCAGCTTCGGCCTTTAAGCCGGTCAGCTCAAAAGGTGTTTGCGCAATGCCTTTGACCCAAATCACAGGGCTAATAACTAAGAAAATAGCTACAATTACTTTTATATAGCGTGTCATGGCATTCCTTTATTATCTTTATTCAACCAATGAAGCAAAATCATTTTAACGGAAACAGATAAGGCAGTTTGGGCTAACTGAGAAAATAGAACATCACATAGGTTACGAGTTCATAGTGAAACACCTTTAAAGAGTTCATCATCCGGCTAGAATAGACTTGAAAAAATTAGTAACCCTTGACGCAGGCTGCACGAGATGAGTAACTCTCAACTTCCAAGCCACGCTCACTAACGGAAAATTATAGACAATGAAAGCAGTAGTTCTTTCTCAACACGGAGATATAAGTCAACTCAAACATGTGGATGACTTCCCAGATCCTCACGTCAAAGACGGTCATGTCATTATTCAGGTTAAAGCAACCTCTTTTAACTATCATGACGTCTTTACCGTCCGTGGCATGCCAGGTATCACGGTGCCTATGCCTATGATCATAGGTCTTGACATAGCTGGTGAAATTCTAGAAATCGGAAAAGATGTAACCGATTGGACAATTGGAGAACGCGTACTCGTAAATCCGATTAACCGTGAAAAAGGACTGATGGGAGAAATGATGCATGGCGGCCTGGCTGAGAAATGTCTCGTTGCCGAACATCAACTACTTCGGATGCCTAGCAACATAACATTTGAAGATGCAGCAGCTCTGCCGGTAGCCTACGGTACAGCGCACCGCATGTTAATCACACACGATACGGTAAAACCTGGCGATAAAGTTTTAGTGCTAGGTGCGAGTGGAGGCGTTGGTACAGGCTGTGTAGTTCTCGCAAAAATGCTGGGAGCAGAAGTCATTGCCTGTGCCTCTAGTGCTGAGAAAGCAGAACGTCTGAAATCCCTTGGCGCCGACCATGTAATTAACTACAAAAAAGAAAATTTTTCGAAATGGGTGATTAAGAAATTTGGCAAACCGCAGCGCCGCAGTCACGAAGGTGGGGTTGATGTCGTAATTAACTTTACAGGCGGTGACACATGGGCTCCCACATTACGTTGTGTAAAGCGTGGGGGGAAAATATTGGTATGTGGTGCAACAGCCGGCTATGACCCTAAGGAAGACCTTCGCTACGTTTGGACCTTCGAACTTCAAATTATAGGATCAAACAGCTTTTACGATAATGACCTGAAAGCCCTAATGGATCTAGTACAAAAAAGAAAAATCAAACCCGTTATTGATGAAGTACTACCTCTTTCAGAGGCATCAGAAGGTCTTCGACGAATTGACGAACGGAAAGTATTTGGAAAAGTAATTATTTCTCCTTAAATTGTCAGTTCATGAACAGGCCTTGTCCCTCAAGTTACCCAAAAATGTTTGAATTACAGTAGGCAACCTTATGGGCATACCGCTACCTGACCCAATAGGACACTCAGGCAATCTAGGGCTGTTATTTGAGGAGCATGCGAACGAGGACCGTCCAGCACTTATCGACCTAAGAGATAAGAAAAAAAGCCATATAATTACTTACAATGAGCTCGATACTTGTTGTAACGCGGTAGCGCGCGGATTAACGAAAAGGGGGCTTAAGCCAGGGAACCGTATAGGGATACTTTCACTAAACCGAATAGAATTCATTTCGACCTTGCTTGGAGCTATGCGGGCAGGTGTTATCCCCGTTCCTATGAACGTTAAGTTACCTGCACATATTATTTCTTACATAATCAAAGATGCGAATATAAAACTGCTATTCGCAGAAACCACATTCAAACAACTATTTCCCCTTAATATCCAAACTATCGAATTTGATAGTTCATTTGACGAGTTTTTGGATTTTGGGCCTTTTGAGGCTTTTGATCCCACGCCAGATTCTATAGCGGTTCAACCCTACACATCAGGGTCTACTGGCCAGCCAAAAGGCGTACTACTGACACACTATGGGCAAAACTGGAGCAGACGAATTCTTTCACATACACGTGGCACCACAAAAAATGATGTGATCCTAGTAGCTGCGCCGCTCTACCACAAGAACGCTCTGAACGCTGTAAAACAAGGTCTTACTGCGGGCGCAACATTGCCGCTATTACCTCAATTTTCCGTTGAACGGTATATAAAAGCGATTGGAGAATATCGTTGTACCGTTATCTCAGGCGTACCCACGATGATCTCTATGGTTTTGAATTCAAAAAACCTCTTAGCCGACACCGAAACCCGTTCAGTACACACAGTAATGATGGGTTCAGCTCCATCCTCCTCACAATTACTCTCCGCGATTAAAGACCAGTTTCCCAGTGCCGAAGCGCTCGTTGTTTACGGCGTGACTGAAGGTGGTCCCGTACCGTTCGGCCCACATCCTAATGGCAAATCACGTCCAAGTGGCTCGATAGGCGCACCTTACGCTGGCACCGAAGCAAAACTTATCGGAGGAGCCACGCCATATGAAGGAGAATTAATGGTAAAAAATCCTGGTGTGCTAGCTGCGTACCATAACCTTCCAAAGGAGACGCAAAAAAGAATTCAAAATGGTTGGTACCTAACCGGGGATATTTGTCGCTGTGATAAAGATGGATTTTATTATTTCCTAGGCCGTATCGATGACATGTTTGTATGTGGCGGAGAAAACATTTATCCCATAGAGGTCGAAACGTTGCTTGAACGATACTCAAAAGTCGATCAGGCACTAGTTATTCCTTTTGAACACGATCTAAAAGGGTATGTGCCATACGCTTTCATCGTTCCAAATGAAAAAAACCAGGCCTCAGAAGAAGAAATCAAGCAGTTTGCCTTAGCGAATGGCCCCCCCTACATGCACCCAAGAAGGGTATTTTTTATAAAAAACTTACCGCTTACGGGAACCAATAAAGTAGATTACAAGCTTTTAAGAACATGGGCAGTTGAGAACACGCCGAACAAAACTCTTAAACATTAACAAGCTAAAGGCAATTAAATGAATAAAGAAGCTATCGGCGTTGAAGCCTTACAAGAACTCCTAACTCGCGGACCTTTTAACCGCTGGTTAAACTTCTCGGTTCTTTCGGCCAACGATGAAGGCATCGAAGTTGAAGTAACCTGGCGTGAGGAATGGGTCGTTAATCCGAAACGACGTTATACGCACGGCGGTATTCTTGCGGCGATCATAGATACAGCAGCTGACTATGCCATCGCCGCAGCCCTGGGACGCCCCGTGCCAACAATTAGTATAAGAGTGGACTATCACAAAGCAGCTCAACCCGGAAACCTAAAGGCAAAGGCACATGTGGTGCGTATGGGCGGGCAATATTCTACGGCTGAGGCCTACGTCTATGATGTGGAAGGATCGCTTGTCGCTAGCGGACGAGGAACGTACTACACAGCACCTCCTCGATCATAAATTTGCCTATAAAGACCAACAATATGAACGATAATCAAAAAAATGAAAATTTTCGGCAATTTTTAGACCGATTACGCACTGAAAAAGAACTTATTGATATCAAGCAACCGATAGATATAAGACACATCGCTACCCTGGTGGACCAGGCAGAAACCGCTCTTCTTTTCCATAATGTAAATGGCTATGAAATTCCGGTCGTCTCCGGGATTCTTCGTTCTCGTAACAGAGCCATTTTGTCAATGGGTTGCAACAACTACTCCGAGATAGAACACCGATTAGCGCAAGGAATCGATAACCCAATTCCGCCAACCTACATCACAAAAGCAAATAACAAAGAAGTCATACAAACCAACGATGATGTAGACCTCTATCGTCTACCTATCCCTATGTCTTCGATCTATGATGGTGGCCCAATGATTACTGCCGGAGTGGTAATCGCAAAAGATCCTGAGTTTGGCTTTAACTCTGGGATGTACAGGTTCATGGTTAAAGAAAAGAACCTCACCGGAATAGATATCGTGACGCCCAATAATATGCGTTTGTTTGCACAACGCGCTTACGAATCGGGTCAACCATGTCCCATTTCAATTTCTATTGGCACTCACCCGTTTGAAATTATGGGCTCCGGTTTTAGATCGCCACTTGGCACTGATGAAATGGCCCTAGCAGGGGGCATCCGTGGTACGGCAGTCGAACTGACAAATTGCGAGACTATAGACCTGCCGTGTATAGCAGATGCGGAGATCGTTCTTGAAGCTGAAATTTTACCCACTGGCTGGACCCATCCTGAAGGTCGATTTGGCGAATTTACTCGTCTCATGGGCGGACTTCACTGGAATCCCATAGTAAGAGTAAAGGCAGTCACAATGCGTAGGAATCCTATCTACTATGCATTACACATGCCTTGGGAAAATACCTGGTTAGCAGCGCCTACCAGGTACACTGCTATTCGACGCGCAGTCAAAAGTGCTGGCGTCGACCTCAAGGATATAAATGTCACGCTCGGTGGCTGCGGTTTTTGGCACGCAATCATCTCTATAAATAAACAAGCAGGGGAAGGCAAAAACGCTTTGCTTGCAGCATTGACAGCACAGGATATTAAACACGTTGTCGTCGTTGATGATGATATCGATGTCCACAACGCTGAGGATGTGGAATGGGCGATTGCAACCCGCGTGCAGGGCGACAAGGATATAATTATTATTCCTGGAGCACGAGCTAAACCGCTCGATCCTAGTCTTTCAGTGACGTCACCAGGTGTAGTGCCCACTGGTGCAAAAGTAGGAGTGGATGCCACTATCGGCGAAGGCATCCCTGCTGAACGTTTTGAACGAATTGCATACGCGTATGCAGACCGGACAAAAATCAATGACTATCTAGAAGGAAAGGTTGATCCAGTATTAGTTGAAGATGACTGCCAAGAGCTTACGAGTCAGCTAGCAGATAAAATCTTAACCCTGATCAAAGAAACGCCAAAATATTATCAGGAAATTGCTGAAATATTTTCTGAATACGAATTCCGAGTTGTAGCACAAGCCTTGGGTCAACTTCACACCGAAGGCAAGCTCTGGCAAGACAAACGAGGACGTGCTTGTCTTCGGGGCTCTGCCCATGCAGCTGAACCACCAACAAAAACCAATTGACGTACCCGCTATAACCGCCTATGTCATATTCTGCGTCTCACATACAACTTCCACCTTCTGGCCAACTATACGTAGACCATGTAGCACACTATGTAGAGGAAATGGACCAGGCTAGCCAAGACCTCAGAAAC
>Ga0302132_10001403_pt1 | contig 13772 bp, 7 predicted proteins | sample CB9_321_MG_FD_203113 | JGI IMG/M metagenome (GOLD analysis project Ga0302132, IMG submission 203113) | Marine microbial communities from Western Arctic Ocean, Canada - CB9_32.1 | ecosystem: Environmental > Aquatic > Marine > Oceanic | place: Canada: Western Arctic Ocean | collected 2017-09-19
ATTTCCATTCTGATTGGAACGTGGGGTCCATCCAGTTCGGCTGTCTTTGAAATGAGGCGTTCAATGTCAGCGCCGTTTTTGCGTATCCGTTGTATGTCGATGATGTAGAAGACGCCTTTGTCGAAAGCGCCCAATGCCCCCACGGTAAAGTCGGGGTCGGGGTTTATGTGTGAGGGTTCCGTAGCGGCAAGATCCCAAAAGCGACACCATTCTGGATTGGTAAAATCGGGAAGATCCGTTGGTTCCACGACTATGAATGATTCTCTGTTGAACAGGGAACCTGTAGTCACGGCCCACCAGTCGCCGTTTTCTAGACGCTGTCGTTCGATGGGATCTATTTCTTGAAGTGCTCGCCGGTAAGAGACGGGATCTATGCCGGGATTGTCATCTAGGAAACTAGGAACAAAAACCCGATCAGGGGATTCGTCTGCTTCCGTAATGAATCTTTGCCGAACCCAGTTGGGTGCAGGGTTGGAGGCACACCTCATCCGCAGAGGAACTTCTGAGAGTGGTCCTTGGTTGGGTTTACGCAAACGAGAGAAAAGGTAACGGTAATCAAACTCTCTAATTTCGGTCACCTCGTCCATTCCGATAAATTGGAATTCGGACGATTTGTATCGAAGGTAGTCGTTCTGGTTGTTAAGGTACCCAAATGTGATTCGTGCCCCGGATGGAAAGGTAGCCACATACGTCGATCCGTTCCATCTGACGCTGTCGTGTTCTTTGACCCACGAAAGAAATCTATCCATGAGGGCACCGGGAAGGTTCAGGTCGGCATACGTCCTACGAAAAAGAATTGCAGAGTAATTTGGAACATCGACATACTGGAGAGCGGCCATGAGAAGCGCAGAAGATTTCCCGCCACCGGCTGCTCCGCCGAAAAGTGCTTCAAGATGCGATGATCTTAAAAAGGCTTTTTGAGTTAATGATGGTTCTTCCGGACAAAACTGGGGTGGTTTTGGCTGGAGGAAGTCATATATGTCTGTCCAATCTGCCATTGTGGGTTACACTTTCGGTAGCCGTATACTTAATCTTATAATGGGGAGTAACTGTTGTGGAGTTTAAAACCCTTTTCTCCCGATCTTACATTGCTCATGTCTGCATGGTGTCTGCTGTAATACTATTAGGAATAGGTTTCGCACAATTTCACATCGGCTGGGGTCTTGTTTCTTGGGGCGCTGGATTGGGTGCATACGGCTATCTGTTAGGTGCTGAATAAATATGGCATGGAATATGAGCAACAAGGCAATCGGCAGGGATGGAGAGAAAGCGATATCTATTGGTGCGCCAGTAGCATACAACGCTGGAATGGCCGGGAAGCCATACACCGATGGTTGGGATATTGAGCGCGCTTATCGTGAGGGGGTTCAAAAGGTCACTTGGGTGTATAGGGCGATTGATGCGATCTCAAGCAATCAGGCTCGCCTCCCCATTACGTTCCTTGAAGATAACTCTCCGTATGGGGAGCAGGTGGAGCGAAGTAAAATAAACACAGAATTATCGAATCTTTTGAATCAGCGGTCTAACGATGGCGAAAGTTCTTTTGCTTTCCGTTACCGGGTGTCGTCGCAATTGTTGATGAGTACCCGTGGAGTGTTTATTGAAATCGTTCGTGGCCGAGGCGGCTCTCCTGTTGCTTTACATTTATTGCCGCCTCAAAGTACTGCTCCTATACCAGATCCGAAAAAGTTTGTTTCTGCTTTTGAAGTGGATTTGCCGGGCGGTAAGAAGCAGCGGCTAAACCCCAAGAATGTAATTTGGATTCGTCGTCCTCATCCTCTTGATCCGTATTTGTCAATGACTCCTATGGAATCTGCTGGTGTGGCGATTGAGACGGACCAGTTGGCAAAACTTTATAATCGAAACTTTTTGCTGAACGATGGTCGTCCGGGTGGTCTTTTAGTTTTGAGGGGACAAATAGATGAAGATGACAAAGCGGAACTCGCGGCGAGGTTTAGAGGAAATCTTGCTAGGACTGGCGGAATCGGTGTTATTTCATCCGACGATGGAGCAGATTTCGTTGACACGGCAGCAAGTCCTAGAGACGCGGCGTGGGACACACTCCGACAGATCACAAAAGAAGAAATTCTTGCCTCGTTCGGAGTACCTGAATCCGTAATCGGAAATGCTTCTGGTAGAACGTTTGCGAATGCGGCGGAAGAGGGCCGTGTGTTTTGGTCGGAGACAATGGACCCTCATCTAGAGTTGCTTTCAAGAGGACTTGACATATTGGATGATAACTATTATGTGACATTCGATACGTCCAGTGTGCCGGTTTTGGAAATGGGCAAGCAGGAACGTGACAGGTATTACTTGACTGAAGTTCAGCAGGGGCTGATAACGCCTAATGAGTATCGTGTCAAAACAGGCAAACAAAAGGTAGATGCCTACTTGGCTGACTCCATGTTGGCTAGTCCGAACTTGGCACCAATTGGCAATACAGAAGAACCAATGCCGAAGGAAGAGGTTATGCCTGCTCCTCCGGCGGCTCCCGGCATGGAAGCGCCGTTGCCTCCTGAGGGTGCTTTGCCGGAAGGTGTGCCAGAAGTACCTGAAGCGAATCCAGTTCAAGAACCGGAACTTGCGGATGGCGCATTTCCCAAGGGTGATTCGCCAGAAGGTATTGAAGTAAAACGATTTGATTTAGAAGACACTTGGGAAACGAAAGCCGCACAGGATGTTGACCGATGGGAAGCAATCTTTGGTCGGGCATTAGAGAGGTATTTCCAACGTCAGGAACGAGTAATTATAGAAAAGGTGAGTGGGGCTAAAGCGAAACGTTTACTGAGCGGGGGCGAACTCAAAGTTGAAAATATCTTCGATACGGATATTTGGAATAAGCAAATAGAAGAGGATCTTGCTCCCGTGATAGAGGGGGCCATGTTGGAGGCAGCGTCTACGGCGTTGAAGGCATCTGACGAAAAGATTGAAACTTCTGAGGAAGAGATTCAGGAATATGTGGCTTCTCAGGTAAAACGCGCTCAGAGTGTTAATGCGACCACAAGGAAAGAACTTGCGGCAGCGATTCTTTTGTCGGGGTTGTTGGTGGGCGATAATGAAACCGCAGCACCTATTTCAGCGAAAATGGCGATGTTGAGTACGAGTGTTGCTGCTGTCTTTGCTGTTTTGCTTACGAAAAGATTGATTACGACTGCTGAGGTGGAGAGCAATGCTGCTTATAATGCTGGGTTGTTTTTCGGTGGGAAGCGTGCTGGAGCCACAAATAAGACTTGGATCACCCGAAAAGATATCAAAGTAAGGACAGGTCACGCCGTTATTGAGAATAAAACGGTGGATATCAAAGAGAGTTTTAAAACGGGAGTAACTTTGAGGTTTCCCGGCGACCCGTTGGCTCCTCCGGAACTTGTTATTAACTGTCGCTGTTTGATCAGATTCGGGGAATAAGAACTTTACTAAAACTACTTTTAGTAAAGTCTTCCATGCTGGTGTAGGAAACGGTTGTATTATCTCCCATAGTTCTCTATGCGAGGTACAAACATGCCAGCACTCACGTTTCCAGACGAAACCGAAATAAGCGATATCCAGTTTAAGGCTCGTGCTGGTCAGGTCACTATTGACAAGGCACAGGGCATTGTTGAATGTTTTGTTGCTGCTATCGGGAATAAAGATTCCGTAGGTGACATAATTGTTCCCGGTGCTTTCGATGGTTCATTAAAGCGTCGTAAGCCTCGTGTTGTTTGGGGACACAATTGGAATGAGCCGATTGGCAAAGTCTTAGACATTGTTGAAGTGGCACCTCGTGATCCACGTCTTCCGGAAAAGATGAAAAAAGCAGGCGTGGGCGGGTTGTACGCACGGGTTCAGTTCAATATGAACTCTCAGCGAGGAAAAGAAGCCTTTGCTAATGTTGCATTCTTTGGTGAAGAACAAGAATGGAGCATTGGTTACAAAACAATCGATGCAGATTATGACGCACAGCATCAGGCAAATGTTTTGAAAGAAGTAGAACTGTATGAAGTTTCTCCAGTTCTACACGGAGCCAATCAACTGACGGGAACATTGTCAGTTAAAGAAAGTGCTGAATGCGGTAAAGACGGTGAACTGTGTGCGGTGAAAGATTTTACAGAGCCAATTGAGACAAAAGCGGCTTTAGAAACAGTAGAGGAAGTTACTCAGTTGAAGCAGATGCTTGAAAAGGCGATTAATACTGCTTTCGATCAGGAGTCCACTCTGTGGGATTTTGATGACGTTAAGGCTGTTGTAACAAAAAACGATGAAGCATGGGTTATCTCATACACATTCAATAAGGATGAAAATGAGTTCATGTTTTCCACGCCCAAGTCTGCTGTCTTGGAAACGTTTGTTCGGGTTCTAGACGAGGAGACCAAAGGGGCGGGCTGCGGTTGTGGTCCGGCTCCTTCGACCGGCTGCGAGTGTGGCGAAGTAAAGGACGAAAAGGGTGCTGGGAAGATTTCTTCTCAAAGCCTGCAAAAAATTTCTAGAGTTATAGAAATTCTTCAGAGCATTGTTTCTGAAGTTCAGCCCTCCGAAGGTCCGTTGGAGCGTAAAGAGCCAGAGGAAAAGGTTCTGATGGCCGGGACATATGACACATATTCTGAAAGTCTTCCCTTGGAATGTAAAACGGAAGATGAAATTGCCGATGTGGTAGAAGCATTGGTTGGGGAGGGAGTTGCAGTTAAATTCCCAACCCCCGAAGCATTCGCTTCTGGTGTGAAGACTGTTGAAGTCTTAATGCCAGAAGATGAGGAAACTAAAGTAAGCGTTGCCCACGCAATGGGTAAGGCTTTGTCAAACATTGAATGGTTAACTACCGAGCCTTCCCAACAGGAGTCAAAAAATGGCTGAAGAAAACAACACCGATGAAGTTGAGACTGAAGAAAAAAGTCTTGAGGATCAACTTGCTGCCTTGGAAGAGGTAGCGGCCTCTCTAGGGGAGGACACAGAAATCAAGTCAGATCATTCTGCTGAAGAGTGTGAAGATGATGACTGTGAAGAGCATGGCACTAAGGATGCATCCGACGAGGATGCTTCCGCCGAGGATGCGGAAACCAAGGATGATGCCCCCGCTGAAGATGCACCAGAAGAGAACATGGAAGAAAAGGTTGCAGCAGCGGTTGAAGAAGTCCTTGCCGAAGGTGAAGAGGTCGATGAAAAAGCAGCGACTCTTACTGGGTTCCCTCACGACCGTGTGGTTCTTGACGATGATGATCAAGAAGACGACTCCGAAGATCTTCTGAAGCCTCCGGGTGGGGTAGAGAACGCTAAAGAGGGTGTCCCAAAGAAAAGGGTCATCGTCGTAGAGATGGACCCAGAACAGATCACCGAAGACATGAAGGCTTACGTCGTTGAAGTAGACGACGACAAAGCCTCTATCGACTTGGTCCCCGAAGAAGAAGAAGTTCCCGTTCGACCAGTTCTGGATGTACCCAGACCTCCGGTTTTGGAAGAGGAAGATGCTGAAGAAATGACGCATCCCGCCCGTCCGAATATGGGATCAGATGTTCCGACCTTAACTATGCCTGTTCCAGTTGCGGAAGAGGAAGAGGAAGACGACAAAGGCTGGGGCAAAAAACCCGGCAAGAACCGTCTTGCCCGCCTCATGGCATTGGCTAATGGCGACGATCCGGATGAAGAGGAAAAGGAAGCAGTTCCTGCTCCTAACTTACCCACGGCGATATTGATTGGTAAAGAAGATTCAGAACCAATGAGTGTCAACGATCATCTTGATCAGGAGGCTCTCGCAAATCGTCTTGAGCGTCTTGGTACAGATACCAAATCACTGGGTGGCGATGGCTACCTATGTGCCATCGAACGCACTGTTCGTGGAGGAGACGTTTGCAACTTCTGCCGTGGCGGATGTGCCAGCGAAAAGGGTCTTCCCGGCTTGTTGGAAATTGAAGTTATGGCTGAAACAGAATTCAAGGGCGAAGTCGTTGATTCTGGTTACGCCCCCAAGGATGACATCTTCGTTTTGGATCTCAAAACTGCTGATGGTTTTATTGAGACTTACTACGCTGGCAACGGTTCCTCTCTTGGATGGATCGCCCTAGATGGTGAAGTCGAAGAAAAGACTGCTGAAGCAGAAGGAACGGCAATCGTTTCCTTTGAGGAAGCAGAGATGGTTGCTCTTAAGAACGTGAAGGGTAAGTCGCTTGGCGTAGATGTTGACATCTTCCAAGGTGAAGATGCTTACGTTGTTGAGATCGACGGCATCGACGGGAAGTCATATGACGCCTATGTGGGCGTGGACGGCCAGTTCCTTGGGTCAGACATGATTGAGTTGACCGATGAAGAAGCCGCAGAGATCAAAGAACTTCAGTCAGAAAAAGACGTTATTGAGGCAGAAATCGGCCTTAAGCGTCTTTACCCGGCATCTCGTACAGAACAACTCATCGAAGATGGGTTTGCGATGTCGGACGGTCGGTTCCCGATTGTCACGAGGTCGGATCTGACCACGGTGATTGTTGCTGCGGGCAGTTCTAAGTCGCTTGACATCAGGGGTCACATTACAAAACGAGCAGAAGAACTTGAGGCTACTGATCTCATTCCAGAAGGATGGTCCGAAGAAAAGACCGCTGAAGAAGCAGAGTTTGTGGCTTCGCTGATGGAAATGCAGATGATGGAAGTCGAAGAAGATTTGGACACGGAGTAATAGCGTGTCTGATTTTGAAGAAGTAAAGGCTGTCGTCAGGCTTAATCCTGATGGGTCGATGACCCGTGTTGAGAGAACTCCTCCGCGCCCTGATGGCGAAGGGAGTCTTTCTAAAGACCCGATGACTTTGCTTCTTATGGCTTACCGGATCATGGTAAATAGTCCGGAATGTAAATCTTTATTGGAACCTTTGATGGATCTTATAAAACAAAAAGAGCGGATCATGACACAACGCAATAATCCCACGGAAGGTTATTAAGACGATGGACAAGAAAAGTTATTTCGATCCCAACAAGGGACGGATCGTGCATGTCGGAGAAGAGGAGCCAGAGGCTCCTGTTCCTGCTCCTGAAGCGGAGGCAACGGGCGAGCGAGCGCGGACAACTAAGGGGCATTTTGTCAAAGATGATGAAAGCACTCCTGATGTGAATGAAGCGTATAGAGATGGCAAGACCCCCAAGAAAAAGGGCACCAATAAGAAAAACGCAAAAAACTAATCACCCCTAGGGAGTGTGATGGATGATATGAAACTTGAGGTGAAGGCACCTCAAGATGCAATTGACTTACTCCCGCAGGAGAGGATTACTGGCGACATTCTTCGTGGCCGGGGGCCGCGACGCGGGAACTTAGAGCAACTTCTTAAGTACTGGCGTCCCATTATGCGGAAGCCGGGGGGTTTTCGTCGTTGCATAGTCATCCTTGCTGATCATCCAGAGTTGTACCCGCTGCAACCTTTGTGTGCGTGGCTCCATCATGAGACCACTGGTTTATGGCCGAATGAGGGGAATCATCATGAGGGGGGCAAACTTGGTCCTGTTCTTCGTGCTTCCCGTCGCGCTGTTCCCGGCAAGCGCAAAAGGCGTCGGAAAAAGAGTGACGATGGTGCTTTGGAAGTTTCCACTTGGAGGCTTTATAGGCGCATAGGTGGAATGTCCACCCGGCGAATTAATGGTGATCAGAACGCAGTTGAGTACAAGGCTGCTCGTATTGCTCAAGGGTTCAAGTCTGTTCCTATTCCCGGTTCTTTTGAATGGGATGAGGACTATCCGAAAAATGTTGAAGTCGAAACTGTTGCAGATCTTCTGGGAACCAAAGTCGGATTAGTTTCTACTCATGGTCGGATGGGGCGAAGCCTTCAGGGTCTTGCTTCGTTCTTTATTCCCGGCGATATGGGCAAGTATCGAAATCCGGGTAGATCTGCTGTTTATGGTGCGTTAACTCCGGGCGGTGGCGGTATCGGTGGCGGTATCGGTGGCGGAGGGGCAGGTCGTCCTTCTATCGGGGGCCGTGCCATGCGTTGCCCTCAGGGTTATCTGAATGGTGGCCGGTTCACAGATCCAGAATTAAGCAATTGTGGAAGCGTTGTTTATGACGCTCCGGCTAAAGGGCCGGGAGCGGTAACGGCTGCTGATCGTGGAAAGATCACCCGTCGTTTTCAAGGCTCAAAACCAGAAGATCTTGAAGATGTTGCAAGAGATGTAATAGTCAAAAAACCAAAAGGTGACCCTTTTGCCGTTGTTCGTGAAGCGGCAATGAAACCACATTCAAGACCAAATACGAAGCGTCGTGAATCATCCGTTTCGGATGTAGTTGGTTTTGCTTCTAAGAACAGAAACACGACACGCATAGTCCGAAGGGACGGTGTCGTTTATGAGCCTCGTGTAGATGCGAATCAATTGGTCAGGATGAAAGACCATGACAATCTAAAAGATGCCGTTTATGTCACTTCTAAAATTGGAAAGAAAAGTATTGCCGGTGAAGAATTACGTCTTCTTACTAAGGGTGCTAAAGCGGTTCAATATGTTTTCCCAGAGGGATCTGTCAGAGTCACTCGTAAAGGGAACATAGGTTCTGGGACTGCTGCAAAGATTCGTACACGCTGGGCAGCACTCAGTAGAGATCCAGACATCAAAATCAATCCAATGGCTGGTGTTGAAAAATTGGTAAAAGAGTTCCCAACGAATCTTTCGATAGAGCCGAAGTTCAAAAATATCAGCAACGCTAATGAGCGTGTGGTCGTGTATTCACCGACCGGTGAACGCAGGATCGTTCCACGGTGGGTGTTTTCGTTGTATTTGTCTGAAAAGGCACCAAGGCGTCCTACCGGAAGGAAGCCTTTCTCTACTGTTCGTTTAGAAAATGAAGAAAAGGTTGTTGCTAACGAACGTCCCGATAGGGGTGAGTACGCCGCTTTGTTGGTTGAGTACAAGTCGCTGGCTTTCAGAGAGACGCCTATTCGCAAAAAGAGTGTTTCTGATATTCGGATTAGTGAAACTTTTGGTTTAAGCAAGGATTCACTTATTGATGTAAAAGCGGCACGGTTTGTTATTGCAGCCGATTCTGAGGAAATGGCAGTAAAAATTTTCCGACGGGCATTAACTCCCGGTGGCCGTAGGCGTGGTGGTCGGATCGGAGGTCTTGCCCGTAGGGCACCAAAGATTGCTCCTTACAACCCGGACGCACGCGATGGAGACAACGATGGTTTAAGGCAGGAAGGAACTATTTGGGAACGGCCCGCTGGAACAGTGTTCCAGAACGTGGCTAGAGGTGCCCGAAGAATGAGTAGGGGGATGAGCATTGTCGATGGGGGCGGCAAGCGTGTTGATTACAAACCCGGAGATGGGCAACGTTCGCCTCTCCGTCGTATAGATGGTTCTCGTGCCGGTCGTGGTCGTGTAGACCGCGCTATTGGTGCAGGTCGCATACTGCAACGGGATCGTGACGAGGACGCTAGGGTCGATTTTACTGCGGCTGATAACCGTCGTGATTTGCGTCGTGCAAGGTTGCAGCGTGCGATTGGAAGGGTTCAAGCAAGTCCTGATCGTCGCGAACGCAGAGCGGATCGTTTGGATGCGCGAGCGGATCGGAATGAAGAGCGAGGTCGGGCTGATGTTGACCGCGCAGAAGTGTTGCGTCAGTTCAGGATCGAACGGGATGCTTTAGATGCACGCCATCGTGAAGAGCGCGAGGAACTAGATGGGAGAAATCCCCGGCGGGAGAGAAGGCAAGAGCGTCGCGGAGAAGTCGCTGAACGTATAGACAACGCTGTCGGTCGTGGCCGTCAGGAGCGGCGTGACAGGGACGAGAACCCTAGGGCTGACTCCGGGGACACCCGCCGTGAGCAAAGGCGTGAGGGGCGTGCAGATCGCTTAGACGAAAGAATTGGTTACGGGCGGCAAGAACGTCGCGACAGGGATGAAGATGCTAGGGCTGACTTTGGTGATACCCGACGCAGGGATCGAAGGGCTGCTAGGCGGCAACGGAACGAGGACAGACGGAATCGCTTAGACGAAAGAATTGGTCACGGGCGGCAAGAACGTCGCGACCGAGACGAGGATGCTAGAGCCAAGTTTGGTGACACTGCTCGCAGGCAGGGAGAACGCGAAGAACGCCGCGGGCGGCATGTCGAAGTATCTGAAAAGAAGAAAGAAAGGTTTGCTGAGAAAGGTAAGCCAAATGTTATTCAGCAGGAAAAAAACAAGATCAAAGCAGAAAGAGACAAGCCTCTAGCAGAGGAAATAAGCGAAGAGATTAATGCCAGTCTGGGTGTCAATCCGGATGGCGTCGAACAGATGTCTGATGTGATGAAGCGGGAGTATCCCGACAGGCCAGAGGCGCGGTCTGACCGCATGATCCTTGAGGAGATGGCGGCGATTAATGCTGCTCATCCCGATATTTTGGATCGTCCATTTTTGCCGGGTATGCGACATGACGAGTTGGAAGCCGAACAGAAGCGTCGGCGGTTGGCTCGCCCTGACCCGCAGGCCGTTGGTGACATGCCTGTCGCTGACCGTGATGGTAACCGTCTGTCACTAGAGGAAATTCGGGAAATAGGCAACCAGCGTATGCACGGTGACCCACGTCATGTCGCCGCAGCGGAAGACTTGGTGGCTCGTGAAGTGTGGAATGACGCCATGTTGGATGAGGCAAGGTTGCTTGAAAACCACATGCCTCCGCCGGACCCGCAAGAGAATTCTGACAATTCCGGTATTTACCGCCGCCTGCGTGGCAGGGTGTTCGCAGAGCGCCAAATACGACGAGATGGTGGAGATGGTCAACCCCGGCAGGATGCGGGTGCAGCGAGGCATCAGCACGCTGCGCTTCGCGCTCGTGGTGCTCATGACACAGTTTTAGCGGAGTTAGGTGAAGAGCGTTGGAAGAAAGTTGTAGCGAATTATAGGGACCGCTATGAAGCCGGTGACGCTGCCGATCTTTCTTTCATATCTGTGATAGATGTTGTTTTCCCGTATGACGCAAGAGAAGGTCAAGTAGGGGTCGCAAATGTTGGGGGAGTGGCCGAACTGGGCAACCCTGATATCTGGGGTTCGAACCCGGCGTCGGCTTTAAGGTATCGCGCTCCAGACGGGGAACGTATGCCGCGTAGTCGCTTTGAGGCGTTGTCCGCAATACAGGACAGGCTGGATGCAGGGGCAGTAGAAAACCCAGAAATATTGGCGGCTCGTTTAGAAATAGTGCAAACCTCTTTAAGGGAGGCGCAAGACCGACTCAGCCGAGAAAGAATCCAAGAGTTCGATGCTGCCCGTAGGCAACATCTCGATTTAAATCTTAACGATTCGGATGCTTGGGATAACGCCGCAGAAGCGGGTTTGCTGCAAGCCTTAAATGTCAGGGCAAAGAATCAAATTGATGGCGATATTGGTTTGGTTGACTTGCTTTTGGCAACGATGCATCAAGATCAGCGGGATCACGCTCTCATGTACCCCCAACCGGATGTACCTGAACCGGATTTGTCCCCTGAGGGGTTGGCTGCTTTAGAGGCTTTGAAGCAGGAACGGTTTGAGGTTCGGGCGTTGCGACCACGGTTGGGCTTCGTTGAAGCCGAATATCGACGTAGGGGCACTCCACCAAATTTGGATATGGCAGCGCGTGGTTTCAATGCTGAATTTGAAGAACGATTAGCAGCGGGAAACCCAACTACAGCCGATAAAAATCGGGTTAAAGAGTTGGTGCGAGATGCTTTAAGTCTTGGTCCTGACAGGTCTTTCGTGGGGAGAGATGGAAAGAGTGAGTTCAGAATCGTAAACAGAGACGGTGGAATGCCTACGTTGAATCTGGAACACAATGCTGGCGCGAATATAATAGGGGTAAAACTGAAGAAAGGTAATGAGGTTGCGTCGGGTGCTCATATTCAGTATCGCAAACGGGATGCTGATGGAAACTGGGGTGAATGGCTTTACGACAATAAGGGCTATACATCACGACAGGTATTTGTTAGTTACGTTGATGGCAACTGGAAAGTCTCTCAAAGTAATAGTTATTTGTTTGTAGATCCGGGTAGCGCGGGTGTCAAGAGTTCTGGTTTTGCAGGGTTCTATAACAACAATGCTTACATGCATTATCAGGCGCTGGGTGGAAAATTGAATGTCGGGGTTACTGCCGTTGCTGACGGACAGGTGATGTGGGGAAGGCAAGGGTTTGAGTCTCCAGAGGCCGTCAGTAAAATGGTTAGGAATTTGATTCCTGAGTTGGCGGCTTTCCGGGTGGATGGTCCAAGCGATGAGAACATTATTATTGATGCTTTGATGGCAGATGAAATAGGAGAATTGCTTCGACGGGATGCCGCTGGCGAACGAGTTACTTTGATGATGGCACATTCAATATTTGATCGGGATGGGTCTCACCCTTGGAACAAGATGAAACCGCATGGTGCAGGTGAAGCCGATAAATCGGAAGGTATTTCACAAAACAAATATGGAGCATGGTGGTTGTCAAATGCTCCGCTCTCCAGCGGTAATCTGGATAATGGCGGCGAATTTGGTGACGAATTGGATCGTCTGATCAGACGAGTTTTGGGTGATCGAACAGAGGATTTTGATCCGGGGGCCATTGATGCTGATGGTGATGGAGTCTTGCAGGATGGCACCCCATTCGAGCGTCCAGCGATAAGAACATCTGAAGAAGTTGGGTAATTGATATGACCAAAATAGGTACAGAAGATCTCGCAAAAATGCAAGGCTTTATTGAAGCCCGCAACAACCCGACGCGCAGGAACATCGTGGAATTGGTATCACAATATGTGCTGGCCGACCTACCTGAAGGTGAAGAGAAATCAGAGTCGTTAGTTATGTCTCGCTATCACCTGTCCACGGATCGGGGAAAAGAAGATTTGCGGGATTTGTATTTGGATGCTCTCGCTTGGTTGGAAGAGGTTGACTCTGGAATGGTTGATGAAGAAGTGATTCCTAATGAATAGAAATCATTCTCTTTTTAACGAAAGGTCTTTTAAGGCTCGTGTCTTTGAATTAAGCCTTCACCCTGTTGAGTTCAAGGCTCGCGGGTTAGGTGCTATTCGGCGTACTCCGAAACCCGCTCCATACAATCCGGATGCCCGTGATGGAGACAATGACGGCTTGCGTCAAGAGGGAACTATTTGGGAACGTCCTGCCGGAACCGTATTTTTGGACATCATCAAAGGCGCTCGCAGACTGACTAGAGATATGCACATTGTTGACAGTGGCGGTAAGCGCGTCGATTACAAGCCCGGTGACGATCCACGTTCGCCTCTAAGAGGTGGTGGAGGTGAACGCCGAATCAGGGGACGAGGTGAGCGTCGTTTAGCGAGGGGAAATCGGCAGCGTGCCCGTGCCGGTAGGCAGCGTGCCCGTGCAGAAGAACAGCGTCCAGAGATTGAGGCTTTAGATGAGCAGATTGGAAAACTTGAGGCTGCTATTGGGGGAGACAGTAAGGAACGGCTGTTAGCGGCAGAGGGTGATTCAGATGCTCGTGTAAAAATAAGTAGTTTCATGGAAGGTTTTATTGAAGGCTTTACTGGCGTTAAGCAGAACTGGCGTCAGAACCGGGAAGATCGAACTGAGAAAGAGCGAGGTGTTCTTGAGGGAGCGATTCGCATGGAAGGCGAGCGTCGTCAGATGGGTGACGCTGCTGGTAATGATGCGCTGATTGAGCGTGAAATGGAGTTTGACGATCAGATTCTTCCTGAGGGTATTGATCGTGATGAGCATCGTCGTTTGTTAGATGAAGATCCTGAATATCGGCGTGATTGGAATGATCGTCTTGCCGGTATGCAACTTGGGATGGAAGACGATGGTGATGTTTTTATTCCTTTAGATGACGACGGGAAACCTGATCCGGGGTTACAAGAATTCCCTGATGCGGA
>Ga0302132_10001405_pt1 | contig 13766 bp, 12 predicted proteins | sample CB9_321_MG_FD_203113 | JGI IMG/M metagenome (GOLD analysis project Ga0302132, IMG submission 203113) | Marine microbial communities from Western Arctic Ocean, Canada - CB9_32.1 | ecosystem: Environmental > Aquatic > Marine > Oceanic | place: Canada: Western Arctic Ocean | collected 2017-09-19
TCTTTAAGCATGTAGGTCTTTTGAGTTGCCCACCCTGTCACTGGTTGACCTGATAGAGATACCTTTTGAATCGGTGCTGGATAGCTTTTTGTTTCCCCTTGGTGCTTAACTGTGATCTTGTTATCGCCTATGGAAACTTGATCACCACTAATGGCGATAACCTTTTTGATAATGGCTTCACCGCCATTGGCACAAGCATCACTCGATTTAATATAGCCTTTAGAAATCCCATCTTTAACGGCTTTGTCTGGCACACAAATCAGTACATCCATCCCTATTTTCACACTGTGTAATTTAAGGGGTGTTTCTTTATACAATCCGTAAGGCATAGAGCCAGTGTAATTGATCACATAGCCACAATGTTTAATGGCATATAAACCCACTGTCCATGCCAATACCAATGGCAAAATAATAAACAGTAAAAAACGTTTAAGCTTCTTTTTATACATTGCTCCGCTCCACAGCCTCATAGGTTAAAATGGCATTGATCTTACGATTTAATTCTAAAACCTCCGCTCTCAAGGTTCGCACATCATTACAAGATGCAGGTTTGATCGTATTCATGGTGGTTAAGCCCCCTATTCCATCAAATCCATCTTGGCAAGATTCACTGGCTGTTTGTAATTTGACGATCTTTTGATTCAACTCTGCTCTTAAGATAATCACGGCATCGTTTAATTGGTTCTGACTTGCCATTGCCACACTTGTACAAAGCGACAATGACAAAGCAATCAAGATAGGTTTCATCGTTTTCACCTTAGTTAAAGTTGTAAGCACTATTCAGTGATAAGTTGCGTGTCACATACACTTGGAAGTTAGCCCCTGGTCTAATTTTCAAGGTTGGCTGAATATTTAAATCCTTTTGCAAATACTGCTGTGCTGTCTGTGTCAATTGCTGACCCACTGCCGCATAAACAATCTGTGAATTGCTCGGGCCACCATTGCCACCACCACTTGACCCTGATTGGGTTAATTGTGAAGCCGCGCCGAATACACTAAACAATGCCGCAGAGCTAAAGACTTTCCAATAATGGTTGTCCACCTGATCTTGAATACCCATATAACCTTGAAGATCAGCCCCCGGCATTCCGCCAAGATTAACGGTATTGCCATTCGGGAATGTGATTGATTGCCACACCATCATTACTCTGGTTTGTCCGTAGCTAACATTGGAATCGTAAACGCCATTTAACACTGAACCTTGAGGTACTAACAGATAGTTGCCTGTTACGGTGTCATAGACATTTTGACTCACTCTTGCTTGGATTGACCCGGGTAAATCTGAGTTCATCCCTGTCACCAAGGTAGCAGGTAGAATCGTGCCTGCGGTAATGGTGTAAGGCGTTAGTGGCTTGATCTCATCAAGTGGCAATGGCTTCTTCGCATTGTTACTGCCATTTAAGAAAGCACTTTTTTCAGATTGATTATTTGCTTGCGCATAAGGGTCTGTTGCCATCAAATTGCTATTTAAAGCGGATAATGCACTGCCATTGGGTGTACCAGATAATCCTTTCATGCCTGCTTGACCTTGATAGCCAGCTTTGGCACTTGGAACCACCTCTTTATTACTGTTAATTACCAATATTTCTGATTTATAGGCTTTCAATAAAGCTTTTTCAGCGTCCGAGGCTTCGCTTTTTGACATATCAGATACATCGTTCTTATCTGCACTGTTATTGCTGGTCACTGGCACAATTCTACCATTTTGATAGGTGTACTTTTGACCGTCTGCGCCAATAAAGGTTTCGCCCTCTTTTAAAGGTCTCAACTTACCATCAGCACCCACGATATAAGGCTTGCCATTTTTCCAGACGATCTGCCCCTCTTTCAATTCACCATGAAATTTATGTAATTTGCCATCAGGCCCCACTTGATAAAGTTGACCATCTTTGCCCATAACCAAATCCCCTGCTTTCATGCCTTTAGAGGATAAGGGAACCCATTTGCCATTTTCATAAACATAAGGTTTACCGTTAATGGTTCTGTATGCGCCATTTTTAACGGCATGTAACTTGCCATCAGCACCCACAATATAGGCTTTGCCGTTCTTCCAAACGTACTGCCCCACTTTAGGTTTACCATGAAACAGGTGTAACTTTCCATCTTTACCCATTTGATAAAGCTTGCCGTCTTTCATGACCAAATCGCCAGCTTGTGCGCCATCTAATGTGGCATCACTTAAACCAGTTTTATTGAAAGGAATCAGCTTGCCATTTTCATACATGTACTCTTTGCCGTTTTTCCAAACTTTATCACCATCATGTAATTTACCCTTATAAGGCGTGAGTGACCCATCGGCATTGACTCGGTACAACTTGCCGTTACGCATTACAAAATCCCCGGGCTTTGCTTCGGAATTAGCCACCGGAACCCAATGACCATTTTCATAGCGCATCTTTTGTCCGTTCTGATAAGCAATCATGCCCTCATAGGGTTTACCTTTATACTCCACCAACTGACCTTGTGCATTCACACGGTAAAGCTTACCGTTTTTAAGCACGTAGTCGCCAGCTTGCAAAGTGTGTCCAACATCAATATCTGAACCTTGCGCAATCATTAGATTGTCTTGGTGCAACATATTTTGACTCACTGGCATGGCTTGATTTGCCTGTATCTCAGATTCAACCAACGAACTATTATCTTGTCCACTGTTAGCGGCAACGCTGTAGTTGTGATCTGGTTTTGAGGCTCTTACAAAAAAGTAAATCATAATGATAAGCCCAATAAACATTGCCGCCAAAAAGATTCTGAACCAGCTTTTAAAGTCCTTTCCTTTTGGAATGTCGTACTCTTTATCTTTTTTCTTAAACATTTTACTCACTCCAATTAATTGTTATTGCGAATTTGAATCGCGACTTTCGCATCGCCTTTGCCACTGACAAGTTCAGCGTGATCAAAGAGACGATCAATAATCATATAAGGTCGGTGATAACGGTAGTTCACCATTGCAGGTATGCCGTTGATATAGACAAACACCACTGGCAAACTAACCCGATCAATCATCGGGCTAAACTTAATCATGGTGTGTGTCCCGTCATCAAAGATTCGTGTCGGCGACCAACTTGGGTGATCACCCGATAAGGAATAGTTGAAATTGAGGTGACTATAATCAATCACCGTGTGATCGCTGACAGGTTCTTGACCTAATTTGGCTTCACCAGACATGATCGCTTGATTCTGAGTTGCCACAATTTTGTTCATGGTGTCCTCAGAATAATCAAAGCGCACGTCAGGCGAAAAGACATCGGCTTTTGATTGTACATTAAAGTTATAAACACGCTTATTCGTGATAATCACAAGGTTGGTCAAAATCCCTTTAACGGTGGGCTTTAGTAAAATAATGACATGTCCACTTTCTTTCGTGCCGACATAACTTTGTGTCATCATCCATCTATCTGTATCCCCCAATGAGGTATTGGTAATACGCTCGCCTTGCTGTAAATTAATTTGTCCCACTTGCATAGGCGCAAAGAAGATTAATGGTCGAGTGTTTGGGTTATAGATCATGTTTTTGATAAAAGGGTTCGTCTTTACATTTGCCTCACTTTTCATGCGACTTAAGTAAATACTTTGCAAAGAACCGTCTTCACTTTTATCTGTTGAAACTCTGGAGCTTTCCTTTTGATCTATTTTGTTGATTTGCGCTGCATATTGCTTTGCCATTTCTTGCGACTGCTTAATATAAGCGGCTTCTTCTGTCTTATCTGTACCAATAACTTTCGGCACTTCGATTTTAGGCGCAACGACAGGTACAGATTGATAAGTGGTGGTATGTTTTATTTCAGGTGTTCTGTCCGTATCTGATTTACTTGAGCTAAAAAAGCCAACGTAAACAGCCAATGCAACCGCAATGGCAAGGATAACACCTAAAACGGTACGCGGTTTTTTTAAAGCAATCGTCCAGATTAGCTTTAGAAAGGCGACTGTATACAGCCACGCAATTAAGCCTTTTACTTTTACTTTATTCAAAAATGGTTTCATGATAGCCCCCCATTTTGAATGAGAAGGCTAGATTTAGGCATTCCCATAAAGGAAACAACCATATTGTTATAGACACCACTGACATAAAGATAAGGCGCATCATATTTACTTTTTATTTCGTGCTTCTCTCCTAACACCTCAGCCTTGATGATCGGCATTTCTTGAGGGTTTAAGCTATTTAGCGCAGGCCAGTTAAAAATGGTTTGTTTGCCATCGCTGTAGATATTTTCAGGCTTATTCACAATCTGCTTCCCCTGCACCGATATTTGATAATTTGTATTTAATTGGCTTAAGCTATCAAAGGCACTTGAGGTGCTAACAGTATTCTGTAACAGTGCTGTCTTTTGATGTTTAGCGGCTTCTAGTTGCTCTTGATAATTTCGCTCTATTTCTAGCGGATACCAGAAATTCACAATGGGTGAGTAACCCTTTTGAGAGACCAAACCAATTGAATAGGTTCGCTTATTCGTGCCAATGGTTAAATCTGTTACTGGCCCCAATATAGATGGCTTTATGATCACCATTGTCGATTGATTCGCCCCTGTCCCTGTTTCCATTTGGGTGACTGACCACTGATCTTCATTATCAATCTGTATCCCTGTTATCTTTTCGCCAGCTTCTAACATAATTTTGGCTGATTGATTCGGGGAACAGGACACCAATGTTCTTACATAAGGGTCAAAAGCTTGTGTAACTACGCCTGTACCTGTAATGGTTGCCGCATTGTGTCCACCCTTATTTTTAATGTACATTTCAAAGGCTTGTTTAATGTCTTTGGAACCAGCAAACCCTTGTGCCGCAAAGTAGTTATAGTGTGGTTTGATTTGCACACGAGCCTGTTGCTCCGCTTGATGTTGATCTTGCGCGGTGACGGCATTAGATGGCACATAATTCAAACCGCTGTAATTCAGATTGCGATCTTTATTGAACCCAGCGCAACCGCTGAGTGCAATGGAGGTAAGGGTCAATGCTGATAGTATTTTGATTGTCTTAAGTTTCATTTTTCTTATCCTTGATAGACCTGTGACCATGAAATGTTCGTGATATAAAATCCAAGTGGGTTGAACTGTACAACCGCAGATTTATTAGCTGGCGCATCCCATTTGAAGTTAAATATTCCTCGATATTGTTTCGTACTAATGACTTCCCCTGTATTCCCTACCCGGGCAACTTCTGTCCATGTGATTTGTGTGGCGTTAGGTTCACCGTTGAGATTTGGGATAGTGTTGTTAATTTCTATGCCAATGGTTTCGCCTTGCTTATCGGCAATCGCGTAGGGTTGTCTCTTTAAGATAAAATCTTTTAAAAATGGTGCGGCATCCCCTGTTGTTACGGCATAAGCATGATTTAGATTACTCTTTTCTTGAAAAGCATCAGATGGCACACCTCTGGTGTATTGAATGAAATCTTGTAACATGTAGGTTGCAAAGTATGGCTTCATGCTCGTATAGTCTGTCGTTTTTGCTTGGCTAATATTGATAATTTGATTATTGCCATCAACACGCACTATTTCGACAATCACCTTGGCACTGTAGGCAAGATGGTACATGGCAAACAAACTGCCAATTGCATAGACGCTTAACACTAAAATTGTGTACAACATGAAGCGCATTTGATTCTGACGATTGTCATAAAGCTTTTCAAAAAGCATTCGCCCAGAAAGGTCTTCATCTTTGATTGAGGCTTCTTCAATGTGCGCCTCTTGGGCTTTTACTTTAGCTTTTTTATCAGCGATTTGTTGCTTGATTTTATCGACATTACCCTTCGCTTGGCTAAAAACAGACGGTTTTGTATCTTTGATGTCGCTCATTTTAATTCTCCTATTTAACTTTCGAGTGTTTGGAATAAAACTTGTTTGGGCATTTCAGATTGCTTGGCAATATGAATGGCTTTCGATATATGCGGTAGGTTATATTTACGTGTAATCATCTTTATGGTGTCTGGTGTGCAACCAATATCCTTTAATATTTCAGGTAAAGATTCTTTTTCGAGCATCGGTGTAACGACTGGCTTTGCTTGCCTCACTTGCTCCACAGGTGCAACAGTGTCTATTTCGGTAAGGCTATCAAAGTCAGGGAATGCGTCATACAAACGTTCTTTTAAATCAGCATCATCTTCATTTAGATTTTTACGGATATATACCAAGAAATTATTCAGGGATTGGTTAATCTCTTCTTTGGTTCGAGTCACTCCATCCATTTCAGAATCTAAACGCCATTCTGCAAGGAAGCGGTTCTTTTTAAAGATTAATATGCTTTCATCCACTTTCTTTATCTTTGCAACTATCCAGCGTAAATGTCGTATCTGTCCAGTCACCAAAAATGGATAGTAGACTGAAACATATACAATTAACCATGTAATACCTGTCACCAGATAAACTATTGAGAGCATCCAATATAAAGCTGTTGATTCATACTTTTCACGCTGTGTGTTCCAGAGGTTCAACTCTTCTTGCGTTAGCTCGGTAATAGATAACAGACCAAAACCGAAGAAAGGAAAATTACGGTGGTACTGATTACGCTCAAGAGCTTCATCTTCTAGGTATTTCCACTTGAAATGGTTGCATATATAACGGAATAAAGCGATATAGCTGAACAATAGAATAATAGCAAAATATAGGCGACTAATATCAATAGAGTAATCTGTTGCATTAACCGTAATGAATCCTAAAAACTTTTCGTGTGGTGTAAGTACAAAAGAAAAATGCGTACCTGTTGCCAGCATGATATGAGCAAACACTATTCCGCTTAAAATAAGCATTAAACGCATATACCCATAGTGAAATACCTGAGAAACATAGATAACAAGTAAGCAAAGTAAAATAAAGTAAAGAATAAATTTGCCAAAGGGAATGGGGATAATCCAAATTAGAAACATCAAGAATAAGGCTATTGCAAACAAGTTCCATGTCATGCAAACGTTATCACCTCTGTATTGATTTAGATATTTCACTCTTGGGGTGATCAATAATGGCAGTCGTTTTTTATAGAATTTATTTGGGTTTAAATGGGTACAGAACAGATAAAAGATACCCTTATAATGAACACACAGCACCCTTACACATCCAACAGAAAAAGAGAACAACATACTACATACAGGCACATAGACCACTAAAGACCACCAACCAAAGCTATTGATGTAGCGAACCAAAGACATCACAGGAATAAGGCCCAATGTGTGCATATAAATCCAACTCACTAAAGCCCAAAGTTCTTGTAGTTGATAGACCCCAAATGCATGGTATAGAAAGTCACTCATGATGCTACCCCTTTGTGCTTGTTGGGTTATTTCCTTTAAACCTGTCAACGACTTTATCAATCGCAGGTTTAACCGCATGTGTTCCTAAATGTTTTCCTAAACCATAAGTTGCACCTGCTACACCACCAGCTAGTCCGCCAGTTGCGCCTTTACCAATATTTTTAGCTAATGCTGTCATGACGTTATCTGTTTTAGGCATTGCCGCTGATTGTTGCCCTGGCATGCCACCACTACCACCTGAGAAGAATGATTTTACTGCTCCAGCCGTCGACGATGTGCCACTGCCTACTGCATTTGAACCCATAGAAGCACCAGCCATCGCCGGCCCCGCCATTGAAGATGCACCACGAAACATTGCACCTGACGCACCTATTCCTGCACCACCCAATGCCCCTGCTTTCATGATTGTATTTCCCATCACTGCCGCACCAGTCATTGCCGCGGCAACCGTTGCTTGTCCGTAATCTCTAAATCCTGTTGCGCCTGAAATAGTTGCGATAAATGATGGAACATTTTGAACGACCATGTAAAAAACAATAACACCACCAATGATCATTCCTGTGATTGAGAAATCTATAATGCCTGCCTTTTGGACTGCCGCCGCCCATTGATCACCGAGACTCACACCGACACCGATAACGATGTAGAACATCAATAAGTTAAAACCCATACCAATAATCTTCTGAATGTAATTGGTTACACTTGAGCGTGTCACATCACTGTTTCCCATTGCAAAAACAATCGGGCCAATTAAGACTAAGGCATAGGCTTTTACATACAAAACACAAAGAGACGCGGATATTAGAGCGTAGATAATAAGGATAAAGAAAGCACCAACGATGGCGGTTAATGCTGAAATGATATGGAAGAGTCCGTCATTATTTGCACCATTGACGATATTTGAAGCGATGTACCAACCTTGATTGAAAATGCTACTTGGGTCAATGGATTTTAAGTGTGAAGCTTGCTGTCCAACAAATATGAAGCCGTTTAAGAATTCTGGAATCCATGTCCCACCATATTCAATAAGCCCGAAGAACAAACCAAAGAGCAAGCAAGTCTGAATGACTTTGGCAAACATGGCGTTCACTTCTTCGCCCTTAATGATCATCATGCCCACTGAAAAGGACAATGTAATCAAAGCTAAAAAGTAAGCAAGGTTTTCAGCTGCCTTTCCAACTGCACTGGATGATGCCTGAAAGGAGGTTAAAAACTGTAAGTCGATCGTGTCTAAAACGCTAGTATCCCAAATCACTTTAATTCTCCTAAATTGTCGGTATGACTTCTAATTTACTGTTATCACTATACTTCGGATATTTAATATTAAATTTAAGCCAAGCTTTGTCTGCTTTGTTGGCTTGTGCTTCTTTCGCCGCTTGAGCTGCATAATGCGTTGCTTGTTGAGCATTAGATTGTGCTTGCAACTGCTGAATAGATTGTAATTGTGTTGCCTGTGCATTCATCATCTGGCTTATGCCTTGCAGTTCGGCGGTTGTACCACCTACACTATTATTGTTATGTGCTATTTGATCTATGGTTTTAGATTGTTCTGCCATATTCTTCATCTGCTCCTGAGCGGACTTCAATGTGCCTTGGCTGGTATCTAATTCAGTTTGAATAATGTCACCGTTGTAATCATCGTAACTCTGCTTATCTGACTTCTTGCCAAAACGTTTTTCAAATTTCTGTGATAAGTTTTGAGTTTGATATGTTATCGCCTGTCCAGTTTGCGCAAGACTTGCCACTTGGTTTGCTTCGTTCTGATAGTCAACAACTGTTTTAAGTGGGTTCTGTCTCAACATGTTTGCCTGATTTTGAATTTGCATGGCTTGATTTGTTATCTGTGTCACTTGATGAGAGATTGCTGTACCACCTTGTATGACTTGCTCAATAATCCCCAAACCATTAATAGGGTCATGGACAATATCAATGGCAAACGCAATCGTTGTGGTGGATGCGAAGACAGCAAGCGATAATAGGCTTACTTGCGTGATCTTTCTCATGCCACTTCCTTATCAGAAAGCAGTGTCTTAGCAATTTCAGCCGCCCCTGGAAGTTCTTTGTGTTCGAGGTAACGAATTGGCCATGTGCTGTCTGTAGCGTCATAGAACTTGAAGAATGTCTCACGATCAGATTTCTTATCAACGGAAACAAACTGCAATGCGACTTCACCAATATTGAAATCTACCATTCTTGAGCGTTGATTTTGTTTGACATAATATTCTTTTTTAGGGGTCGCTGTAGAGATGTTGTAACGCTCTTTGTCATCTAACCCAAAGCTTTCATAGAGTTCTGCGATCCTCTTATCTGTAACAGCATACTCATTCGGCAAATAGATTTTAGTCAAGCAGGACTCGATCAGCACACTTGTAATAGAGCATTCAGCAACGTCAGCCAAGGACTGCGATGAAAATACTACCCCAACATTCAACTTACGTAGCGTTTTTAACCACTCCTTGATGCGTTGGGAAAAGATTGGATGATCTAGGAAAAGCCACGCTTCATCTAAAATAAGCATGGTTGGCAAGCGGTCTTGGAATAGGTTTGTAAGCTTATCCAATAAGAGTTGAACTAAAGGTTGCATGTGTTTTGCTGGAAGAATACGCCCTAGCTCACCAATTTCAATGCCAGTTAGATTGCTACCAGTAAGAAAGTCCTCACTCCCATCAATAATCCCACCAAATATGGTTTTAGAAAGTTCTTTGAATGTTTTTCTGAGTTCAGGAGAATCAAAGATAAGATGTTTAAAAGTTCGCATTTCCTTTGGCAATGTTTCAATACGCTCAACCGCATCGCGCACTTCTGTATCTAAGTCAATAGACTCAGTAACGCCGTTAATGGTGAACATATCTACTAACCAATGGATGATGCTTTCTTTGATTTTTTTAACTTCAATGCCATCAAACAAGGCTAACTGATCTTTACCGTTGCCCTCAGTGTTTTCAAACTCGCCCTCTTCTGAAACATTGATGTAACGTCCACCCATAGACATCACAGCCACCATTGAAGATTGGTTGCAATCTAAAATGATTTGACGTGCATTTTCATATTTACGAAATTGCGCCATCAGAATTCCCAACAAGGTTGTTTTACCTGCGCCTGTGGGGCCGATAATTAACATGTGCTGAACATCGCCAACCGAATTGCTAAATCTAAAAATATTATTAAGGCCAGTTAAGCCATACAACAATGCTGGTGAATTCTTGGGATAATAAGGATTTGGATGATATTTTTCACCTGAATAGATCGAGGATAGTGGTAACGTATAGCTCCACACTTTTGAATCCATTATGTTTATTCTCGCATCATAACTGCCGTGTGCTGGCAATGAACCCAAATAGCTTTCAGCCGCATTAACCGCTTCCTCACGTAATTGTAGGTTATGCCCTTCAAGCACCTTGGTAATATCTTTTACGCTTTGATTTAGATCAGCCATATCCTCATTCATGAGAATGAAAGTTAGGTTGTACCAACCAAATTTTAATTCCTGAGATTCATTCTCTGATATACAAGCTTGCATGTCGAAATTATTTTGTTGTGCTGACTCATTAATTTTAGGTGTGCCACCCAATGAAGACATTAAATGCCCCATAATACCCACGGCTTTTGATGACCAAGTGCGTTGTAGTCTTTTTAAATGCTTTGCGGCTTCACTTCTGGATAACAACATAAATCTTGAGTGGAATCTAAACTCAATAGACATGGAATTAAGCTCATCCATGAGCATTGCGTGAATCTGCTCTGGCAACATATCAACCGCTATCGTTTTAATGTGCTTTTTACCGATTTGTGGCTCAAATCCAGCGAGAAAATCTTTAGCAAGATAACTATCCAACCACGATTTATGCTTAGGTGCTTGGAGGGTTCTTGTTTCATGTGTGATGCAAGTGTTCAAGCAAGTAATCAATTTATCTCCACTCAACAACTCATATTGATAAGGCTTTCCGTAGCTGACGAAGCTAATGTACTGCTCTAATTTAGTTTTAAAGTCTGCAACCTTTTCTTCGGTAGTCCGCTCTTTAATTTCATCACTGGAATCATAGATCGCTTTTTTGATGCCAACAGGTAGCTCCACAGGCTCACGCACCGTAAAGGCGTAGTAAACAATGTTTTCATAGATATTCCCAGATTGCTCAAACTGTAATCTACGCTCAACATCAATCAGCTCTGAAATTGCATCTGGGAAATTACTATGCTCGGCATATTCTGATGCTTTATATCGAATAAAATCAGATTCAATTAACAAGTTATCTTGAAAGTATTGCCCTGCGCCTTTGGAATAGCGTTCACAAATTAGAGCTTGTCGTTGCTCACTCATTACCTGAATATCTTCACCAAAGAATCTATAGTAGCAGGTGATTGTGCCATCTTTGTTCATTATAACGTCATCGCCAACCATTCTGCCATAGCAGAGTTTTTCGGCAAAGGATTGGCTCCGTCTGATGTCTCGTGCTTTTTTAGAGAAATTGCTCATCTTAGTTACCTTTACCTATTAATTTTTCTAATTTATGACGGAACCATCTACCGCCTTGCTTCTTCATACCAACATCAGGAAAAGAACTCCGAACTTTCTCAGGAGGAATGCGCTCATAAGAGCTTAATGCTGGATGGAAATTTGGACGATGTCTCCATGAACGAATAAACAAAGCTGTGATTAGAGGGTCAGACCGAGTTGCCATCACGCAGAAGCTATGTAAAACCGCAGCAATAATCGGAATTGTAAAAAGCAAAGGGCCAAACCGTGTGCCACTTGCGAGTGCGAGCACAACCAATAGTTCATAATAAAACAAGCTCCGCTCCACACCCATAATCAATACAGGTGTCGCAAGTGCTTTGCGGAATGGAATGATATATTGTGCGTTCATATTTTTTCCTATTCTCTTACATTTAAAACAACAATGTGCCTTGGCTGAATAAGGCCATCATAATGGTGCTGACATTTAGAATTATGGAAAGCCCAAGCCCTACGTTAAAAGCTTTGCGTGCGCCACCTTGAAGGTCGCCAAAGATCACGAACCCACCACAAATAACTAAGCCAATGATTCCCGCAAAAACGGCAAAGTTTGAAGTCAAATCCGAGGACAAATCAGACATGAATTTATCCCAAGGATACTTGCCACTTATGGTGTCCGCATATGCCCCATTGAGCGTTAGTGCCAATAATGCTGTGCCATAAAACACTTTATTTTTTAGTTGTTTAATTATCTTCATTTTTATTTCCTCATATATTTATTGTTGAAGGTAAATTGTTTTGTTTGATGGTCGTAACCAGTAAGTTCAGTTATTTCAGTAACTCTGCGCCCAGCAGGGGAGGTTATATCTTTTTCAATAAAGACAATTGTTTGAATCGTTGATGCAATCAAACTCTCTGCCGAGGTATTGCCTGCCATGTGGCAAAGGTCAATTAAACGTTGTGGTGTGTGTTCGCAAGAGTTGGCATGAATGGTGGAAATATTGCCAGATGTTCCAACGTTCCAAGCCTGCAACATACCATAAGCTGAACCATCAATAACCTCGCCTACGATAATGCGATCAGGTCGGCTTCTTACTGAGCTTTTTACAAGATCAGACATTGAGCGTACATCTTCAATGGTATATGTGTTTTCGACATCTTCCATATCAATCTCAAGCTCTGCCGTATCTTCCATAATGATGATGCGGTCTTTAGGGTTTGAGTGTTTTGGAATACTATTTAGGATTGCTTTTAGAAGTGTTGTTTTCCCACTTTTCGGCTTTCCTACTACAAGAATATTGTCATAGTTAATCAAAGCATTCTTGATCAATTCATAGCTCGCCGAATCTAATACCTCAGACTCTAAAAAGTTTTCGAGTGATAGTTTAAACTGTAAATGTTTACGGATTGTCATGGATGCTGACTTCACCATTGGCGGTATTTTCACCTGCGCCCTTGCTCCAAAAAATGGTGCGTTTTGCGGAAGCTCAATCGTTGCTGATGGTGATTCTTTAGAAATATATTTATCGGCTATTTGACACATAATAGAGATTGAATGACGTGTCATTTTGGGGTCAACTTTACCTACAAAATGTTTATCGTCTCTATCCTCAATAATAAGGCTACTATCAGGATTTACGATGATCTCAGACACGCTTTCGTCAGAAAAAGCGCGCATGATGTCTGCTCCAAGCGTTTGTTGGAGTAAATTTAACTCGTTCATTTTGGCTCTCCTAGCTAAAGCACATAGGCAATGGTGGGACGTTTACTTGAAAATATGCGCAGGCAACTAGTGCCAAGGCATCAATTGCAATGATTGATCTTATGACAATATTTCTTATCCGCTTGCTAATGCTTTTTCGACCTATAAATGTAGGTATCGTTATGATTGCAAGTGCGATAATTCCTAGATTAAACCAGTAATTAACTTGGCTGACGGCAATGAAGTGAAAGTATTCATTTAAAATATCATCAGGCATGACACAAGAACTATATGATGGAAACATCATCATACATATCAAATAAAACAAACCGAAAATAGCAATAACCGCAGACAACACTAAACCAATTCCCT
>Ga0302132_10001406_pt1 | contig 13763 bp, 9 predicted proteins | sample CB9_321_MG_FD_203113 | JGI IMG/M metagenome (GOLD analysis project Ga0302132, IMG submission 203113) | Marine microbial communities from Western Arctic Ocean, Canada - CB9_32.1 | ecosystem: Environmental > Aquatic > Marine > Oceanic | place: Canada: Western Arctic Ocean | collected 2017-09-19
GCCAAAGGCGATGTCGAACGCGGTAAGAACATTTTCATGACGCACCCGATCGCCGCTTGCATCCGCTGCCACGTCGTGAACGGCGTTGGCGGCCCGGTCGGCCCGGCTTTGGACACCATCGCATCGCGCAAGCAAGAAGATTATATTTTGCAGAGCCTCGTCGATCCGGGGGCGACGATCGCTGAGGGTTACGTGGGGAAGGTATCCCCGATGCCGCCGATGGGAGTGCTGTTGAAGCCTCAAGAGTTGGCCGACGTGTTGGCTTACATATTGACGTTGAAGTAAGGTGGATAGGATCGTTTTGTTAGGATGATCCGTCTGCAGAAAAAGGAAATGAAGATGATGAAACGGTCTTATTATCAATGATGAGACAACAGGGGTGGCTATTCATCTTGCAACTGCGACATTAAGAATGAGGAATATGTGTTTCTTTTAAATGCCTTGGACCATTAGTCTGCTTTTCATAGCGGTGGGCATTTCGACCCAAGCACAAATCGAAAGCATGATGGTCGCTACCAAGTAGAGTGAATTCAGTAGAGCAATCCGACCCTTTCTCGAAATGCACTGCGTAGATTGTCACGGCGAATGCCAGACTCGATGCGGTTATGAAGAACTCTAGTTTTCGCGAAGGAGGTAGACGGGCTTCATATCCAAAATTTTCTTGGCCGCGAACTCGGCCGTAAGGATTGAAAGAGCAACTACGGCAAGGGTTATGAAGATGGGCAAACCCAAGTGAAAACTCCAGACTCGGTCGAAGATTATTTCCGCGAATGCAAAGCTGACCAAGGCGCTTAGGGCAGTTCCGACCAGAGAAGCGAAGAGTCCCAGAAGACCGAACTCTAGTCGTACTTGGTTGCGCAGGTCGGAAAAGGAGGCTCCTAGTACCTTTTGCAGGTTTAGCTCCCATCTCAGCTTGTGGACTTTTTCTCTGGATATGGAGAAAAGTATCGTCAAACCCGCGAGTATGGAAAGGGCGGCCATGAGCTGAAGAGCCCAGGTCATCTGACGGACGATGGAAAGAATAGTTCGGCCCGTTCTCTCGACGTCGAGGATCGAGATTGTGGGGAATGCCCCAACTAGCGCATCTTGGATATCTTTCTTTTCCTCCGCGTTCAGGTTGTTCAAGGTGCCGATGAAGGTCTTCGGGGCATCTTCGAGAACCCCCGTCTGCATCTGAACGAAGAAGTTCGGTTGGAAGCTGGTCCATCTTACCCGACGGATGTTGACGACCTCTGCCAGAATAGAAACTCCTGCAACTTCGATCTCAAGTTGATCGCCAAGATCTAGGTCGTGAGACTCGGCGTACTTTTGCTCGATCGATATTTCTACAGGTTTACCGGGCAGGGGACCATCACTCGCGATAACCATTCTTCCCCGCAGGATTTCTTCGCTCTCTAGGAGATGGTCACGGTAGCTAAGGTTGAAGCCGCGGTTTCGGAAGTTGTTCCTTCGCCGGTTATCGGAGTTTGCGAGTTCATCATCCTTGACGATCCGCATCTCGAATTTCTCCCCCTTGACGGATAACAATTTTCCTCGGACCCAAGGGGTTAGATTGCTTAATGGTTTGCCCATGGATTCGAGAAGCTCCAGAAGAGGCTCCACTTGGCTTTCCTGAATGTCGAATAGAAATAGCTCCGGCAGCTTGCCTTCCGGTTGATCCAGTCCGATTTCCTTCTCCAGACTGTATTGAAATTGAGGAATCAAGCTGAGGAGAAGGACACCGGTCCCAAGGGCGAGGAAGCCCGTGGTCGAGCTGCTTCTGTTTCGAGACAGCGAGCGGGCCGCCAACCGTAAGGGGAGTCTCGATTTGGCAAACATTCGGTCGATGGCCTTTAGCCCGAATAGACCGAGAAGGAAGAGAACCCCGACGGAAATAACCAACGCGATAAAAAAAAGGTTGGCCAGTTTCCACGAATCGGACTGCAGTACGGTCAACCCCCAGAAGGCAATAATAGCCGGCAGAAAGTAGACAAAGGCATTGCCTTTGGGTTGAGAGCCCGGTTGAGCCGCTTCTTGAAAAAGGCCAACAGGGTTCAAGGTTGAAAGTTTTCTAAGGCTGGGAAGTGCGATGAGCCAGCCTGCGAAGACAGCTACGAGGAAGGCTAAGGCTATGCTCTTCCATCCTATGAACACATCGACCTCGCCGGGAGCGATTCCCTCGATTGCCGTGGAAAGCGCGGGAAGACATAGGAAGGTTGCAAGGAGGGCGGGAAGGGTGGCTATTCCTCCGAGTATACCAAGTTGAACGAGGTAGCTCAGGATTGCTTTTTTCCGGCTCGCTCCAAGGCTTACTAGTATGGCTAAGTCTATCGTTCTTTTCGTTAGGAAGGAATGAAAGAGGTAGCCGCTGCCAAGGGTGGCGAGGAAAAGAGCGACTAGGGAGACCAAGCTGAGGAAGTCGGATAGATACCTGAGCAATCGGCCGGCTCGGTGCCCGGCTCGCTGGTGCGTGTAGACTCGTATCTCGGGAGAGGATAAAGCCCCGATCAAGGCCTTTTCCACATTGGCGGAGTCACTTCCCTCTGGAAGACGAATGAGATGGTTCCGGAAAGCTGTGTTTCCGTTCAGAAGCAAGTTGGTTTCCTTTAGAAAGCTTTTGGCGATGAAGACCTTGGGTGCCAGTTCGGCTGGCTGGAACTGCAGGCCGCTCTCCTCCAGCACGAAGTCGGAAACCTTGAACTTGGCATCTCCGACTCGAATTTCCTCACCAATTCCGGCCCCGAGCTGGCTTTCTAGTTCGGGGTAAATCCACGCATGCTTTCGATTGTGGATGAGTTTTTCATCGGTTCCCTTGAGCCTCCCTTTCAGTTTCAGATCGAAGGAACCGTAAAAGGGGAAACCCGGTTCCATGGCTATGATTTTGACCAAGCGACTCTTCCCTTCGGGGCCGGCGGCCATGGAGAAAAAATCGAGTACCTCGATTTTCTCGGAACCTTTCGGAAGCAAGACCATGATTGCATCCACTTCCTCCTGCGTAAGATCTCTTCTTGCCCGGACCGCCAAGTCGGACCCAAGCAAAAGCTTGGATTCCTCGCTCACCTTTCGCTCTAGCGAACCCTTGAAGGAATCTACGGTTAGAAATCCCACCAAGCCCAGAGCAAGGTTCATGGCATAAAACATGCAGAAGGAGCGATTGTTTCTGATCTCCCGCCAAGCGTTTCTCAAGACGAAGGACATGGGCTTAGTCGGTGTTTCCCTCGGCGTGGGTATTCAGGTGACCGTCGCGTAGGACGAGTGAGCGGTCGCAGGATTGAGCCAACTCCAGGTTGTGAGTAACGAGGATTAGGCTTCGTTCTTTCTCCCTGCATAAGTGGAAGAGCAAGTCCATTATTTCTCCTCCCGTCTTCCGGTCTAGGTTTCCCGATGGTTCGTCGGCGAGAATGAAACTGGGTTCGCTGACGATGGCCCGAGCGAGAGCGACCCGCTGGCATTCGCCGCCCGAGAGTTGGGAGGGGAAATGGTTCAGGCGGTTGGAGAGCCCGACTTGACTGAGAGCACGCCTGGCGGGTTCCGTGAAATCGCTTTTCCCTTGGAGTTCCAAGGGAATGCCTACGTTTTCCAAGGCCGTCAAGTTGCTCATGAGATGGTATTGTTGAAAGACGATGCCAAGGTTTTTTGAGCGGAACTTGCTGAGTTGGTCTTGACTGAGCTTGGCCAAGTCTTCGCCTTTTACCTCGACGGTGCCGTCGTCGGGGTGGTCAAGTCCTGCGAGAAGCGAGAGTAGAGTGGATTTCCCGCTTCCGCTCTGACCAAGGATGGAAACGCTCTCCCCACGTTCGACGATGAAGTCGAGGCGGGCGAGAACCTCGATCTTCTGTTTTCCCTGTTCAAAGGACTTGGAAACCTGATTAAGTCGGAGAAGAATATCCATTTTGAAGGATCAGTGGAGGTTTGAAGCTAGGTTTTGATAGACGGTTTCGCACATGACTCGATGTCCGCTAGGGTTAGGGTGAATCCGATCCGGCAGGTTCATCTCCGGATTTCCACCGACCCCCTCAAGAAGAAAGGGAATATAGGGCACGGCATGTTCCTTCGCCAGTTGATCGAATGCCCCTGTGAAGGCACTTGTGTAACTTTCACCGTAATTCGGAGGAATTTTCATGCCTGCAAGCATCACGGGGATCTTATTTTTCTTTGCCGCTGAGAGGATGCTGTCGATGTTTTTTGCAATTTCAGAAACTGGTATTCCGCGCAGCCCGTCGTTTCCTCCGAGGGCAACGAGAAGATAGTCCGGCTTTGCGCTTAGAAACCATTCGATGCGCGAGACTCCTCCGCTAGTCGTTGCTCCGCTGATCCCGCCGTTGATCACCTCGTAGTCGAGTTGCGTTTTCGGACTGAGTAGGGAATTGAGCTTTTTTTCAAGGAGAGCGGGGTAGGCTTCCTCTTCCGGTACGCCGTATCCCTCGGTCAGTGAATCACCTAGAATCATGATGCGGAAGGTCGAAAGACCCGAGTCGTCGGTTGAGCCATCCTTTTGTTCGTCGACTGCGAGGTCGGCGTCCGGTCCGCATCCGCAAAATGCCATGAGGACCAGTAATAATTTAAGTGGCTCGAGCCAATGGCGCTTTGTAGGGTGGTATGACATTGCTTAGATATACCGATGTAATGTTATTCGAAGAACAGGCAATATCCAACCAGACCACGGTCGCAGCCTTAAGACTGTACTACTGGTGTTTAGCGATTCCGAACAAGAGCTCATTTTAAACTTCGCCCATTAATCTGTGGTTTTCCTCTGCGGCGTAGAGGAATAGGTCGCAAAATGCATCTACTGTAAGTTCAATCGGTTTTGCGTAACCGCCTCCCATGAACAAAAGCATCGGCGATTTCATTCTCTTTCTCCATTCAAACACCTTTCTGTTTCTCTCCCGCAAACCCTCTCTGCTCAAATTCAACAAACCCAAGGCATCGGAAGCCAACGCGTCCACCCCTGACTGAAAAAAGATCAAATCGCAGGGTTTGGACTCGAGATCATCCAAAACTCGATCCAGTTCAGTCAGGTATTCTTCATCCTCGACGCCGTTCTCAAATTCCAAATCCCAATCGCTTGTTTTTTTTTGAAAAGGAAAGTTGTTTTTTCCATGCAAGGAAACGGTATGAACCCTATCCTCTTTTTCGAAAATTTCAGCCGTGCCATCTCCCTGATGCACGTCGAGGTCGAGAATTATCACTTTGTTTATTTCATTATTTAGCAATGCTCTTCTGGCGCAAATCGCCAAATCGTTAAAGATGCAGTAACCGGCACCTGCTCCCTTAAAGGCATGGTGGGTACCTCCTGCCATGTTGCCGGCCAAGTTACTTCCTTCTAAAACCAATTGCAATCCCTCCAACGCTCCACCCGTAAGTCGAAGGGTTCGCTCTACGATTTCGCTTTTCCACGGACGCAAGCCGATTCTGCGAATTTCATCCTCCCTTAATCTTTGCTCGAGAAAGCGATCGATGTATGATTGCTCATGAACAAGCAACAGTTCCTCTTTTCTAGCCAATCTGGGTCGTTCCCATTTTATCCGTTTTTCAACGTCCAGTTCCTTGAGTCGTTCGTACAACTTCTTGTATCGGTCTACAGGAAAGCGAGCCGTGGGATCGAGTCCCGAAGAGTAGATGTCGTCGTAAAATAAAGTAAATTGATTCTTCTTCACGAATCCGGAAGTTGGTTTTTCCGTAATCTTCAGTTTTATTTGTTATTCATTCAATGATATTACAAAACGCTTTTTTAGGATCTCTTGTAGCTGACGCCGTTTCAATGCCCGTACATTGGTATTACGACGTCAGGGCATTGGATGCCGATTACGGACAGCTTGCAGAATATCGCGCACCCAAAAACCCCCATCCCGACAGCATACTTTGGAGGTCGTCTTACGAACCAAGGAATTCTCAGGCAGACATTCTGCATGGCCAACAAAAATACTGGGGAAAGAAAGGGGTACACTATCACCAAAATCTAAAGGCAGGTGATAATACGTTGAATTTACAATTAGCTGCCGAATTGTACCTTCATATTGTTCTAGAGAAAGATTTTCGTGTGGAGAATTGGTTGGAACGATACGTTGAAGTCATGCTTACTCCGGGATGGCACAATGACACCTATGCAGAGGAATATCATCGAGCGTTCTTTTCCAATTACGCGTCCGGAAAAAAACTGCTCTCGTGTGGAGTCTCCGATTATCACATAGGTTCCTTGAGCTTGGTGCCTGCTCTTCTTGCCGGTCTTGAGGCAATTGGTAGAACAGACCCGGTGGAGCAGTTGGAAGACGTGGGTTCGCTCGTTCGATCCACGCACAATCATCCATATTCCATAAGCGCTTGCCAGGACTTGGCCCGAATACTCGTTCATTTGCAAAAGGGACATGAGATTCGAGAATCCCTAATGGATCTGCCCTTGAACGGTATCTCTTTAAGGCAACTTGAGAAATTCGAAGCAATGGAAGACCGTGTGGTTGTCGGAGAAATACTTAGTACCGCTTGTTACTTGCCGGAATCGCTTTTAGCTTCCTGCCATTTTGCTTGGAAGTATCATGATGATTTCTCCAAGGCAGTTTTCAGCAATGCTCGTGTAGGCGGCGACAATTGTCATCGCGGAGTGGTCGTCGGTTCGATTGTGGCAGCCCAAATGGGAATTCCTCATCTCTTGCTGGAAGACTTGAGAGTGATGAAAGAATTATCTAGCGTGATTGATTCCTTCGCTCCGTGACGGCTTTGCCGGATAAGAATTTAATTCGTTCAATAGACTATCCATGAAATGGCAAAAGGTAGCGTCCAGAACAGAGTCCGCAACCAGTTCATGCGTATGAGGGAATCTATTTCCCTTTGGTTTTTTCCTTCTTTCGTTAACGCTTGGTGCCGGTGAGCGGAATGAGCAAAGGTGATCGCCCATGCCGCGAGGACCGAAGATAGCCTTACCCACGATGACGGGCCGCCGACAAAAAAGCTAGTGGAGACGGAGTCGATCAGCTGCATCGTCATCAGGGGTAGAACGAAATAGGACACTCGATGGCAGTATAGGGCATGCCATTGGAGAAAACGATCGGACTGTATAAAACGAAACGAAGGATATACGATAAGCTGTACTAACCATATGAGAACGAACATGGCGAAATCTATCGCTAGGGCGTGCTCATGAAGCGTTTCGATAATTAAGCTCAACGTGAATAATCCTTATTTTTCTAGTCTCATCTCATTTCTCTAGTCGAAAGGCAAACCGGCAAGATGAATTCGATAAAAGTTTAGACTCTTTCTTCGATGCTTTTTTCCGCGACCAACCTTCCGCTTTTCAAAGCAGCGTCTAGGGAAGGCAACCCGCTATTGTCGCCACACCGATAAATCCTGTTGGTTTTAAGGTCACGGATTGTCGGTTTGTTCCATGTCGGTATGGCTTCTTTGCCATTCATCCGGATATTCTATTTTGATAGCTAATGGTTTGGATTATTTCAGAAATTTTCTGTCCAGATTGCCTGCGGGCGGGAGTGATTAAGCGATAACATTCTCGGAATCTAAAACTTGAACATTATAAAACAATTCATTCTTGGCCTGACTATTGTCCTATTTCTACTTTGTTCTGGTACTTACGCCGCGGACTACGCTGACGGCAAAATCAGCAAAGCGCTGATCCTCGGCGGCAACTCGTTCACCGTCAAGATCCCGCACTACGCCGGACTCAAACCAGCCAAGGCGATCACGATTTCCGCGTGGATCAAACCGGAAAGAGTCGGCAAAGGCGGCTGGCAGTGGCAGGAGATTTACAGGAAAGAGGATGGCAACGCCCGAGTCCTCATGGCGATTGGCGAGCGCGAGAAGAAGCACAGCCTCTGCTTCGGGCTGGGGATCGGCGGGAAGTACGTCGGACATGGCGTGCCGCTGGAACCCTCCAAGTTGCTCGACGGGAAATGGCACTTGGTCAGCGTGACGTTTGACGGCAAGGCAATGAAGTTCTACGCAGACGGTCAGGAAATCGGCGCCAGCACCAAGGCCAGTGGGGCGATTGACACGCAGGGTGAAGCCCCGGCGTATATCGGCTCGATGAAGGGGCACGGTGAATTTTTCAAGGGTGGGATCGACGATGTGCGACTCTATAACCGCGCCTTGTCGACAGGCGAAATCAAGACGATGGCCCTTGCTGATGGCAAGACCGCTGTCAACGGAATCGTGGGCTGGTGGAAGCTCGATGGTGATCTTAAGAATAGCGCGGCGGAGGCGCCGAAGAAGTTGCTTGCAGAACTGGATGGCATACACACTCCCGTCATGCCGAAGAGACTGCCAAGCTCGTGGCTTACTTACCATCTTGCGCATCCCGGCCCAGACAATGCCAGACCCGCAGATCCAAACTGTGCCATATATTATGGAGGTCTTTATCATCTTCACTATATCTATCAAAACAGAGGGCACTCTTTTGCCCATGTAACAAGCAAGGATATGGTGCATTGGGAGTGGCAACCCAGTGTTCTCACCCCCCCTGCAACAGGGCATGGCATGTATAGTGGTACGGCTTTCCTTACCCGGGAAGGCAAACCGGCCATCATCTATCATGGTCAGGGTTCCAAAAGAAACCAGATCGCTTTTGCACAGGATGCGAGCCTCAACAGGTGGTCCAAACCATTTCCAGTGGAGCCCAAAACAGCCGACGGTAAACCAGCAGAAAAAATGCGCCATTGGGACCCTGATTGTTGGGTGATGAACGACACGTATTATGCACTTGGTGGGGGACAAAACCCGACACTGGCAAAATCAAAAGATCTCAAAACCTGGGAATTTCTCGGCGAACTGCTGCATCCAGATTTCCCCAAAGACCTGGGCGTGCCTAAAGGCGAAGATATCTCCTGCGCCAACCTATTCAAAATCGGCGACAAGTGGATGCTCCTGTGTATCAGCCATAAGCTGGGGGCTCGTTATTACCTCGGTGATTTTAAAGATGAAAAATTTCTTCCCGACCATCACGCCATGATGAACTGGTGGGGGTGGGACTTTTTTGCCCCGGAGTCACTTTTGACACCAGATGGTCGACGGGTGACGTGGTCATGGTGTACACCGCCAATTAAGGCCTGGGGGCAGAAAGGCAAAGTTAGCGATCTCGCTTCGCTGATGGAAGGGGATAAGAAAATTCAGCCGGGCATACAGTCTTTGCCTCGCGAGCTCAGCCTTCCAGAGGATGGCGTGTTGCGCATCAAGCCCTTGCGCGAATTAGAAACACTTCGTTCCAACAAGAAGCAAGAGAAGGACAATGTTATAAAAAGCAATACCGCTCACACCGTCAAGAAAATGGCCGGTGACACGCTTGAGTTGGAAGTGACCTTTAGCAACCCCACAGCCAATGAGTTTGGCGTCAAGGTCTTGTGCGCTAAAGACGGGAGCGGCGGCTTCACCATTGCTTCGGGTAAAGCGAGTAAGGTTTTGACTGTTGGGTATATCAAACCACCTTTTGAATTGAAAAAGGGAGAAGACCTGACCTTGCGGATCTTCATCGATAAAAGCATGATCGAAGTGTTCGCCAATGACCGACAGGCCGCAGTGGCGTGGCATGAATATGACCCAAAAGACATCTCTGTGAGCCTGTTCAGCCAGGGAGGCGATCTTAAGGTCAAATCAATCACCTCATGGAAAATGAATTCTATTTACACAACTAGGGAATAATAACATGAACATCCTGAAACTAAACGTGGCGGTCTTCTCGTCGCTTCTCTTTCTTCTCTTTGCAGACGTCGATACGGCTGCTGCGCCGACGGGTGTTAATCTCGCGCCGGTCGCGGAACCGTCGACCTCACACGTGTCACGAGATACGTCACTGGCGGCCCTCCACGACGGGCACGCACCCGAGACCTCGCATGTTCGCGGCAAGGGATCGTACGGCAACTGGCCGTCCAAAGGCACACAATGGGTCCAGTACGACTGGACGGGCCCAGTCCGAACACGGAAGATTGATGTTTTCTGGTGGGATGATCGTGGCGGTGTCCGCCTGCCCAAGGCCTGCCGCTTGCTCTATTGGGACGGCAAGCGTTTTGTCTCGGTCCGGAATCCCTCGGGGCTGGGGGTGGCCAAGGACCAGTTCAACACGACCACCTTCGACGAGGTTCGCACCTCCAAGCTCCGCCTGGAGATCGACGGCGACAGCAAAGGGCGTTCCACGGGCATTCTGGAGTGGAAAGTGTACAACGAGGGAGAGCTCCCCAACTTCCCGCCCTCCGTCATGGCCGGCGATGACCGCATTGCGATACACGGTCGGAAAACGGCGTTCGCAGGACAGTTGTTGCGGGCGATCTCTACCGACACGACGAAGCTCACCTGGAGCAAGACCTCGGGCCCGGGCAAGGTCGTCTTCACCGACGACGCGGCATTGGCTACGACGGCCACGTTCTCAGCGGTGGGCGATTATGTTCTCACGCTGACCGCCCGCAAGGGAACGATGAGCGATTCATCGACCTTGGCGGTTCGCGTTGTCGCCAGACCGCAACTCGATATCCGTGCCGCGGGCAAAACCGGGATCCGTATCACCATGCAGCCGCAGGATTCCAAAGACAAGTTTCCCTATACCCCTGCACTGGTCGAGCGAGACTACCCCAAGGCGGTCATCAGCCTACGCGAACTCGACTCGGCCTTCGAACCGGTCAAGGCACGAGTGGGCAAGATGAACGTGACCGTACAGAGCAAGCCGTTGTCGGTGCAGGTGACCACATTGGACAACGAACCCCTGCAGAAGATCACATTTGCTCCCGATGGCACGATGTCCTTTATTTTGGATGACCAGCCGGTTCTGGGGATGGGCCAAGGCGGACCCAAGCAGACGGGCGATTCCTGGCGCACCGACAAGATCGAGCTCGACCGTCGCGGGCGTTCGCATCCCATGACCCCGTGGTACGGAACGGGGACCTATGGCTCGAATAATCCGGTGCCCCTGATGGTTGGCACGGGTGGATGGGGGATGTTCATTCCGACGCCGTCGGGAACTATCGATCTGAGTGACTCGGAGACGGGCAGCTTCATCCCGGCCGAGCCCATTGCGAAGGGCACTGTAGTCAGCCGAAGACAGCAGCGGAAAGGTCGCATCGGCTTGCCCCCACCGGAGTATTTCATCCCGGGCACCTACGATGTGTTCGTCTTTGACACACAGAATCCCCCGGCCTTCATGAAAGACGTTTCGATCCTCTCCGGCCAAGCTGTGCTGCCGCCGAAGTGGGTGATGGGCTATCAGCAGTCGCATCGCACCCTGAGGAATGAGGCGCAGATTCTGGAGGTCATCGATACCTTCAGAAAGAAGAATATCCCTCTCGACAGCGTCTGTTACCTGGGCACCGGGTTCTGCCCCCGTGGCTGGAACAAGCGCCAACCCTCCTTCGAGTTTAATCCCGATCTGTTCAAGAGGGATCCCAAAGAAGTGCTGGCCGATATGCACAACCATAACGTCAAGGTGATGGCGCATATGATCCCCTGGGATCGTGATCGTCTGGTAACGATTCAAGGAACGATTCCGGCTAAGCCAGGTGAGAAACTCGATAACACCCACATTCAAAACTACTGGAATGAGCACAATGCGCTGGTGGATGCCGGGGTGGATGCGTGGTGGCCGGATGAAGGGGACTGGTTCAACTTCCACGAGCGCATGAAACGGCACGAACTCTACTACACCGGGCCACTCTCGAAGCAACCCAACGTTCGGCCCTGGAGCCTGCATCGCAACGGCCATCTCGGCGTAGCCCGGTGGGGCGGTTGGATGTGGCCGGGCGATCCGCTCACGACGTGGCGCACGCTCCAGACCCATATCGCCATTGGCATCAACCACTCCCTGAGTGTCTCGCCGTTCTGGAACTCCGACATCGGCGCGTTTTATACGACGCCTGAATACTCGGCTGAACTGTATGTGCGCTGGGTGCAGTTTGCCGCGTTCAATTCGCTGATGCGGTGTCATGGTCGCGGGTGGGAAAATCGTCTTCCCTGGACATGGGGATCCAACGAATCCGGTCCGGGTGAAGGAAGCTACGCTCCGCCGGCGTCGGAAATGAACAACCCTGCGATTGAACCGATCGCCAAGACATACATCGAACTGCGTTATCAGTTGTTGAGCTACAACTACACCTTGACCTGGGAAGCCCGCGAAACCGGTATGCCCATGATGCGGTCGCTGTGGCTGCACTACCCGAAGGACAAGAAGGCTCGGGGCATCGGCGATGAGTATCTCTGGGGCCGCGACATGCTGATTGCCCCGGTGTACGAAAAGGGCGCGACGTCCCGAGACGTCTATCTTCCCGCAGGCAAATGGTACGACTGGTGGACCGGCAAAGCCGAGACCGGCGGGCGCACCGTGCAGCGCTCCGTAGACCTAGCCACCATGCCGATCTACGTTCGTGGCGGCGCGATCGTGCCGGTCGACCCCATCCGTCAATACACCGGACAAAAGGTCGACGAGCCCACGACGCTCAAGATATACCGAGGCGCCAACGGCAAATACACGCTGTACGACGACGACGGCATCAGCCTGGGTTATCTCAAGGGCGATTCTGTTCAAACGCTGATCAAGTGGGACGACGCGGCCAAAAAGCTGACCCTCGAGCCGGCGTCAAAACAGACGGCTACACGCGCGTTTCAGGTTGAACTTATTCCTGATGGCGTGACCAAGAAGATTCGGTACACCGGTCAACGGTTAGAGCTGCAGTTCTAGGATGAATCATTCTCGCTTTGCCTAAACTTGTAAAAGGAGATAGAAAAGCACAAACTAATCGCGGAAACATAATTTCTAAAATAGATAAACCTCTAGAAACTTTTATTGTTAATACAAATTCTAAATTAAGAAACATCTCAAAAGATTTAAATATATATGTACCAAATGCAGTGGAAGATGTAGGTGCTCCCCACGCAAAAAGCAAACTCCTAGCAACCCTATCAGTGATGAACTTCCAAACAGCAACCATTCTCATTGCATTAATTGTTTTTAGCGGCAGTGCTCCGCACCTTGATGCTCAGGATGTTCGTCTGCTGGACGGTCCCACAGTTTTACACGCGAACATTCGCGATCAATGGGGCGGGCAAACCTATGGCTACCTGCTTCAAGGCAAGCGCGGCCTCTTCTGGTCGGCAAGGCCCCATGACAAGGGAAAAGGATCCCCGACCTTCCTCATCGGGCAACATCCGACCCCCGGTTCCACACTGCCGTCGGCGGTGACCCGGATTCGCCTCGAGGACGACAAGTTTAAGGCCTGCAATCAGCCGCAGATGATTCGTACGCCGGACGGGTATCTGCATGTCTTTGTGGGCGTGACCAAAAAAGAAAACCAGAAAAACTATGCGCCCGGCAAGATCCTCTACTATCGCAGCGACAAGCCGGAGAATATCACCACCTTGGTAAACAGAAGCTCGCTGATCCCGACTAAGCCCTACGGGGATTTCCATCTGAGGATGAATGTGGGCATTGGCCCCCAGGGCAAGCGAATGGCGTTGGTCATTCTGGCGATTTCCGACGACGGCAGTGTGCGCTTCAATACACCGGTGATCTTTATCGGCGAGCGGAAAGGTGCCGATTTTGTTTTCCGGAAACCCGTTTCTTATGCGGAGCCGATGAGCCTGTTCTATCCGCAGGTCGCTGCTACAGAGAAGGGGATCATCGTCGTCGGCCAGATTTGGGATCACGCCGAGCGGCTTAAGGTTCGGCTCTTACACCTGGATTGGGATGGCAAGCTGGTCCATCGGCAAGACTTACCCGCCGAAGCGGACGGTCAATACTTTTCCACCGACTTGCGTCCCGACCCGGCCGACTCGGACCGGCTGATCGTGTACTACAACAAGCT
>Ga0302132_10001409_pt1 | contig 13761 bp, 17 predicted proteins | sample CB9_321_MG_FD_203113 | JGI IMG/M metagenome (GOLD analysis project Ga0302132, IMG submission 203113) | Marine microbial communities from Western Arctic Ocean, Canada - CB9_32.1 | ecosystem: Environmental > Aquatic > Marine > Oceanic | place: Canada: Western Arctic Ocean | collected 2017-09-19
CGATGACTCTTTCTAGCTTTATTTTTTTGCACAAAGGACACTTGCGTTTCGTTTTCTCTTTCATTGATTGAACTATTTCAAAAGAGTGTTCGCAGTTTGAGCAAGCGTATTCATACGTTGGCATCTTCATTCCTGTATTCTATAAAGCCCGCATAGTTTTCTGGTCTTTCCAGCATATGGGCCAGTTGTTGTACTGCTTCATCCAGAGCGGCTTTATCTCCGCTGTTTCTATAGCTTATTATATACTCGCAGATTTCTCTTAAGTCTAACAGGTTCTGAGAAAGAATGACAACAATGTTGCCTTCGATGAGATTGTCGGTTTCTCCGATAGCCAAAACTTTTTCAAGCTGGGGTCTTGGCATAATCTTGACTTGTTTAAGATTGACGACATTGTCAAAAATATTTTTGCGTTTTCTGAAAATGTGTTTGATAAAGTCAAGCATGCTGAGCCTACGCAACAAAATAAATTAAGTATGCAAATAGCAGTATCTGGGTCAAGAATATAGACGTGTTTATTATCCAAGAAGCTTTTCTGTAGTTGTGATACAAAACGGTGACGCATCCGAGAGAAAATATAGTCCCGAACATTTTAATCCCTACAAACGCAGGAACTCCACACTTGCCCATAATGTATCGAGCCATCGGATTTTTTTCTACTTCGTATAGATACTCCCCATTTAACACAGACAGATACGCATCGTATGATGACGCAAAGCCTATGAACATCCACATGGCACAAAATATCCACGTAGATGTAGAATATCTATTAATCGTATTCAGGACCATCCAGACACGCCAGTATTGTAGATATGAGCTTGTTTCTTATAATATCCCCACGCTCTAATTCAGAGATTCCAACCCCCTGAATTCCATCCAGCTTATCCATGCATATATCAAGAGCACCTCTCATTTTAAACGGGAGGTCTGATTGATGTGTATCGCCATTAATAACAGCCTTGGACTCCCTGCCAGTCCTAGTTATAAACATCTTGATTTGTTCAAAAGTGGCGTTTTGGGCTTCGTCAAGAATCATAAAAGACCTATGAAAGTTTCTTCCTCTCATATATTCTAAAGGGCATACTTCTATTATACCCTCAGAACGCATCTTGTTTATCTCATCCGACTTAAAATATCGACCCATTTCTTCTAATACGGGTACTAGATAGGGATGTATTTTTTCAGCAAAGGTTCCCGGTAGAAAGCCTAGACCCTTGCCGGATTCAACAACGGGCCTTGTAATGACTATCTTGTCTACCTTCTTGTCTTGCAGATATTCACAAGCCATACCAACTGCCACGGCGGTCTTGCCGCTTCCAGCCGGTCCACTACAAATAGTAATGTCGTTCTCAGACATCTCGCGGATATAATCCGCTTGATTTTTCGTTTTTGGGGTTAATCTTTTGGGGATATTATTCTTGGGGCGTTTTCTTCTACTCATATATTAACGACCAGAGCTACCGAATCCTCCAGAACCTCTGTCAGTATCGTCTAACTCTCGCACCTTTCTAATAAAAAAGTTATCTACTTTTTGAATTAAAAGTTGAGCTATCCGGTCGCCTTCCAAAAGTTCCACGATATCATCGCTTGAGTTGTACAGACAGACTTTAATCTCTCCCCTATATTCAGCGTCAATCACCCCGGCAAAAACATCTATGCCTTGCTTTACAGCTAGACCAGAGCGGGGCCAAATAAGCCCCACGTGGCCGTTGGGTATTGCTACAGCAACATCAGTGCCAATAAGCTCTCTTGATTCTGGGTCAATTGAAACGCTTTCAGAAGCGTACAAATCAAACCCGGCATCAAAGCGATTCGCCTTAGATGGCAGCGTTGCTTTGTCCGATAATAATTTGACCTGTAGTGAACCCTCCTCGTCCGCAAGTGCCATGCTATCCTCCTCCGCACACCGTGTCATAAAAAACATTTTTTATCCTAGATAATCTCGCACACACCACCAGAACAAGCCAACTCCTGTTCCGGCGTAGTGTTGTCATGCTCCTCTACACAAAGAGTATAATCTACAGAACTATAAGACCCTTTAATGTCTACCCATTCTTTCCAATTGTATACGTCTTTCATACAATAAGAAAGTTTTTTGATATCCCCATCCATATACTTGTTTGCGAAACGAGTACACCTATCGACCCAGTCTTTCTTTCCGTTGCCTTTGACCTTAGTTCCTAGGCCCATTAGAGCATCGCAAGCAGTCCAAAGGTTGTCTTCCCACAGATTGAGAGCAACTTCTATTAACCCACCGACAAATACAACGCCATCCCCATAATGAGACACCATCTCGCTGGGAAGGTAGACCGTTGTAAAGGGGGCTTGCGGATAATCCTTGTCCCCACTCACGGGGAGAAGAGAAACTCCACAGAAATACTTTCTATTTTTAAATATAAATTTCTCTACGTCTTCCCATTCTTCAGGCTTTACATTGATTGTATTTGAAACATTGTGTTGAAGAAAACTCTTCACGCATAGTGAGTCAGTTCTTCCTGTCATCACCCAATTTTGTTGGGTAGTCTTAACACAGCTTAACAAATCTATGGCGCCGACTTTATTTTTAAGCTTTGCGCCATCTGGCACTTCTATGCAAAAAGAAACAACATCATCGCTATCATTAGCGGACCAGACCGATTCTTCACACGCCCGTGGATTCGTTTTTTTGAAGTGTTGGTAGATATCTTCCAGTTTATTAGCTTGCACACGTCTAATATAGCGCTTGGCATGATGAGGATGAATGCCACTACTAGTACCAAGAATGCAACTAGCAGTTCCTTCAGGCTTAACACAAGTAGTTCTAGCTGCTGGATTAATTCCGATTTTTGCAGCAAGCTCTTTATTCGTTCTCTTGACAACTCTGGCGCCTTCTTTTTGAACATCTGGGTCCAGACAAAGCTCATGCTGCTCCATTATTCCCGTCATGGAGACACCCAGCAAGGCTTCTCTTTTAAAAATTCTTTCGCTTACTTCACCTAAATATGGCAGGGTGGTGAACCCGGCTTGGAGGGTTCCTATAATTGAAGCGGCTCGACAGGACTCGAAGAACTCTTCTTTTGTTTTTACTTTTGCGCAGTTGATAGTGCTAAGATTGCACGCTTGCCATCCGGTCTTGCCGGTTTTTTCATCAACAGGATAAAGCCCAATCTCCACACAGGGATTTACGATAAGCTCTGTAGAGTCTGACCAAACAAACCCCGGCTCACCGAACTCCTTAACCGATTGCATTAATGATGTAAATTGTTCAGGACTGGTCTTATCACGAAGTAGCAGAGCAGAATTATTAGAACGACCACGTTGAGGATTATCGTGAAACCAATTACCAGTCTTTGCCAATGCCATCTCCTCATCGTTTGGCGAAAAGAGGCAAATGGTAGCACTCCTACGCACACCACCAGAGATAACAGCGTCAGCAGCGTGCATAACAACGTCGTAGACATCTATAGGTCTCAGTTTTTTATTTGAAAATAGCGCATCCTTCAGCGCTTTGTCTAAAACTTTCTTAATGTTTGTCAGGGCTTTTTTGAGAGGCTCTGGGCCGGGAGCTTTGCCTGAACTTGAACTTAGGTACGAACCGGCTGGCCTGATTTCTGAGAAGTCAAAGCTTACGGTCTTCCCTACATACTCAGGAAACAGTTCGCAACCTTCAAAATAACTGACGACTAAAACACCAACAGCATCAGACCACCCCTCTATTGTGTCTGGGATGGTGAATTTCTTAGTGCCGTCTTTCTTTTGAATCAACTTAGGCAGCTTTTCTACATGATGCTTCTGCACCGAAAAGCCTACGCCGCAACCGCAAAGAAGAAGATACATGCATTCTTGAAAAAATCTTGGTCTATCAACATACGACGCAATGCAGTTATACACTCTCGCGTGATGTTTGAGGATAGGCTCGCCACCAAACTGTAGCGCCCTCTGAGAACCTAAGACTCGCTTTTTATACATTAGGTCATACGCCCAATCAATATCCCCGTTGACCTCGGGGTATCGTTCGTGCATCATCTTCCTAACGCGAGTGACAGATTCTTTCCAAGTTTCTCTTCTTTTCTTTTCGGGAATCCATCTAGCGTATTTGCTAACAAACGCATAATTTTGTAGTTCTGTGACTGACATCGTATATATTTCTATCCGTTTTTGGTCTCGGTAGCTAGACCTTCCCTAACCATTATAGCTGAGAAATCCTCTCCGTCAAGGAAGACTCTCCCAATCGCCCGACCAAAGGTGAAGACATCCTTTATCTCTCCTTCTGGGTCAGAGGGTATATGAACGACAACGTCTCGGTACAAAAGTTTATTTTTTGCAAACTGTTTGGACGCTAACCCCCTCGCCTTTTCTTCTTTATCTCTAGTCCGTGTTTCTGGCGCCCAACAATCCTCTAATCTAATGCGCATTCGCCTTTCAATTAGAACATCTACAGTATCACCGTCAACTACTCTAGTTATTTTAGCCTTAGTAGTAAACCCCTCTGGCGGTTCTTTCATAGCTATCTCTCTGAATACCTTATAAAAAAGACCCGTAGCGGGTAGGCTACGGGTCTGTAATTTTTAAGAACGACACTGGAAACTAATCAAGCACAGCATAGTAACGCTCACGTCTATTAGTATAGCTTAAGTTCATTATGATTACAAATAATGCTTGATGCTCGCGGGCTGGCTGGATAAGTGTCGCTCTAGCTCTTATAGGAGGGGCAGCTTTGTGCGCCGTCGCTTAGAACTCTATAAAATCCAGCAATAGATATACACTATATTTCTCACTAACTCGAAGAACTTTTCAGACTACTCACCAGTTGATTTAGATGCGACAGGTCGGGTTCGATAAAATTAACTTCAAGACCATTGCTAGACAAGAATTCATAAACTATGCGGTCTTCTTCGGTTTGACCGTGTGCCTTTGAGTCTTTTGGCACATACCACTCATGAACTCCGTTTTGCCACAGTAGTTTTGCGCAAGTAGCGCAGGGGAGATGGGTGATATAAGCCGTGTAATAATCCATATGTTTAACAATTAGATTGCTCACAGCATTAGCTTCTGCGTGAACCATAAACGGGTATTTTCCCGGTCGGGTTGTAGGGAGGGCGCTGTCATCCACGCCGCCGGGGAATCCGTTGTACCCAACTCCAACAACCGCATGCTGGCTATTAACTATAACGCAGCCCACTTGAGTCTGAGAGTCGTGACTTCTTGTGGAAACGTAGTAAGCAAGCCCAATAAAATAATCGTGCCAAGAGGGTCTATTTTGTCGAGGTTTCATAGGCTCGTTTCTTGTTCCTGTTCCGTCTCTCACTCTTTAAGCGCTTCCTGTCTCGCTTGCTCTTTTTCCTAATAGTCTTTCCCATTTTAAAAAGCCACAGCCGTTAAATATCTATAAGCACGAACACTAAACGAATACTTTTTTGTCAGCTTAGACACAACTAAATACCAGCCCCCATCTTCCATGTTGACTTCTGATATCTTTGTGGGAACTCTGGTTACGCAAAGGTCATATGTTTCCTCTACGCCGCTCGCGCTGTCAATATTTTTTCTGTTTAGCTCCTGAATAATTTCGTCATCAAACTTCTTGTAGGTATACTTCCCTCTAAATCCCAGCAGCTTACAGGTAAATTCCATGTGGCTAGCCGGGTCTTTTGATTTGTCAATTTCAATTATACTGTTCAAGTCTGACACCACCACTCCAGAACGGTCATATAGGGTTTTAAGAAAATAAGCATCTTCTATAAGCTTATTCTTGTGTTCGTCTGGCATATTGAGAGGGCTTCCGGTTTTCCCTTTATACATATGGCTCAGTATTCTTTCAAAAGGCTCTTGCCAGTCCTTTAAATCTTCTACCCGTATAGCTTTGTCCATTATGGCTCCAGTATTTCTAGTCCATGAATACAGTGACGCATATCCTCTTCTAAACCAATCTCTTTCTCAAACTTCTTTGTTTTCATGTCAAACATAAGAACTCTAGCCGGTGAAGAGCCTACAAAAATGTAGTTCTCCAATCTAGCCAATCCTCTGTTCCAGTTATTTTCAGCTATATCATCGGCATAATATTTAACTGACTTAGAACGGGGGACATCAGTAGTTTCGCAAATAGAATTTCTAATAACCCCCAATTTATTCCAACCCGTTAAGTTAACGAGATTAAAATTATCGTATTCATAGAAATTATGCTGGAAGCTTTTAGCGTTTTGAATTATGGGCATTGACTCGACGACACTCATGGTGTCAAAGTCATATAGATGTGTGATTAATCCACCAACTACCAGCCTATCGGAAAAGGAGGAAATTGAATTAATATGGAAGCTGTCGTTTTCCTGAACTTTAGACACGTCTGTCAGGTGTTTGCCCGTAAGAATTTTGTAATCGCTTTGGCTTTCACCTAATATTTGATAGATGCCAACGACGTTAAAGTCTAGGTCTACCTGCACTATACAATCTATTGCCGTAGAGGTGACCCAAATAGAACCGGCGAAAAAGCATATCTCGTGAATTGAACGAAAAGCCTCGCGGTTTTCAAGCCTTTTGACTACTTCAAAAGTTTCTTTGTCTAGCTCGATAAGGCTAGTGGCACTGGCAACGATAATTCTATCGTCGAGAACACATATTCCTCTAAGGCCACGCTCGCCACCTCGCTCGTTGTCATTGACAAATTTCTCGTCGTAGGGAGCGTAATGAATTACGCGCTCTTCTTCTACGTCGATAACATAAAGCCCACCGTGGTTAGAGCCGTGTTCAGCAGCCCTAACCACGGTGGTACAGATAATCTTCATTTAACCTAACCTATGATGCTCTAAGGCTATCCCCGACAATCCAAGCGCCCCCCAATAGGACTACATGGTTAACTTGTTCGGGTGAAATGCCAGTGCCAAGACCGTCGAATATCACAAATACAACGCCCCCAACAGCGACCCAAAATCTGCGTGATGAGAATAGACCGGACAGTTTACTTACGTTTAGCATCGTTGTTGCCTCTGTGGTGATTATGTTTGAATAGTACCGGAAACTTCACAGAGTCCTTTGTGAGCTTGATTCCTTCACTTGATTTTGTTGCCCCTCCTTCTATCGGTAAAGATAGAATCTCCTTTAGCGTAGGGGTAGGCGCAGCTTCATCAACGGACCATAGAATTCCCTCCCTTTGTGCGTACTCTCTAATCCTTCTAACGGGCACTATAAGATTGAAAGTTTCTCCCGCACCTCTAACCAGCATTCCCACGTATTGTCCCGCCTTATTTCCCGACCTCTCTGATAGAAAAACGCCACCGCCACTGGACCCCGGAAATGCCGTAACCGTCGTTTGGTCAAAAACTACACCATCGCCAGTACCCAAGTCAAGAACTCTTCCTATCTGAGATATTATACCCCTCGTCAGGCTGTTCGAGCCAGTTTGGCCAAGCAAACTTCCCACATGGTATAATTCTGTACCAATAGCCACCGGCTTGCCAGTGTCATTATAGAAGGTTACAGATTTGTCAATAAAGCCCTTCTTTCTAACCATCAGAAGAGCTAGGTCTTCTCCGTTTTCAGAGTCGCTATATTTAATAACCTTGGCTTCCATCTTGACCTCGCCAACGCGACGGCCATCTTCGACTAACTCCTGAACGATTTGAGCATCCTTAAATTCAACAATCTTAATTGGCCTACCATCCTTGATTACTGTTCTAACAGACCTTAAATTGTCGATTACATGTGCTGCCGTCCAGATAAAATTTACCTTTGCCGTTAGCGGTTTGCCTTTGGAGTCTATGGCAATGGGAATAGTTCGTGTAATAATTACTCCAGAACCCTCTCCACCCCCGCTCTTGACTGTTACAGAAATGTCTTGCAAAAGCTGAGAAATCTCTTTTACAGATTTGTCTTCTGCCGAAGTGTGTGTGGGCAGGGATAAAATGGCAGCGGCCATTAAAGCGATTAGAAATTTCATGGTAGGCATCCTTCCTGTGTAAAAAAAAGATGGCCCCCCTTCGGGGGCCATCAAGTAGAAATCGAATTAATTACCCTATAACCTCTCCACCATTACCCTGCATCTCTCTTTCGAGTACACGGTTGGGTGAATTGGGGTCATTGTCTTCTACGCCGGGAGCAACCGGAACATTAGGAGTTGCAATCGGACGAAGCTCGTCTTCAGTAAATTCACTACCAAGAGCAGGATGCTTAATCCATTCGATGGTAGGAATGTGGCTGACATCATAACTGCCGAAGTCTTCAGTTGTCAAGAAGAAGGCGTCCCCTTCGTCGCTGAAGACCTTTTCTGCTGTAGCAATAGGAACTCTGAATAGTTCTACGCACATAAGCCTGTAGCCTTCGCGGAAGAGCTTCTTCATTTCCTTAGCCGTAGGTTCTGACCAATCGTTGCCCCAAGTGTTTTCACTTAGCTGGGCGATATTGCTGAGACCCTGAAGACATAGCTCAATCCATCTACGGCAGTAGTCATTCTTTACATCGAAGTAACGAATTGGATAAAGCTTGAAAGCCCGTCTCTCGTGACTGATGTGATGAGCCTCAAGTCTTTCCATGTTGTCTCTCTTGGTGTTTGTGTCAATCAGATTGCACAAACGGACAAACATGTTGTGATGATGCTTCACCGCGCCAAGCGTTGGAGGGCCGGGAACGAAACAGTCGGTACGAACCGAAAATGCCTGTAGGTGTTCGCCAACCTTTTCAAACAGGCGAGCCAAGGCAAGATTCATGGTTTCTTTGTTGTCCCCTACGTTGGGGATGGCCCACTTTACACCCTTAAACATGTAAGGGAGAATTGCGTCGTGGGTGGGAATGATAAGATTATCTGCCATTTAAGGAACTCCTTATTCTATGTTAAATTTTTCTTTTAGGCGCTGACGAATAAGTGTATCAAGCTGCCCCATCGTCATGGTTTGGTCGTTTCGATACTCATTAGTCAATTCACCAATAACCGTCATAATCTGCTCTGATGTTACCGTTTTTCTAGTGCTAAACGGTATATTAATAAACTGTGGTGGAAGTCCATGGACCGGTTGTGGCTGCTGATAATATGGGGTTGCTACGTTTACAGGCATCCCATATCCAGCAAACCCAGAATTAGGCCCGCTCTGTCCTCTCTGCGAATCGTCAATTTCATTGCTTGTTTGAGGTTGAGGGCATTCATCAGGAGGCATTATATATTCATTTGCATGCTTGTGTTTATGAATATGTTCGTGTCGATGAACATGCTCTTTTGGGCCATCATCCAAGCTTGGAGGATGCGAAGGCCCCATGTTATCATACCCTTCTTCTCTATCTAAATCTTCATTATCTTCATCCTTTTTCTTTTTTCTTCGTCTTCTGTTGAGTAACAACGGAACTCCGTATTTTAACGCCAACATTCCCAAGCTCATACCACCAAGAGTAAAGCTTACATTTTCAACAGTGTTGCCATTACCGCCAGTTGGCCCATCAAGATAATGCATTCCTCCTTCTTTCAATTCATCTATAACCCTATCTTTATCACTCGCAAAGCTCAAAAGTTCATCAATTCTAGACTTAAGAGTTAGCTTCTGGCCCTCAACAGCGCCAAGCATATCTTTTAGTCCGTTGATTTCATTATTGGCTCCCGAAAGATTCCCATTAATTCCAGACAACTCTGCCTTGAGACTCTCGGAAAGACCCTCTAAATTAGTCAGTTTTTCTTTAAGCTCAGTAATCTTATCAAGATACTCTTGACGCTCTTTTGCAAAGTCTAATGGAGGTTCCGTAGGGCCACCATCGGGGTTTGGTCTGCCGGGCCAACCATTAAAACCACCGCCGTTGTCTGGTGGATTTGGGTTAGAGGGAGGCAATTGAGGAGGTTGGTTTGGAGGCCTATTATCCCAAGGACACCAAGGAAACAAACCGTTTCCTTCGTATAGCTCACCAACTTTGATACCGCCATAATATTTTGCCGTATCTTCGATGCTGCCATCGTTCATCTTCAGTTCAGGGCAAAACATAAACTCACCCTTGATGGTTTTCCTGAGACCTCCCTTATAGGGAATAACCACATGGTCTTTAATTTTATGACCACAGTGCGGACAGACTTTACTTAATCTTTCTTTTGCGGACTTAGTGTTTTTCGCTTCTTCTTTTTCGTACACTAAGCCATAAGAGGTCTCAATGGGATAGCCTCTGCCGTTGCCCTCCATTATGTCATATATCTGCTTTAACGACAAGCCAGCGCCGTAGTCGTTTGGGCCATCATCTGTCCAAGCCCCATCTCCAACTCTCCAAGCTAGCAGGACGCCCAGCCTAGTGTGAATCACCCCCTCTCCATCTTTGATAAGAATGAGAACTCCGCTACCTGATTGACCGCCAATAGGAGCGGCGTTAAAACTAACAACGGCTCCTGTGTTATTAAGAACTCTGCCCTTCCATGCGGTGGCCCATTGAGCAGACGGGCATCCACCGGCCATTACAAGGTCATTTGCCCCTATCTTTGTGCCCTTGGGGGCAAGAGGAATGACTCTGGGAGGATATCGACCAAAATATTTCTTTTTTACTGAGACTACAGCTAAGTCAAGGGCTGTGCCTTCTTCGTAAGCTACGTATTCAGTTTTAAAAGGAATCATTGCAGATTTGTAGCCGTCTTGGAAAAACTCCAAGTGGCCTTTTCTAGCTCTTTCGATTACATGACCGTTGGTCAATACGTAGTAGTTTTCTTCATCTTCTTGAAAAACAGTCCCGCTGCCGCGAGCGCTATTTGTGTTTACTCTACACACGGCGTCTAGAGCTTCATCCATTGTTAACGGCTGAGCATTTGCCGTATTTATCATGCACCCTAGAGCAAGGGCGATAGCAAATAGTAGTTTTTTCATTATGTTGGACCTTTCCATAGGGCATTAACCGTCAGAAAGTCCTTGTCACAAAGTCCTGATTATCGTAGTTACCAGTCTTTTTCTATAGTAAACTGATATGAAAATAGCGCCGACCTTGCTAGGTCAGCAGGAGTGGTTGCGGAATCTGCCAAATACGGAGTTGGGTCAAGGTAGTTTTTTCTATAGGCGTAGGTAACAGCCGTACTGCAAACAAAAACTTCGTTTGGCTCTTCGTCTTTCATATTTTGTTCGGCTAGCCTAAAAAAGGGCGCGTAATGTTTGGCGATTTTCCAAAAATTCCTCCAACCATAATCAAGACCGGTGATGTCTTTCATCGTGCCTGCGATTCGTTCGGCAACACTGTTTTCACCATAATCAAGATTATATTTCCCTCCACCAATTCTAATTAAATCGGCAGCACGAAACACGTCAATGTTGTTTGGATGGGTCTCGACCTGACTCTTCATAGCGACGATTCGACCGCCTTTGAATTCTCTAAATTCAATACACTGCAAATCATCATCGTCCCAGTGGGCCATAGCTGCGTGACTATGTGCTCCACCGCCGTATCTTTTAATCATCCAAGACATTAGTCCCTCACCACGAAACAGTAGCACGTCAGCTTCTTTAATCTGTAGCCTAGCCTGCTCGTAAGGAACTAGAATCATCTATTTCTCCTCAAGTTTTTTATCTATTCTGTCTAGAATATCCGCTATCCTTCTTTGGTCGTTCACGATTTTTATCATTACCTGTTGCATATCTTTTTGAGTTTCTGCCCAGCTTCTAGGTACGTAGACTAGCGGAGTACCATCAGAATCTTGCCGGGAAATAATTTTGTAGGTCTGATGCATCCAGCCTCTTTCGTCGTCCATTAAAACTGACTTCTGCGGAACCGCTTTTAAAATAAGAACCTCAATGACCTTCCCTAAGCCCAGAACAATTGCCACGATTGCGGCTAACACAGGAATTGAAAAGATATCTGATTCCATGAATGGACGCCTTTCAAATTAAAAAGGGGGCTGACTGTACCGTGTGTAAGCCAACCCCCTCCGTGAAATTGGATGTTAAATTTTAGCCGCCATTTTTGGCCTTATAGTCATCCTGCTTCGGAGTCAATGCCCCGTACATGTAAACCAATTCGCCGGGAATGGCTCTTGTGGGAGTAGCAGCATCGTCTGTTGCAGCCGTTGTGCCATCGTCTGCTTGGACATAGTTCTTTACAGCCCCGTAGTGCGTACCAGCAGAGCCGCCCTTGGTTAAGATACCGGTCGCGTAATCAATAGAGTAGTCCGCATGGCCGGTTCCGTAGTTGTGGGTTTTGGTTAGAGGATTGATAGCGCGACGGCCAGCCTTGTCAGATGAACCGCTCTGAAGAATGGTATTGCTGACATTGTTGACCTTGGTGCTGTAGCCACGAAGCAGAAACTGAGGGTCGCTCGCAGCGGGTTGATAAGCCAACGTTCCAGAACCCTTGCTTGTAGTGACGCCGGGCTTAAACTTGGTTCCCGTGCTTGCAAGAACTTTGCCGCCATAAGCTCCAGCCTTGTGAAGAACATCCATTAAAGTATCAGAATTTGTAACAGCGTTAGTGCTGTCGACGTTGCCACCGTTAAGAACAGTTGCACCATTGTTTCTAGTGGTGCTTCCAGAAATAGTTGTTGTAGCCATTTGATGACCCCCTATTAAAATGCCCAGCAAAACAAACATGATATTTAAGAACTGTGAACTTATTCCACATACCAACCACGTTTTTTACTGGGGTGCTGTTTTTCCTGATTCTCCTGTACGATGGTCCTAATCCGAACTATCATACACCATTTTTAAGAAATTCTTCAGCTAATCGTGGTGATGTTAACCTAATGGAGTGTATTCCAGCCTCTCTAAACATGTCAAAATGAGCAGGAGTCCATATTCTACCACAGGATATAACCTTGATTCCTGTTTCTGATTGAATTCTACTAGAAATGATTACGTTGTCTAAAGTATCATCCGCCATAGTTCCGGTGGCGTTTGCCACATATTCGACTCCTTCTTTTAAAAAAAGACCACACAGAGAGAAAATAATTTTTTCAGAAAGAAGTCTATATTCTATGATTGGCCTCAATTCAGCGCCGCTGTCTTTACATGCCATTAAGCATGCTTTTATATCTTTTCGTATAGCTTCCCAATTTTCTTCAGAGGCGTCCGTACTGTTTATGCAAAGGTCTATCAGGCTGGCCCCTTTCCTGATAGAGACTATTATTTCGTGAATTCTAACCGACGTTTCGCTCAGACCGTAAGGAAAGTCTACGGCGGCAGAAATGTCGATGTATTCTTTGAAGAATGAGGCTTTAGAAACAAGCCCGGAAGGAACAGAGATACAATTAGCTGTGCATCTTGTGCCAGTAAAGATGCTGCTTAGAATCGAATCATAGTCTGCGATTCTATCATAACAAGCAATTTCCAATTCCATTAGTCTTCCGAGTTCACAACTATTCCGCCCGAAATAACTCTGGCTTCGTTGTAAACAATCATCTTTTCTAAAAAGGAGTCGTCATTTTTGTCGTCAGTAAAGGCGTAATCGAGTTCACCATTTGGAAACACAAATATAGCCCAGTGTTTGCTCTCGGCCTTTAATTTTTTTTGTAGGGCTTCAACCTCAAGCCTCACAGACTCGTCTTCAATTTGGGCTTCTTCAATATGTGTATTGCACAGCAAATTTTCAGCCTCAACCCTGACATCTCTAAAGTTGAACAGTTTTGCAATACCCAAGAAGAACCTGTATCTAGTTAAAACTACTAAAACCTCAACACCACCGATGGATTCAATTATGTCTTTTACTTCTTCCGTAATATCAAAGTTGGTGTACCCCATCCAGCAGTCGAATTGCTTGGTTGGACTCATCCGGTCATGTAGGCGATACATGCCAACCGGAGTAGAAACAATCGTGGGAAGCTCCGATATAAATCCAGAGTACAACTCTGTGATATCAATC
>Ga0302132_10001416_pt1 | contig 13742 bp, 12 predicted proteins | sample CB9_321_MG_FD_203113 | JGI IMG/M metagenome (GOLD analysis project Ga0302132, IMG submission 203113) | Marine microbial communities from Western Arctic Ocean, Canada - CB9_32.1 | ecosystem: Environmental > Aquatic > Marine > Oceanic | place: Canada: Western Arctic Ocean | collected 2017-09-19
ACGCCCTCGGAGTCTGCGTCGGAGGCAGAGAAGAACCCTCCGGCAGCATGGGTCATTTCTCGGGTTATGTACTCAAGCGTTTCCTCTACGACCCGCTTGAACAACGGCTTCTTCGTCGCCTGGTAGGCATGAAGGTACAACGACACCAACTGGGCGTTGTCGTAAAGCATTTTTTCGAAGTGAGGTACGAGCCATTTATCGTCGACTGAATAACGTGCGAAACCGCCGCCGATCTGGTCATATATCCCGCCGAGTGCCATCTTTTCCAGAGTGAGTTTGACGATGTCGAGCACCTGCGAGCTGCCCGTTCGTTTCCAGTACCTCAGCATCAGTTCGTAGATCATCGGCTGAGGGAATTTTGGGGCGCCCTGTGAACCGCCATTCTCGAGATCGGCATTGCTGACGAGATGGGTGAAACTCCCGAATATGAGCGAGTCATCGATGTCACCGTCGTTCTTTTGCGGAGTCGACTGCTCGCGTATCGCTGCCACAATTTTTTCCGAACTCTCCAGCAACTCATCTCGCTTGGTGGCGTAAGCATCGGCTACCGCACCCAGAATTCGAGGGAACCCTGCCATGTTCTGTCGATCCAATGGCGGGAAGTAGGTGCCTCCGAAGAACGGCTGGCCGTCGGGGGTCATGAAAATGGTTAGCGGCCAACCGCCCGACCCGGTCATCGCCTGAACTGCCGTCATGTAGATCGAGTCGACGTCAGGCAACTCTTCCCTATCGACCTTGATGTTCACAAACCGGGCGTTCATACCGGCAGCTATCTCTTCGTTTTCAAACGACTCGTGGGCCATCACGTGGCACCAGTGGCAGGACGAGTAGCCGATCGACAGCATGATCGGTTTGTCGAGCAGCCTGGCCGCGGCAAACGCCTCGTCTCCCCATGGATACCAGTCGACGGGGTTGTCCTTGTGCTGGAGCAGGTACGGGCTTGTTTCTTTGGCGAGGCGGTTTGGCATGATTCTCTTGTTATGTCGCTCGATGGACGGATTATTCAGTGTGTATGATGCTGGAAAACCTGAAGGGGTTTATCGGATACTTTGCGCTCTTGGATTCAGTCAGTTCTCCGGTTTTATTTCTGGCGTCACAGGCCAGTCAGGACAAGCGAATAGACTTCGCCCGTGGTGAACTCGAATACTTTTATCTTGTGGTTGTTTGTATCGGCGATAAACATTCGATCTCCTACAACAACGAGTCCAGCAGGTTCGCTGAATTGAGCCATCGACGAGTAAGCATCGACATCGCCCTGTTTGCCTGAACCTGCGATCGTCTTCACCTGCAGTGATCCGATAGCGACCGACTTGATTTTGTTGTTGTACGAGTCGGCAACGTAGATGTTGTCATTGTGAACAGCAAGCCCCTGCGGGTGCTGCAGCTGGGCGTCTTTTCCAACAGCATCATGGTCACCAAAGTCGAACAAACCGGTGCCGACAATCGTTACGACTCTTCCGGCTTCGGCGATCGCTGCGACTCTGACTGAACTGGTTTCACTGTCGATAAAGAACACAGCGTTGTTCGACACTTCGATGCCGTATGGCTGGGCGATCCTAGCCTCGGGCTTCAGGCCATCGACAATGTCTTCGCCCCCGTCACCGGCGAAAGGAGCAACGGACCGGTCGCCTAGGTCCATCGTCCACAACTGGTGGAATCCCGCCATGGCTATGTAAAGGGTTCCATCGTTTAGTGACAGGTCGTAGGGAGAGTTGAGTGGGACCTTCAGGGCTGACCCGCCCTGGTGCCGATAGAGCGACTGCTCGCCAGTGCCGGCGATTGTGTCGACCAGCCCCGAAACAAGTCCCACTTTGACTATCGAGTGGGTTCCGGCGTCGGCGACATACAACGTGTCTCCATCGATCACGACTCCTTGAGGATTTTCGAACAGTGGATCGGTAAATTTACGGGCTGCGTACACTCCGAGACAATCGCCAACAGCTAATGGAGATTCACCGTTTCCGACAATCACTTCGACCTCGCCGTCAAAATCAGTGAGAAGCAGTCGCCGATGGTTGGAGTCAGAAATTACCAACCACTCTCTCTCTGCATCGGCTGTAATTTTCCCCGGAAAGGACAACTGGCTTTCGGCCTGTTTCTCTGGTTTCACAAAAAATGGACCGCGCTTTAATAGGCCAGACGACTCGTGCTCTTCGATCATGACAGCTATTACGCTGTCGAGTACGTCGACAGGGAACTCACCTTCGTGGCGCCCGATGACTTTGCCAGTTGGATCAAGAAATATCAGTGTTGGCCACGCACGCACGGCATACGACTTCCATATTTCGAAATCAGCGTCGTTTACTACCGGGTGAAATATGCCATAACGTCTCACGGCCTCGCGAACGTTCTCAGACGATTTTTCGGCATTGAATTTCGCTGAATGTACCCCGACGACGGTCAAAATATCGGCGTATTTTTCCTCCAGCTTCCGCAACTGCGGAAGTACATGCATGCAGTTAATTCAGCAGTATGTCCAAAAGTGGAGTATGACCAGACGTCCCCTCAGATCTGCGAGGGTTAACGGCGACTCGGTATTGAACCACTCGAGATGTTCAGGAAATTGCGGGGCGTGGATTGTTCCCTCGTATCGCGTTGTCAATCCGAGCCTCCTGCCTGCCGCGTCGACTTAGTAAACCTCTGGAACGATTATTTCATATCGGGCGAGGTGATTATTGGTACATCGAGTAAAATCACAAGATATTGTGGCCTCAAACTGTTCACTCAGGATCCATCCGCTCCGCATCGCTGATGTCGGGACGCGGATGATGATCGTTTGCGTATGAGAGTCGAATTTCGCAGGAACTGACTGCCACTTATGGATCGACGAACACCGGTTGTGTCCAAGCGCGAGTACCTCGAGACGAGTAGACAGTTGCCCGGACGTATCCGTCGAGTCGGGTTGGTGTGTACGAAGGAGAGTTGCTGATCGATTCGTACAGTAGTCGGCCGTTCGCTCCGGTGAACAATGTCGTGTACTTCGCCTCGAAATCCAGATACGTTTCAATATCGATATCGAGCTTGATCTCACGTTGATTCGAGACCATGTCACCGATGGTCACACCGGTTGACGCGTAGAAATCTCCGTCGGACATTCCTTCGAAAACATCCTGCTGCGACAGCCTCGCCGCTTTTACTTGGATCCAGCCTCTACCGGGATTCGAGCGATTCTTGCTGAATTCACCAGTATAGTGGTGAGAGTCGTCAACAGCGATGCCCCATACCCTGCGGCCGTTGCTCAACAATCGGTCCCAGATACCTGCCGTGCTGGATCTCCCGCCGCCGCCGTCACCGTGTGATTCGGGGTGCCCGTTGAACACTTCCATGAACTTGTAGCCTTCGACCTTCATCATTGCGCCATCGTCGAATGACCAGCGGTAGTTCGGGTGATTGATTGACGCCATGCCGCCTGCGGCGATGATCGCCTCGACGTTCTCACGCATTGCCGTAACTATGTCGGTCGAATTCGAAGCTTCCACGAGCTCTGTAATTCCGTACGCGTTCACGTGGACCGGACCTGTTGATTCGCGGGATGTCACTTCTTCACCGCGTACAAGTAGCGGCCACTTTGCTTTTTCGGCTTCGGTGCCTTCGAGGATAGTGAGGTGATTGTGGTCGGAGAGACAGAGCCAATCGTAACCCTGCTCGTGGTACCACTCAGCAACGTGCTCCGGTGATTCGTCACCATCGCTGTTGGTTGTATGGGTGTGAAGGTTGCCTTTAAGCCAGGTTTTTATAGTCATGTACAGATATTACAGTTCATTTAAGTCGAGTATGTCGTTGACAGCGATCAAACATGACGAGAGACTCGGCGAATGTCACCCAACGACTCAGCAAAAAGCCCGCTGCTTCGCACTTTGTTCCCTGATTACTGGCGCATAGATAGCCTTATTCGAGCCGAGGTAGTCGAGCTGTCTGACGAGGTTCTGGACTGGACTTCGGATCGGTGGGGATGTTCGAATTGGTCGATCAGAAAGCAGACGAGCCACATGGCGTCTGTTCCGCTTCGTTGGCTGATTGGGATGTGGGGCGATCAGATATTCGAAGACGAATGGCCCGTGTCTAAGGATCGGTACGATTCACTGAACTCGCAGGAGTTTGACCGCCGACTGGATGATCGAGTGTTCTGGGAGATAGAAGATATTCTCGGTGCGCTCGACGAGGTGATCGGCGTAGCTAGACAGGTGCTGGTCGACATGACAATCGAACAGGCTCGATCGATCACGGTTGAACGGCGAGTGCACGAGCAGTGGAAACTCATGAGGACTGTTCACCCGGACGGAGTTTCTGAGAATCCTGAAACCGGGGAGATGTCGGTGATGGACCTTGTGGCGACTTTCCGTCATATTCAAAACGAGTTTTACACCCATTTATTTAATGTCCAACGAGCAAAAATAGCGCTTGGCATCGAGCCAATTGTGAAGCTTCCAGACGCTGGGTATCACACCGCGGTTGGTTGGGATTCCGAGGTGGCGATTCTCGGTGCAGCGCTACCAGATTTCGAACAAGTACGGTAGTCATAACTAGGAGATTTCAGACATGGCGAAACGAAAAGTTCTACTGACCGGAGCAAGCGGGTACATCGCCTCGCTAATGCTGCCGACGATGCGGAACTACTTTGATCTGACACTGGCCGATGTTTCTGACACAGACCGGGCGGGCAACAAGATCGAGGGCGTTCAGATTGCCGATTTCATCGATCCCGACCGGTCGAAATACGCTCATCTGTTTGAGGGTATAGACGCGGTTATTCACTTGGCTTTCAAGCCGCACACTCCCCGGGGTGCCACGTTTGAGAACGAGCCGATTGACCGGTTCGACAATGAGCACCAAAACATTCAGATGGCGAACAACATCTACCGCTCGGCTTACGATGCCGGGGTTCGTCGACTCGCTATCGCCAGTTCGAATCACGCGGCCGACTGGTACGAGCACTCGCTTATCCACGATCGCAAGATGGATATGGTGCGCCCCACCGATTTTCCGGTTTCTGACAATTTTTATGGCTGGGCCAAAGCGGCTTACGAGCTGCTGGCCTTCCCTTATGCGTGCGGAATTTTCGGCAGGAAGCTTGAGACTGTCATGCTGAGAATCGGGTTCACTCGGCCTATCGTTGCCGAGCAGTACATCGGAGACTCGACGATGTCCGAGCAAACGGCCGGCGGTATCGCTGAGTTCAAGCGGAACCTTGGCGCCTACATCAGCCCTCGGGACATAACTCAGCTGTTCACGAAGGCAGTCGAGGCTCCGAACATTGAGGATGAACACGGTGTTCCGTTTGTGGTGGCGTACGGCTGCAGCGATAACACGCGCAGGTTCTGGTCACTGGAAACGGGTCGGAAGTATCTCGATTATCAGCCGCAGGACGACACGGAAGTGAAGTATGCCGCCGAGGTCGCACAGTTGATCACCGGAGACGGTACGAACATTAAGGGTGGCAAGGTCGGGATTTAAGCGAGTCCGGAGATCGGAAATTGGCGCTCCCAGCTGTGGAACGCCTCATTTCGTTCGCGTTTGGTAAAACGAGAACTTTTTCTTGATCATCTTTTCTGCGCCGATTTTCTGCACGATCTGCTCATGCAGCTCGAAGTCCCACTCACCAATGAAGCTGACAGCGGTTCCTCGTTTGCCCATGCGCGCCGTGCGACCGATTCTGTGGACGTACTCTTCGATGTTTTCGGGCATGTCGTAGTTGATGACGTGAGATATCGAAGGAATGTCGAGACCACGGGCGGCAAGGTTGGTTGCAACCATCATTTTCAAGCTGCCGTCGCGGAATGCATTCATCACGCGGTTTCGCTCCGACTGCGACATCCCGCCGTGTATTCCCTTGATAGCGAAGCCCTCGCCAGCCAAGCCTTTCGACAGACGGTCGACTCCGACCTGCATACGGCGGAAGATCAGTACCTGTGAATCGTCCTCAATGTCGTCGAGGACCTCGAGAATTCCGTCAGCTTTATCTTGCGATGCAACGTCGTAGAAAACCTGGTCGACTTCATCTACCGTCTCAAGGCCCTTCGAGCTGGATACCAGTTGGATCCATCGAGGATCATCGAGATACCTGCGAATGAGACCACGGATGAACCCGGGGATAGTCGCTGAATATAGCGCTGTCTGGCGGGTGCTCGGAGTTCTCTTAAGGATGAACTCCATGTCGTCTGCGAATCCGATGTCGAGCATCTCGTCAGCTTCGTCTAACACAGCCATTTTTACATAGCCGAGATCGAGGATCCGGCGGTTCATGAGATCTTTTAATCGCCCCGGAGTGCCGACGACAATCGGCCTACCAGTCTCAAGTGCTTTTATCTGCTTCGCAATTGGCTCGCCACCGTAAACCGCAACAACGCCAATACCGCGATCGCGGCCGATAAGCGCAATTTCGCGCTGAACCTGTTGTGCAAGTTCGCGGGTAGGTACAAGAACCAGTCCTTGAACATCCCGTGAACCCGGGTCGACAAGATTGCACATCGGAATACCGAACGCTGCCGTTTTACCGGATCCTGTCACTGCCTGCGCAACGACGTCACGATCCTTGAGAAGCCACGGAATCGAGGCTTCCTGAATCTCCGATGGAGATTCATATCCCATATTCAATATGGATTTTATGACGGACTTTTCGAGTTCAAGACCACCCCAGTCATCGGTGCCCTCCAAGTCGGCAGCAATTTCGGGTCGTTCAGGTTGCTGTTCTCTGTCGCGTCGCCTTACCGGCTTGCCTCGAACTGGAGTCCGTTCGTCCTGTTCTGAGGATTGGTGGTTGGTCGGTGAAGAATTACGCCTCTGAACGCGAGGTTCGTCGCGCTCAGTTCGGTTTTCGTGTCGATCATATCGACCCTCATCAGCACCTCGGCCAGCACTTCGGCGGGTCGAGGATGATTCATCCCTGCTGCGTCGCTGTGGACGGTCGTCTCGTCGGTCACGGAAATCTTCTCGTGGCTGTTGACGGCTGCGACGACCACGCCCTGTATCTGCCTGAGAGTTATCGGGCGAATTACGGGTGCGCTTGTTGTGTGGTTCGGAATCTCGTCGAGATACCGACCGCTGACTGCCGGAGCGCTCGCTGGCCCGTTCACTAGATCGTTCAGATCGTTCTGACGAACGATCGTCTACACGTCGGTCGTCGTTTCGTGATCGTGACTGGCGTCGACGCCCTTCGCCACGATCGCGTGAGTCGTATTCGTCAGAGTCTCGTTCGCTGCGGCGTGTATCCCGACGGCGATTATCGTTCTGTTGACTGGCGTCCCGGTTTGAACGTGATCTTCGCTGACGCGGTCGGTCAGAGGAGGAACTTGCAGGGTCGTTTGCTGTCGATTGGGGGGAGTTTGGAGTGCGGTTGGCGGCTTTACGTTTGCTGGTTCGTGAATTCGATTCAGCAGATGTTGATTCGTCGTTCTGAATGCCGCGACCGATAAGACTTTTCAGTCGGCCTAGAGTGCCCAGAGTACTGGTGCCCTTCTGATGGTGGGAAGTGTATTTGCTTACCTGTGTGTATGTATTACTTACCTCTAGTGTACGACTTCGCAACGCATTTACGACAGTGGACAGCCGCAGATCAATGTGAACATTAAGTGGATCACGTTGTTTCGACGAAACTCCGTTCAGCCGCAAACAGGTAGGCGTGACGCGATTTTGACTACTGTTGCTTACATGAACCACATTCAATTCACGGACACACCAAATTCGCAGTTCACCGACGATGCGGCTGATCGATTTCAGTCGATTACCGGGACGTTTATTGAAACATGGGTCGTATATTCGGCGACCCTGCTTCTCGGAACAGCCCTGGTGGTATTGGTCAGCGTGTTGACCAGTGGTGTCTGGCTGGTCGCATCGATAGCCTTGTTGTTTCTGGTCGTAAGCACTCTAGTTCACATGGTTCTGTCGACTAATTTCAGTACACATAAACAAGAGCTTGATTCTTTGAGAGAGCGACTCTCTGGTGAGGCGAGTGCGAGTCGGGTTCTGGGCGGCATACGGCTCATCAACAACAACGACTCAAAAAGTCCTGATGCCCGTCTTGTTGCCGCGGCTCGCATGGCGACTGGATATCAAGCAGCTGTTGTTTTCAACCTGCGCGATGCTCACGGTGTACTTGCCCCGTCGAACTGGAACTTCGAGTGTGATCTTTCTCAAATAAGGAAGCAATTCGAGGCGATAGACAGTGATGAACCCGGTGCAGTCGCTGCACGCCAGGGTTCAGCAATCGTTATGTCATCGTCAGCGGTAGACAACTGCCTGTCTCTGCCAGTTTGGGCTGAAGCCGTGGGCTTCACCCAGGGCATAGTTACGCCGATTTCGAGGGGACTCGACACCATCGGCGTTGTGTATGTGTTCAACAAGTCGGGCACTCTGCCGACTCTGCAGGAAATCGAGCAGCTCGAACTTATAGTGAACTTCGGTTCGACAACTTCGAACGCTTCTCGAAATGAGGTATCGGGGCTACAGAATCAGCCTTTCAGGGTTGTCGAGAATTCCAGTGTGGCAAAACGGGGAGTCCCGTCGGCGTCGTCTATCCGTATCGATGGTTTCGCGCTGAACTCTGAATCGGAGCGCATAGAGATGGACGGGATGTCGATCTCTCTCTCTCCGACCGAATTCCTATTAATCCACGCACTTGCGTCGTCGCCCGATACGCCGGTTTCACCTGTCGACCTGATCGACAGGTGCTGGACCAAAGATGCTCGCCCTGCCGATAACGCGATCGATGTTGCAATTTTCCGGTTGCGCAAGAAGTTGAGTAAAAGCGCTTCGGGTAAAGGTCTCATCAAAACTGTGAGAGGCACCGGCTACATGTTCGTTCCGCCAGCTTTTGGTACTGAATCAGCAATAGTCGCCGACTGAGCTTGGTCGCTACGGATATTCAGTGATGTTAAAAGTAAACGCCGCACCGAGACGTTTGGTGCAGCGTTTACGCCTGCCGATCATGAGATCGGGTCCGCCAGAAAATAGTTCCTGTGTTTAGCTCGCCGGTAACAGCACCGGGCCACGCCTGCGCACGGGATCTGGTGTGTCGAATATCGATATGCTCGGAACCAATTCCCGCTCGTCCGTAACCGTCAGTGGTGGTGGTGTCTCCGTAACAACTGGGCTCTGCACAGGCCTGGAGCCTTCACCGAGTAGAAGCGTCACCTTGATGCCCTGCCCCATCGCAAATCGACGTTCGCTGGACACGTGTATCTCAGCATGTCGGCCGATTTGCTCGCGTAGCGCAGTGACGGCTTCGGCTACCTGACCGAGCGACAGTCCGATTCCGCCTTCGACATGGATTACAACGGACACCACGGCTGCAAGACGAGGTGCTGTTTCGGCAAAGGCGTTCGTCACCGCTATTCTGCCAGCGTGAATGCCATCTCCTGAACCCGACAGTACGAGCGTGTTTCCGGGACTTTGTAGTGATCTTTTCACTGCTTCGAAACGAGCAGACGATGCGTTCAGGGCCGATGTAATTGAGTGAACCATTTCGGCCACGTATTGATCGGATCGCTGGAATGCGCCGTTTAGTGATCCGACAGCGTTCCCGAGACCCGTTAAGTCGTCGTTGTTCAGCGTGATCACAGCATCGGCCGACTGCATCAATTGATCATGCGCACGTGCCGCTGACTGATTTCGGAAGCGCCCTTCAAATTCGAACGGCATGTTGATCGCGGCTATTGTGAGAGCGCCAGATTTTCTGGCCATTTCGGCAATGAGTGGTGAGATCCCAGATCCGGTACCACGTCCGAGTCCGGCGAGAATAACGACAACATCGGCTTCGTACACGAAGTCCTGAACCGTTGATTCAGCTGCGCCGAATTGCTCAACAGCTACAGCCGAGTCGCCACCGCTGCCGAAGCCATTGCCAAGCACCAGGGAGACTATCGAGTCACCGAGATTACTTGAGGCGGATCCAGTGTCGATTGCCATAACTTGCAGGTCGCCAGAAGCGAATTCCTGCAGACGTTTTACAGAGGCGCAACCGGCACCACCAATACCAACAACCCGCACGACGAGGTGATTTTGCGACGGGGTTGTGTGGTTCGTGTTTGCGAGCTTCATCATCGGGTCCAACCTTTGTGTTTCGACCGGTGCATTTCGGGATTACTTTGTCGATGTCATCCCCGACCGGACCCATAAATTAGCACTCGTGTTCTAATAATTGGAAGGGGTTTAGAACACATATTCCGAACACTTGTGCTTATTCACTCGTTTACAGGTAAGCAAATGTTGAGTTCAAAGGAGTGCATGCGTTCCGTCGAACGGCTGCCGCACAGATGAAACGACTAGAGATGAACGACTCTGGCATTCATGAAGTGATGGGCTGGAAAGACATGACCATGTTGAGACACTACACCGCAGCTGTAGCCACTGAGTTGGCTCAGGCAGCACATGTGAGATACAGTCCCGCTGACGCTTTGTGAGTGATTCTCCGAAGTGATCTCAACGGTAATCAGGCAACATAATTGGAGCGTTCAATGTTTCGACTAATGGCTAAGTACACGATGTCACCCGACGCGATGTCGAAATGGTTAGATCAATTGCCCGCATTGATCAAGGCTTGCGCAGAAATTGACGAAGACGTGACCATTGAAGGTTCATGGGTATCGAAAGACCGAACTCAGTGGTTTTTTATTCGTACTCTGGAATCACCCAAAGCTAACCGCAGGTTCGTCGACAAATTGAAGGCCAGTGAGTGGGGCAAAAAATACGCATCACTAATGGATGATCACGACCACACGGCTTGGGAGCTGGAATTGATCGTTCCTTCTTAGGTGTTGCGCGGGGAATTTACTTGAGCTTGTTTCCGGACTCCACAAAGCGGACAGCAGGTAATCAGCCTGTTGTCAGCGGAGTTTCGAACGCCAGATTTTTGGGCAACCGATAGACTCGCCGCTCGTGCTTGAACCCACTCATCAACCACCCAATTCACTCCCCCGCGTCGCGCACACCCCCTTTTATTATGGTTGGGTTGTTCTGGCCGTTGCCGCCCTCGCTAGCTTTGTTTCAGGGCCGGGCCAGACCTTCACGTTTTCAGTTTTCCAGGATTCGTTCATTGAAGACCTGAGCCTGTCTTCGACATCTGTTTCGACGCTTTATCTTTTTGGCTCTCTGACCGCCGCCGTGATGATCATCTTCATCGGTCGTAGCCTCGATCGATACGGACCACGGCGAATGATGGTCTTTTCCGTCGTATTTCTGGGTATCGGTGCACTGTGGCTCTCTCAGGTAACGACAAGCTGGCAGTTATTTGTTGGGTTCGCGATCATGCGCACGATGGGACAGGGAGCCCTGAGCTTGATTCCGGCGACGATGGTCTCGGTTTGGTTTGTAAGGAAACGACCGATGGCTCTAGCACTGATGGCGCTCGGTGGAGCGATCGCCAGCGGTACCTACCCAATTTACGGAGCCACCTTGATTGAGGCGTTCGATTGGCGAACGGCCTGGATAGCGATCGCCATTACCGGATGGGTGCTACTGATCGTGCCAGCGATCATATTTGTCAGAACCAGCCCTGAGTCGATCGGATTACTGCCCGACGGCGATACACCGGAAGATCCCGGAGTTACTGGCAGCAGGTCGAAAAGTAGGGCTGCAAGCCGAACTGAATTCTCGTGGACAACCAGACAGGCCACCAGATCGAGAGTCTTGTGGCTGTTGATATTTGCAGGTTCAGCCCAGTCGCTGGTTGGTACTGGTGTCGCCTTTCAACAGGTATCGATAATGACGTCGAAAGACCTATCGATAGGAGCGGCGGCGGGGGTGTTCGGCATCATGGCGCCAACTGCAATTGCGGGTCAGTTTATCGCTGGTTATCTTGCCAGCAGATTTCCGGTTCGCTATCTGGTGGCTATCGGGCAAGTTGGACTGGTAGTCGCCATGCTGATGCTCCTGAACACCACCGAACTATGGCATGCCTACGCTTATGGAGTTGTTCTCGGTGGCGTGCAAGGGTTCCTGATGAACCTGAATCAAATCGTGTGGCCGACATATTTCGGACGCACACACCTGGGTAGCATTCGTGGGGTTGCCAACTTTGGCACCATGTCGGCCGCGGCACTCGGGCCGCTCCCTCTGGCCTTATCAATCGATCTTTCGGAGTCTTACACAATCGGATTGATTGCGTACATGGTGCTCCCGCCGCTATGTGGTGTTGCCGCGATACTCGCTGGCAAGCCGGGTCGACCTTCAAGATAACTGGCTCGATAGCTAGCCGTTGTTTGTTGAGTTCAACTACCACGTGAACAACTGCAGATTGCAGCCAGGCAATCTACGTTGTTCTTGTAAGGGTGACAGCTCGGTTATGACTTTGATTGCGGACGTGTGATGATCGGGGTTCTGCCATATCCAGAGAAAATTATGCCGACGACTATCGATATTCCGAGCGGTTCACACGCGTTCGACAACTTCAAGAATGGAAACGAGACCGAGCTTACTTACTCGCTTAAGTGGGCGGCGTGGAAATGGCTGTGGGAGGTTGCGGAGTGCCGGGTGGTCGGCTTCGAGGTGAGGCTGGAGGAGCCGTTTGGACGAATAACTGACGTTGTGGGTCTTGGCCCTGAGAATCGGGTTTTCCTGATCGAAGTGAAGTAAGGCCGATCTACGACGTGATGACAATAACGAGCTGACTCAGCAGAAGCTGATGCAGAAGGCAGAGTCGCTGGACGAAGCGGTGAAACTTACAGAGGTTGTGCTTGCGGGTTCCAAGGATCTGGTTGCTTCGAGCAAGGTGGGTAAAGCCCGGGCGTTGGCGATTGCCGAGTCGGACGTCGAGGTCGTTGCGAAAAAGGCTGAATCGACCAGGAATCGCATCGACACGCTTTCAACGAAGTTCCACGATCCCACCTATCTTCGTTGTGCCGATTATCACTACATCATGGCTCCCCACAGGATGATCAGAACAACCGAACTTCCAAATCAAATGGGAGCTGTTAAACGAGCAGGCAGAGACGGTCGTTGCGGCACCGCTCAAGCAGGTCAAGCGAGTTACTCAACACGTTTTACGGGCGATCGGGCGGGGGCGAACACCCGCGACCTTATGAAGGCTTGCGAGATCAACGTTCAGCCAGTGCCGTGAATGACGAACGAATACAGCAAGCATTTCGAGCGGTTGCGCGGCACGCGACCTACCAGATCCCTCGGCTCCGATGACTCCGCTCGGGAAATCATCAGAGAATCGTACGAAGACGCTTGATCGCCTCTCGCAGGTTTTCCTGTGAATTTGCGAACGAGATGCGAACGTAGCCGTCACCGAATTCACCAAAAGCCGTGCCTGCCAACAGTGCGACTCCGGCCTCGTACATCGCTTTTTCCGCAAATTTCTGTGAGCTCAGCCCGGTGCCAGTGATGTTCGGGAACGCATAGAAAGCGCCTTTAGGCGTTGGGCATGTGATACCGGGAAGGGAGTTCAGCCCCTCAACGACAAGATCGCGGCGTTTCGTGAACTCTTCCATCATCACGCCGACCGAGTCCTGCGGTCCTTCGAGTGCTGCAATCGCTGCCATCTGGCTGAAGACCGACGTGCAGGAAACACTGTTGGTCATGAGTCGGGTAACAGGCTCGACAAGGAACTCAGGGAACACCCCGTATCCGAGTCTCCACCCTGTCATGGCGTAGCTTTTGGAAAACCCGTCTAGGATCACGGTTCGCTCGACCATGCCGGGGAACTTCGTGATTGAAACGTGTTCCTGGTCGCCGTAATACATGTCCTTGTAGATCTCGTCGGCCATCACCGTAAGGTCGTTTTCGACGGCCATCTGGGCGATTTC
>Ga0302132_10001423_pt1 | contig 13717 bp, 11 predicted proteins | sample CB9_321_MG_FD_203113 | JGI IMG/M metagenome (GOLD analysis project Ga0302132, IMG submission 203113) | Marine microbial communities from Western Arctic Ocean, Canada - CB9_32.1 | ecosystem: Environmental > Aquatic > Marine > Oceanic | place: Canada: Western Arctic Ocean | collected 2017-09-19
CTTAGAATTCATCGATATGGAGGTTAATCTATCGGAGATTATCCCACAAAACGTCCCAGTCGATTCAGTCAAAGTGAGAATACTCGATGCCATGAATCAAACGACATGGCAAGAATTTGGTGAAGACGACTCATTTACATTGGTAGATAATGAAACCATGATGATTCATCTCACCGAGCCAGCAAATCTGCTTTTCGTCGGCATCTTACCTTCGCCGGAGGTAGACCCGGGTGATCTGAATATAACCCTATTACCAGCAGGTCAATTGCGCTTGGATTGGCAACCGACTGGAGATTTAGACAATCCTTACTTCGGACTATGGAATATATATCGCATCACCGGATCGGCTGCAGCCGGTTCTTATTTCCCTGAACCAAGTGGTACTACCAGTACTTTTACTTGGAACGGACTACTTGAAAACACCAAGGTTGCAACCGTGAGCCCAACTACTTCTTCATGGACCGACCCCAGCTTCTTAGAGGAGGGGATATGTGCATCGTACGCACTTATTCCAACGGATAGAACAGGGGTACTCGACATCACATCGGGAGTGGTATCCCAGAATGAGGAAGGGGATGCCGGTCTCACTTGTGGCGATGCGGTTGTGCCACAATCCCAAATCATGAATCTAAATGCAGTGACTACTTTTGACAATGCTACATCGTGCCACTTGATGTATAATGATTGGTATGCATGCTACCAAGTCACCCTGACTTGGACCTTCCCCGAAGATGATCACGATGGTAACATTTCATGGAACCTCTATCGTGTGGAAGCACAACCTGATGAGATTGATCTACGCTTCATTGAACCTGTGATAAGTGGAATTGACAATATTCCTGGAGATGTGGGCACATATATTGACAATGGCAGTGCATATAATGGAGTAAGGCCCTATCGCACTTATTATTACGTGTTAGCACCGATAGATGTAATCGGTAACGAGGGTACTGTAATCGATTATCCAGGGAATAATGTAGTCAGGGTTCACATCGATGACGAGCATTGGGACTTCAACTCGTGGCGTATACCGGAGCCAGAACCAGAGCCTGAGCCACCGATGGGTAGTCCTTGGCTAGGGGGGTTATATGAGCAGATGGATAATCAGGTATTCCTGATCGCTGGTATGACTATGCTGGGGATCATCGTCACTAACTTTATTGGAATTCCGCTATTACTATTGAAAAATAAGAAACTCAAGATGAAAATCAAGAGGAAAAAAGGTGTGGTCGATGATGGTGACCTCGAAGATGACTTGGCAGAATTCTTCAGCTAATCAATTCGAATTCCTTTCGCCGCTATGTTACGTACTGTTGAAAGCGCGACGAGAGGGATTTGAACCCTCGTGGGACAACCCATCGGATTAGCAATCCGACGCAATGGCCAGACTATGCGACCGTCGCAAGCAACATCGCCACCTGCGGCCTTGCGATAAATAAGACGGTTGAAAAACGTGTTCAATTCAGACCTAAGGGCCCAAGCCAAGACGGGGGTATTGCCACACAAAGCACCAAACCGATAAACATCCAACCTAGGTAATAGAGAGAGCGGAAAAACGATTTAGCAGCGCTAGGCATTCGCCCTTTATCGTCAAATGGTTCCTCATAATCGATTTGCCAAACCGAAAACGCATACCACATGGTCAGGCCACTGGCCACTAGCGACCATAAGAGCGGGAGGCCGGATTCAGGCCAGAAAAATGGCACCAACCCCAGTGTAAAGAGGGCGATACAGTAAATCTTGGATTCCAATAGCGTATGCTTTGGCCCTTTGACTTCGTTCATCATCGGGATTTTGGCCTTTGCATATTCCCCCGAGCGGTATAGAGCGAGGGCCCAGAAATGTGGTGGCGTCCACAGGAAGACCAGAAGGAAAAACATCCATGGAATCGGCGAGCCTAAATCAAAAGGATTCATTCCTGATAATTCCTCTGATGCGGCACTAGCCCAGCCAATCACTGGTGGGGTTGCCCCGGCAGCACCGCCGATGACGATGTTTTGTGGGGTTCTTCGTTTGAGCCAAATGCTGTAGATGAATACGTAGAATAGTACCGAAAACAAACTCCAGAACGCGGCTTTCCAATGAAGGGTCAAGAAGAGTGCAGAACCGGAAAGAGCGGTTATTACGCCAAATGCCAAGGCGGTAGAAGGTGAGATCCAACCCATTGGCAGTGGTCGTTTTGCGGTTCTGTTCATCAAAGGATCGATGTCGCGGTCATACCACATATTTATCGCGTTAGAACCACCAGCGGCCAAAGTGCCGCCGATCAAAGTGATAAACGAAGTCCAGATGGTGTCGAACCAGGTTCTCTCGCCAACGATTGAGCCATGTCTTACCAATAGATCGTGTGCGAGAATCGCACAGATTGCAGTTACCTGTAATAGTATTACTACCCTCAATTTGGAAATTTGAATCAGGCAAGATAACAATCCCGGGTTTTCCTGTTCACTCACTTTCCCCACCTCCTACGGGATAGGCTAGTTTGGCCAACATGTATGCGAAGGCTGCTGTTAGGAAACTCGAAACTCCTATCACCAAATGCAGAAGGGAAAGATATTCGGGGAAACTATCGATATCGGCAAGGACAATGTAAAGACCACCGACAAAGATATTGAGTAACCAAAAACCGGTAGCGAACTCCATACACTTGCAATAAATATCAGGCGCATTTGCTTCATTACTACTTTCTTTAAGGCGCATTGAACCCATTATCAGGACTACTCCAACCAAGGCCGCACCTATTCTGTGAACCATTTGCACCAAAACCCCAGGCCCGGTCATACTAGGCAAAATATCACCATTGCACTTTGGCCAGCCCTCGGGGAGTCCAACTGAGCAGCCCTGATTGTAATCACCACCAGCAGTGCTTGCCACCCATGCGCCCATAATCAGTAGAATGAGAATGGTGATGGCAATAAATCCCATGCGTTTTCCTTCATTGAGTAAGAAATTCTCATCTACTTTATGGAATAATCTTTCATCGCCTTCGTTTCTTCGCATCAATAACCACTGCCAAATCAGTGAACAGGTGAATGAAAGGGCAAGTACTAGATGTAATGCGACCGACCAATCTACATTATCTAAACTTACAGTTACCGCACCGACAACCGCTTGAATCAATAATAGTGCGCCAGATATCTGAGAGGTTAAGAAGACTTTTCCACCCCATTTCTCCTTGTTTTTTTGACAATAAAAGATGTTAGCAAGAATCGGAACTGCGATGATACCTACCAATAAACGATGAAACCACTCAACGAATATCTCAATGGTTGAATAGCGATAATCTGCCCCTCTTGAATCGATTTCATCTGGATTCTCCGCATACCATTGCCCTTGTTCGTCCTCTGAAACCATGAAGGTTACTTCACCAAAACAAGTTGGCCAATCGGGACAGGATTCACCGGCATCGAAAATGCGAATGGTACCACCGGTGGTGATGATGAGCAAGGCCATTATCGTCAGAATCATTGGCAGGGCAGAGGGGCGCCTCAAAAAACCGCTCGCCATGTTCTGCTCGTCATGAGGGCCCTCCTTTAACAAACCGCATCCGCTGCGACTGACATGCGAAGGTCGATGCTGGTTCTGGCACTATTAGTGCTGGCAGTGGTACCTAGCGCGACAGCCGTTAGCGAAGAAGAGCCTGGTGTATTGCTAGATGTGGTCATTATCGATCTCGATTGTCTGGCAACCAATAGCACCTGTAGCGGCTATCGCCCGGCCCATTTGGCTGAATACATGGGTGCGGATTGGTGTCAACCCTGTCAAATCGTCGAAAGCCAACTCGATGAGAGAACTGAAGATGACACCTTCATTCTTCGCCATCACCCCTCGTCAAGAGATGTGAGTTATCTCTCAGAATCATATTATCGCTTCTCAACGATTCTTGGCCTGTGGGGACTGCCTACCATGGTAATCGATGGCGAGGGTTTGCTGGCCGGTTCATCCCAGATTGCTGAATTGGAATTCGCATTGTCGAATCGAAGCGATACGAATTTTACAGGATTAACCGCGGTAGAATTGATAAATGGCACCTTGCACTGGGATACTACAACTTCTAACACCTTCATCGAGGTTTGGACAACAGCTGAAGTAAGCCATGGAGAGGAAGGTTATGCTCTTGCAAATATGGCGGTAAATCATACCTTTTCCTCTGACGCAGCCATCACCGTCGATACCGATGGTGATTTCTTGGTGATAATGCTGCAAATAGATGGTCCCGTCGAATTGGTTTCGGATTCAAATACTCTGGCAAATGCAGGGATTGAAGCGATTGAAGAGGGCACTGCGCTCGACACTTTTACTAAAGACCCTGTAATTCTCGTAATCGTTGTCAGTATTTTTCTACTACTCATCTCTCTGCCAGCTACGGTGATGTTGATTCGTGAAATCCGCAATAAACCGCAATCTGATGAGTCGGAATAGACTGCGTAGGTTCAAAAGCAGGGCCTGTTACGAGCGAACATCCCCCCCGGAGATATCGTCATGGTTGCACCAAAAAAACCCCACACTAGATTTGAACGTGCAAGAATCATTGGAGCCCGTGCTCTGCAGATTGGAATGGGCGCCCCACTCAACGCTTCTGAAGATGATCTCAGAGTTGCATTTATGGGAGAATTGGTGTCTCTGTATGGATTGGAAGAGGCAAATGTTAGATTTGTGCTCGACCCGCTAAAAATCGCACTATTTGAGTATGATAACCACTTGATTCCAATCGATACCGATCCGCACGAGTGATGTGTTAAGCGGCAAATCCGTAGAATTGCGGATTAGCGATATCATCCAGTAATTCCCTCTTTACGAGAATCGTTCGCACCGCCCAAAGGTCAGTAAAAATTCTGTATTTCAAGGTCATGTCGAGATAATCAACACCTGAAGTACCGCCGGTGCCCATGCGTCGACCAATCATCCTCTCGACCATACGTGCATGGTGACTTCTGAATAATAGCATTGCTTCCTCCAATTCAACGATGGTATCGAGCAAACGCCTTGGCCAAGCCAATAATGGTAATTCGCGATATGATTCAATGAATAATAGACCGACTCTTGCCGCATCTACCTTGCCATTAGGTCGCAAAAATTCCTCGGCGCCAGTTATTCCTGATTCGATGCGCGGCCTGATACTTTCCTCCTCGCCGTGACCGATAGCTACCATGTGGGCGATGACCTGCTCACCATGTGATTTCATTATCTCAAGATGGCGTTCAACATATGACTCCAAGACCTCAGCATCTTCTGAAATAGCATTAACCGGGGTACGAGACAACCATGTTCTCAAAGTTTCATTTAGTGAAGGCAAAGCATCGATGTTTTTGAGGTCAGCCATAACATCAGAAGAAATTGTTCCTTCAGCTAGCAATTTTTCAAAATGAATCATTGGATCCATGCCACCTATTCTCTGACTCGATTCAAGGCCAAGCAACATTTCGACCGCACGCATTTGCCATGATTCAAAACCGGATGAGGTTCCAAGGCGGTCTCTAAAAGAAAGGAAATCTTGGGGAGTTAAGGTTTCCATCACCTTCCATTGCTGCGACATCAAGTCAAAAAGTGCCACACAACGCTGAAGATGGTGGACTATTTTCGGGATATCCTCTTCGGGAACCAAGGCAACTGAAAGCATATTGTGAGCCTCTTTTAGTTCACGGATGACTATCTTGAACCATAGTTCAAACACCTGATGAACCACGATGAAATGCATTTCATCATTGCAGGGCAAGGGGTCGTGACCTTCAGGTCCGTTCTGAAGAGAAAGCAATTTGTCTATTTGCAAATAGTTTCCATAAGTCATGCGACTGCCCTCGTCATTTGTGCCCATAACCCGAGGCAGGAGGGGTGCAACTTGAAGTCTTGACGGCGTTTTGGCAGGGTTCAATGAAGTAGTGAAAAAGGGATGAAAGTTGGTTCTGGCAGCAATTGTCATTAACAAGACACAGAAGCCGTCGACATGGGCGTAGATGCCACAACCCTCGCAGATTGGTTGTCTACTTACGACTGTGAGTCTATCACAATTGGTGTTGTTGCATCCCATTCTTCGCTACAGATTTTACACGGTGCACGGATGGAAGGCTTCCGTACCCTCGGCATTGCAGTGGGGGAAAACCGTCGCCGTTTCTACAGTGCTTTCCCGGGTGCTGAACCCGATGAATGGCTGATGTTAGATAATTATCGCGAGATGCTAGATAATGCTGAATGGTTTAGAGAACGCAATGTCATCATCATTCCCCACGGCTCATTGGTCGAGTATCTCGGTGCCGAAAACTTCCGTAACCTCGAGGTTCCAACCTTTGGTAACCGTGGTATTCTCTATTGGGAGAGCAGTAGAGCCCGCCAACGTAAGTGGCTTGAAGCGGGCGGTTGCACACTTCCCAAGATTATCGACGACCCGCATGATATCGACGGTCCGGTAATCGTCAAATATGCTGGAGCAAAAGGAGGAGAGGGTTATTTTATCGCTAGGGATTATCGGGATTTTAGAAGAAATGTCAATCTTGAGGAAGAGTTTACAATTCAGGAATACGTTCTCGGCTGCCGCTATTACATGCACTTCTTTTTCGACCCAACCGCCAGTGATGGCTTCCAAGTACAAGGTCGTGGTAACTTGGCCGGTAAAAATCTCGGTCGTCTCGAATTATTGAGCATGGATCGTCGAGACGAATCCAATGTCGATGAATTCTACAAATTAGGGAGTTTGAGAGATCTCAGAGAGATGTCGCTTGAACCTTCTTTCGTGGTCACCGGTAACCAACCAGTGGTGATTAGGGAGAGTCTATTACCGCGAGCATTCGAAATGGCAGAAGGGACGGTGGCAGCATCATTTGACCTAGAAGAGAATGCCAGGGGAATGCTCGGGCCATTCTGCCTTGAGGCGATAGTCACCGATAAACTCGAATTCAAAATCTTTGAAATAAGCGCGAGAATTGTCGCTGGCTCGAATCCATTCATAGGTGGTTCACCATATAGTGACATCAATGAACCGTTTATGTCGACGGGAAGGCGCATCGCCCGTTGTATTAGAAAGGCCTTAGACCAAGGTGATATCCTCGAAATAATCAGTTGAGAAGCACTGAAGCTGGGTCATCGTCATCTTCATCTTCACCTTCAACTTCGTCTTCATCATCGTCTGATTGCAGGAGAACGTTTTCTTCAGCGGTGGGCTCTTCATCGCTTTCCATCAACTCAGCAAACAGGTCATCCTCCGCTGTCTCCTCACTAGATGTTTGCTCGATTTCCTTGCCATTATCGCTTTCCGCTACGGTTGCTGCGCTGATGAGTTCTGATTCGAGCGCTTGATAATCGACATCTTCACCACGTTCGGTAGCCTCTAACGCCAAGCGGGCTGCTTCTTTGCGAGCATTGCGTACTTCGGGTGGATCTACTGGGAATTCGCACACAATCATTATTGGATCACCAAAGGTAATTTGGCCACTATATTCCATCAATTTATCCTCGACATTTACCAGCACGGTATATGCGGTTGGATCCTTGGTTTTTCGCTTCTTGTGTTTCTTATAATGATGGACGTAGACCTTGTAAGTCCCCCCAGGTGCCTCAGCGGTTGATTCACCGCTCTCGGTCGACCACACCACATTCTCGACTGGCTTCTTGGTATCAGGTCTAACATTTGCATCGACATCGAGTTCGCCGCCGCATGCTGAAATTCGATTACCACCGTGTATTCTCTCACCTGATGGAGCTACTACGTGAAGATCGAGATCGTTGAAATTATTCCACATCAGCGATATCTGCACATCGCCAGACTTCGCCCCTTCTCGTGATAGGCGTTCCATCAATTCAGCCCTAGCTTTGTCATCTGCCTCTTTGGCATTTGCATCCTCGGCTGCTTTTTGTGAGGCTATTTCAGCTAGACGAATTTCCTCGGCTGCAGCGATATCTCGTTGACGTTGAATCTCCTCTTCGGCCTCTCTCACTTCGGCCTCGGACGCAGCACGCTCCTCTGCCTCTTTTGCCAAGCGCTCATCTTCCGCTGCTTGTTCTTCGGCTAAGCGCTCTTCTTCCACTACTTGTTCTTCGGCTAAGCGCTCTTCTTCAGCTGCTTGCTCAGCCGCAGTTGCATCCGCATCTTCGGCTTCTTGTGCCTTGGTTGCAATCGCTTGCTCCATGATAGAGTCCATGTCCACATCCTCGCCGCGCTCGGACGCTTCAAGCGCCATCTGCGCCGCCAATTTGCGGGCATTACGCACTTCAGGTGCATCAACTTGGAATTCACATACCTGAGTTATTGGATCACCAAAGGTCAAATCACCCTCGTATTCAGAAAGTGCATCCTCTATATTGACGAGTACTTTGAAGGAGGTAGGATCCTTTGTTTTTCGCTTCTTATGTCTCTTATAATGGTGGACATAGACCTTGTAAGTCCCCCCAGGTGCCTCAGCGGTTGATTCACCGCTCTCGGTCGACCACACCACATTCTCTACCGGTTTATTGGTATCAGGACGGACATTTGCATCGACATCGAGTTCACCACCACAGGCAGAAACTCGGTTACCCCCGTGGATTCTCTCACCGGATGGGGCGACGACATGGAGATCGAGATCATTGAAATTATTCCACATCAAAGAGATTTGCACATCACCTGACTTTGCACCTTCTCGAGTTAAGCGCTCCATCAATTCAGCCCGTGCTCTTTCCCCAGCCTCCTTTGCCGCTTGCTCTTCCTCCGCCTTTTGTTCGGCGATCTCGATTAGACGTGCCTCTTCGGCTTCAGCCAAATCACGTTGACGTTGCAACTCTTCTTCCTGTTGTCGTACTTCTTCTTCGGCTGCTATACGTGCTTCGGTTTCTGCCATTAGGCGTTCTTCCTCGGCTGCTTGTTCTGCTGCTAGACGCTCTTCCTCAGCTGCACGTGCTTCGCCCTCAAGTTTGCGCTGTTCTTCTTCGGCTGCTTCGGCTGCAGCTATTTCCGCTGCGATACGTTCCTCTTCAAGGCGTTCCGCCTCTTCTTCAGCTGCACGCGCTTCATCCTCGATACGTTGTGCTTCTTCTTCGGCTAGACGTTTCTCTTCGGCCTCAGCGGCAAGACGTTCCTCTTCGATACGAAGTTCTTCGGCTTCTGCCGCCAATCTCTCAGCTCTTTCGGCCGCAAGACGATCTTCCTCCGCTCGCAATTTAGCAAGCCTTGCTGCTTCGACCTCAGCAACCTTCTTTGCCCGCTCTTCTGCTTCACGCGCTTCCTTGATTATACGTGCTTTCTCACGAGCCTCGATCGCTTCTTTATTTTCGAGAATGTGTTTCTCGACTTCGGCCAACTTAATCGCTATCGCTGATTTTGCTGTGGTGAAATCTGCTGCACTGACGCGGGCCGCTTCGCTATTGAATGGAACTTTGCGCGAAAGTCCCTCGCTGCTATCTCGACGCCTAATCACAGACCAGATTCCGAAGCCAAATGAACCTCCAAGAAGACCCAGCAGTAACCAAGAACCGAGTTCCATGTTCACATGGGAGTCGGTTCAACACGATATTATCATCGGTCGTCGACCCTTATTGCGCACTACTACTTTGAACGTTCTAATCTCGGTTCACCATCACCATAAACTCTGTGTAAATCCTTAAGTTTAATCAGTGCTATGTTAACATCAAATCCCTATGGTATCTCATGCTGATGTGACAATGCGATTGATTTACCTTACAAGAAATGCTTGTGTACCTTGGCGTTATCCCCAGAACAATGTCCGACTATGATTCGATTCTTCCAGAAGGAAGAGGGGTGTGGGTTCCTATCGACCATGGAGTCTCGGATTATCCTGCCAAGGGCCTAGAAAATCTAGAGGAAGTCATCGCAGCGGTTGTCCGAGGCGGTGCTGATGCAATTATCGCACACAAAGGCGTAGTCAGTGCTTTTGGTCATCTTCACCCCGGACATATGATCGCCCACCTATCGGCTTCAACTCGTCATGGGGGCAAACGCTGTGACGATAAAATCCTGGTCGGAAGTTGTGAAGAAATGCTATCTAGAGGGGCAGTTGGGGTAAGTGTTCAAGTCAATTTGGGCTCTGAATATGAAACGGAGATGATAGAGAGAATGGGCGCGGTAACCGAAGAAGCACATCTTCTTGGAATGCCTAGTTTAGGAATGGTATATGTCAGAGGCCCGGGTTTGAATTTGTTAGCAGATGACGACACCAAAGGTATCGCTCATGCCGTTAGACTTGGCTTCGAATTAGGCTGTGATGTGGTCAAAACGAGTTGGACAGGAAATGCTAGTTCTTTTGCTAAAGTTACCGCAGCCGTGCCGATTCCAGTACTGATAGCCGGTGGTGATTCCCAGATGGGAGACCTAGGTCTGCTCAAGATGATACACCAAGCGATTGTAGCTGGTGCTGCCGGCGTTTGCATGGGCCGGCAAATATTCACTCACTCTAATCCTGAGAAAATCACCAAAGCAATCGTGCAAATCGTGCACGAGGGCGCTACTGCAGAGGAAGCATTTACCATTCTTTGAGGGTTTGCAATGGAGGTTTGGGTCGAGGATGATATTTTCCAAGAAGGAGTCGACCGTTCGATTACCATCTCTGATGGTTGTATTATTGACAATGGCAAACAGATTGGCATGCAGGTGTTAATCGATTCGAAAGAGGGACAAGCACGGGCCAGATCCATGGCTGGAAGTATTGAATGGATATTACTTGAGTTTCAAGATTGGACCATGATCCCCATAGAAAATATCGTAGCTTCCTGCGACGGGGGACCAACCAAAGTAGCGGCGAGAATCATCTCACCAGAGCAAGCACAGGGTGCGGCATTTGCTCTTGACATTGGAGTGGATGCTATTCTAACAAAGGCTGAATGTCTAGATTCGGCATTGATAGCAAAACTGCAACGTCAGGAATCGATTGATCCTATTGCGACCATTGCCCGAGAGCCGTTCACGGCGGCGATTCTCACTGTGACAGATGTCAAGGAGGGTGGTGTAGGCGACCGTGTCTGCGTTGATTTCACATCCTATCTGGAAAAAGGTGAGGGGATGTTGGTCGGTTCCAGCGCATCCTCGATGGTTCTCGTTCATTCAGAAACCATCGAAAGCGAGTTTGTTCCCGTGCGCCCATTCAGAGTAAATGCTGGTGCGGTCCACTGTTATACCCTGATGGCAAACGGCACAACAAAATACCTTTGCGAAATAATATCCGGAGATGAAATTGCGATTATTTCGGCGCAAGGAAATATGCGTGCAGCGGTAGTAGGTCGCTTGAAAATCGAGCGTAGACCGCTAATTCAGGTCTTTTGGAGCGATGACAATAGTAAAGAAGCGCATGCCTTCGTCCAGCAAGCGGAGACCGTCAGACTGATTGAAAAACCCAGCACCCCAACCCCAATTACCGAAGTGGAGATCGGTGTGAAATTGATTGGGTCTAGCGACCTTTCTGGGCGGCATTTGGGTTTGCCAATCAGCGCCGGGGTCCGTGAGGTGTGACGATTGGCGGTTTTAGGAAAAGGCGAGGCCAACGGGGCTATCAGTTTGCTTCATGCCGCCGGTCTTGGCTATGGTGCTAGTCTCGCCATCGATTTACCATTGATTGTCAGGCTACTCGATAGCCCTTACAAAACCCAGCCCGAAGATAAGGATGATATCCTCGGCCATACTGTTCGTATTTGGCAAGATAAGGGGTATACCCTTCCCGCTGAGGAATTGCATTGGGCTGTAATTTCAAAAATACCTCAACGGCAGGGATTGAAATCATCATCGGCATTGTGCATCGCTGCACTGCGCGCACTTTGCGATGCGACTAATACCTCTTTGGAGAATAGTGTGATGGTCGACTTGGCCCGCGACATCCAATTGGCAGCAGAGGTCTCGCTTACCGGCAGTATCGACGATGCTTGGGCTAGTCTTACCGGAGGTTGGAAATTAGTCGATATAAATGCTGAAAATTCTGCTGAAGGCATCATCATGGAATCCCCCGGTCTACCAACCGCTGATTGGGAAGTTGTAATCGTATTGGGAAAGGAGAGGGGGGAAAAACCCTCCTTAGAGGCATTCGCCAATCAGCAATCAGCGTTTTTCCAGGCATTTAATGCTCTACAAGAAGGTAATGAGATTATTGCAATGACTTGGAATGGCCGAGCGATGCTAGGGGTTCTCAACGATGCTGACTTGAGAAGGATGACAAATGACTCCTTCATCAATGGCGCCAGAGCCGCATCCATCTCCGGCTCTGGAAATGCTATGGCTATTCTTATTCCAGCGGTGAGTAACGCAATTCATTCCCATATCATCGCCTGGTATAAGAGAAGCGAACAGAAGATAATTCAAACAAAAATCATCAATGGACCGATGCTCAAAGTCGAAGAGGATTGAAGGCCTCAACCCCTCTGGGCCAGAGTGATATCCGTGAGAATGCGCCTTGGCCAGACCATCTGTGTCACCTTATTTGGTGAATCACATGGCACTAGTGTGGGTTCATTGGTCGAAGGTGTACCTGCTGGTACGATTATCGATGAGGACATTCTGATGGTGGATATGATCTCCCGCAGACCCGGTTCTAAACTTGCGAGTCGGCGCAAAGAGACCGATGAGGTTGAAATTCTATCCGGGGTATATGAGGGTAAAGCAACCGGGGGTCCGATTCTATTGCTGATTCGCAATCATGATGCTCGCTCGAGCGATTACGAGTTCCTTCCCAACCAACCGCGTCCTGGTCATGCCGACCATGTCAGTCACATCAAAAGTGAAGGATTTGCCGACCCGCGTGGTGGTGGTTCATTCTCGGGAAGACTGACCGCAGGATTGGTAGCTGCTGGCTCAATATCACGCCTAATCCTGCCACCTGAATGGAAAGTAGAAGCAAAAGTACACCAAATCGGTGGTCTTGATGAGAGCGAAGGGAGAATATTGGCTGAGAATTGCCGCAAGGAAAAGGATTCTATCGGCAGTTCGGTAATCCTAGAGATCAGTGGTTTACCAATTGGTATAGGAGAACCTTGGTTTGATGGTTTGGAGCCGGCATTAGCAGGAGCAATGATGGCCATCCCTGGGGCGAGAGCGGTCGAATTCGGCCGCGGGGTGATGGCTGGTAATATGAAGGGTAGTGAGCACAATGACCCATGGCTAGATGATTTCAAACTCCCGGAAGGGGCTGATGGCGCTTTGGGTGGAATTAGTACAGGTGCTAAATTGACCGTCATCATTACTTTCAAGCCTCCTTCCAGTATTGCTCAGCCACAACAAACCTGGAATGAGGGGCTCAAGGAAATTCGTGAATTGATTATCAAAGGACGCCATGACCCGGTATTGGCACCAAGGGCTAGGGCGGTTGTCGAAGCGGTTGCCCGATTGGTTCTAGCAGACCTAGGAGTAAGAGGAGGATACATCGATGTCTGAATTGATAGTCCACAAATTCGGTGGCTCTTGTCTCAGAGATAAAGCCGACATCGACCGTATTGGCCAATTGGTTAGTTCATTCGCAGCAAAACCGGTAATCGTGGTTTCAGCACTTTGGGGGGTTACAGACCGTTTAATGCGAGCTGCAAATGATCCATATTACGCAGGTAGATTGGTCGAGGATTTACGACGTCAGCATTTGAAATTTTCTCCAGGGATTGACAAATCTATACACTATGAGAAATTCAATAAAATCCTTAGAATGATTAGCTGTGATTTAGTAACACTTTCCACAGAACCTTCTACTCCAGCAGCGAGAAATCGAATTCTCGCAGCGGGTGAGCGCTTGTCTGCACTGGTCGTCGCTCATCGGTTGCAGCA
>Ga0302132_10001425_pt1 | contig 13713 bp, 10 predicted proteins | sample CB9_321_MG_FD_203113 | JGI IMG/M metagenome (GOLD analysis project Ga0302132, IMG submission 203113) | Marine microbial communities from Western Arctic Ocean, Canada - CB9_32.1 | ecosystem: Environmental > Aquatic > Marine > Oceanic | place: Canada: Western Arctic Ocean | collected 2017-09-19
AGGCTGACGGTAAGACGTTCCGATGGACCGGCGAGTACATGGAAGACATCAATACGGCCGTGACTCTCGATACCCAGCTCAATGTGTTTGGTGATTTCGAACCGGAGTTGACTGATGCTCATGCCAACGCTCCGTATTTGTTCCTCGCTAACATCGACCCAAACCTTCAGCTGAAAGTTCTGGATGCGATGGCGAAGCGGCCGAAGATGGTTGCTAACGACACGATGAACTTGTGGATCGACATCGCAAAACCGGTGCTGACCGATCTCATCAGCAGGGTTGATGCGCTTCTTATTAACGAGGAAGAGGCAAAGCAGCTCACCGGCGAGGATCACCTTCCCGATGCTGCCAACGCCATTATCAAACTGGGACCCAACTCCACCGTGATCAAACGTGGTGAGTATGGGGCTACTCTATTTGGTGATGGCTTTTCGTTTGCAGCACCTGCCTACCCTCTCGAAAGGGTGGTCGATCCGACCGGCGCGGGCGATTCGTTCGCTGGCGGTTTCATGGGTTATCTTGCATCAGTCGATAAAGTCGATGAAGAATCATTACGCACTGCCGCCATAGTCGGTAGCACAATGGCTTCATTCGCTGTCGAAGACTTCGGTCTCGACCGCATCAAGAATCTAACTAAATCCGATATTGACGAGCGTTTCAAAGCGTTCGTCGACCTAACTCGTTTCAATCCTTTAACGTAATAAACTGACCTTTCGTTAAAGGACGAAAAAAATCGTCTTATAACCCCCTGAGCTGACGGCGACGAAAGCGCCCATCGCCCGGACCAAAAACAAAACTTCAAAATTTACGCAATGACGTTACGTTTAGACTAGGTCAACGTGACGATTGCAAAAGTCCGGAGAAATCATGGATTACGACATTAAAGACATCGGTCTTGCAGAAAAGGGCCGACTTCGTGCCGAATGGGCAGAACGAGAAATGCCAGTTCTGCGCACCATCAAAGAGCGTTTCGCTAAAGAAAAGCCCCTTGAAGGCATGAAGCTCGCTGGGTGTCTTCACATCACGGCGGAAACTGCGAACCTCGCTCACACTCTTGCTGCCGCAGGAGCCGATCTCACGCTTTGCGCTTCAAACCCACTTTCGACGCAAGACGACATCGCTGCTCACCTAGTCGAATCGGGAATTCCTATCTTTGCTATCAAGGGCGAAGATGAAAAGACCTACTTCGACCACATGTCGGCAACGGTCGACACCGGTCCGCAGATCACGATGGACGATGGTGCCGACGTGGTAGCAATGCTCCACAAGGACAAGACTCACCTCCTTAAAGGTGTACTCGGTGGAATGGAAGAAACCACCACCGGTGTTATTCGTTTGAAGGCGCTTCACAACGAGGGCAGGCTGGCCTACCCGATTGTTGCTGTGAACGATTCACAGACCAAGCACATGTTCGACAACCGCTACGGCACCGGCCAGAGCTCGCTCGACGGAATTATCCGTGCGACCAACATGCTCATCACCGGCAAGAGTGTTGTCACTGTCGGTTACGGCTGGTGTGGCAAGGGCTTTGCGATGCGAGCAAAGGGCATGGGTGCTCACACAATCGTTTGCGAAGTTGACCCAGTGAAGGCCCTCGAAGCAGTCATGGACGGCCACCAGGTTATGTCTATGGACGAGGCCTGCAAGATCGGCGATATCTTCCTCACCGTTACTGGCGGGATGAAGGCAATCGATGGCAAGCATTTCGAAAACATGAAAGATGGCGCAGTTGTAGCCAATTCGGGTCACTTCAACATCGAAATCAATGTTGAAGCACTCGAAGAAATGTCAGAAGCCAAGCGCAGCGTACGAGAGTTCGTTGAGGAATACACGCTCGAAGACGGTCGCAAGGTCTTCCTTCTAGCACAGGGTCGTTTGATCAACCTCGGTGCAGCTGAAGGCCACCCGCCCTCAGTTATGGACATGAGTTTCGCCAACCAGGCTCTCGCCGGTGAATACATCATGGACAACCACGAAAAACTCGGCCCTGGCGTTTACACTCTGCCGACCGAAGTCGACACCGACATCGCAAGCCTCAAGCTCGGCGCTATGGGAATGTCGTACGACACGCTCACTGCAGAGCAGGACAAGTACCTGAACAGCTGGGAAGTGGGAACATAACCCGTTCTTAACTGACTAAAATGGCCCCGATGCGCTTTGCAAAGTGCATCGGGGCTTATCTAAGACACGGACTACTCGAAACAAATAATGGTCAATACAAACTATCTACTTACCTCGGAATCTGTTTCCGAAGGCCACCCCGACAAGATGGCCGACCAGATCTCCGACGGCGTCCTCGACGCATGTCTCGCCCAGGATCCTATGAGCAGAGTGGCTTGCGAAACATCAGTCACAACCGGTCTCGTGCTGGTTTTCGGTGAGATCACAACCCAGGCTGATGTCGATATTCGTGGGATCGTGCGAGACACGATTCGCAAGATCGGCTATGACGATCCTTCTTACGGATTCGACTGCGATGGTTGTTCAGTACTTATCGCACTCGACGAGCAATCGACCGATATCTCCGCCGGTGTAACCGAGGCGCTGGAGGTTCGTGGCGAGCAGTCTGCTGACGAAGTTGGTGCCGGCGATCAGGGAATGATGATCGGATACGCTTCGAACGAAACCCCTGAACTGATGCCGCTCCCGATCGCACTTGCTCACCAGCTGACCAAACGGCTGACAGACGTCCGACGTAATAAGACCATTTCTTACCTGCGCCCTGACACGAAGAGTCAGGTGACCATCGAGTACACCGAGGATCACAAGCCAGTTCGAGTCGACACCATTGTCATCTCAGCGCAGCACGATCCCGATGCGACCAACGAACGGATCGCTGCCGATATCCAGGAACACGTCATCCGTGAAGTGGTTCCAGCTGACCTGCTCGATGCCGACACCAAGTACTACATCAACCCATCTGGCCGATTCGTTATTGGTGGACCGGTTGGTGACGCTGGTCTGACGGGTCGAAAGATCATCGTTGATACCTATGGTGGTAGTGCTCGACACGGTGGCGGTGCTTTCTCGGGCAAGGACCCGACGAAGGTCGACCGTTCCGGTGCATACGCTGCACGCTGGGTTGCGAAAAACCTCGTTGCGGCGGGTCTTGCCGACCGTGCGGAAGTTCAGATTTCTTACGCAATCGGAGTTTCGACCCCGATTTCGATTCAGGTCGATACCAAGGGAACGGGTACAAAGCCCGAGAGCGAACTCGTTGAGATGGTGAAGGTCAATTTCGATCTTCGCCCTCAAGCGATCATTGATCACTTCGATCTCAGGCGCCCGATCTATCAGCAGACTGCTGCTTACGGCCATTTTGGACGTGAAGATCTGGATTTGCCTTGGGAGAAACTCGACCGGGTCGAAGCTCTTAAAGGGTAGTACCGGTTCGAGCACTTGAATAAACTTGGGGCGGCGCGTGATTTGTATTACACGTTCCGCCCCAAAACATTTAAGAGAAAAGGCGAAGCCGGGATGAGTGATCGTCCAAACATCAAATTCGGTACCGACGGTTGGCGTGCGATCATCGCCGATGATTTCACGTTCTCGAACGTTCGGGCCTGTGCAGAATCCGTTGCTCGAAATCTCATAGCAACTGGGCGAGCGGATCAAGGACTTGTAGTTGGCTTCGATACTCGTTTCGGCTCGGCAAGATTCGCACAGGCCGTAGCGGACGTTGTGAATGGCTTTGGCATCTCGACGCACACCTTCGATGTTGCTGCTCCAACCCCCGCGTGCAGCTTTGCTGTCGTCGATCATTCGGCGGCGAACGGTGTGATGATCACCGCTAGCCATAATCCGCCTGAGTGGAACGGCTTCAAGGTGAAGTCGTCAGCGGGGGGATCTGCTACTCCAGACGAAGTCGCACAGATAGAACTCCACCTTGCTGATGTTCTCGATGGCAAGGGCGAAGGATCGAAAAGTGCTGTCAGGCCGGCGTCGAACACGGTGTTCGATGTGATGGGCCCCTACATTGAACAACTGCATCGAGTAATCGATGTCGCCCCGATCAAGTCGCAGCCTTTAAAGGTAGTAGTCGACGCTATGCACGGTTCTGGAGCCGGCGTCGTTCCAGAAATGCTGGCAGGCGGCGCAATCGAAGTCATCGAGATCCGGTCTGACCACAACCCGAACTTTCCGGGTATGAATCAACCGGAACCGATCGAGCAGAATCTAAAACCGCTTTCCGCTGCTGTGCGTGAGTTAGGTGCGGACGTTGGAATTGCACTTGATGGCGATGCAGACAGAGTAGGTATCGTCGATGAGAACGGCAAGTACCTCACGACACTTGAGGTGTTTTCGCTCCTTACCGACCACTTCATGGGAAGGCGCGACGAACGAGGTGGTGTTGCTTGCACAATCACAATGTCGTCGATGGTGGACAAGCTTTCGGCTCATTACGGAGCTCCGGTGTATCGAACACCTGTTGGTTTCAAGTTTGTGGGCCCGACCATGACCGACAACGCCTGTTCGATGGGTGGTGAAGAGAGCGGCGGTTACGCTTTTAAGGGGCATGTGCCAGAACGCGATGGTTCGCTGTCTGGGCTCTTGTTCCTGGAGGCGATGGTGATGAGCGGCAAAAAACCATCCGAGCTTTTGGCGGATCTGCACACCCTTGTTGGGCCACACACGTTCCGACGTGATGATGTTTCATACGAAGAACCGGCGCGCTCCAAATTAGCCAAAATGGTCGCAACCGCTTCACCATCAATGCTTGGTGGGCTTGCTCTTGAGTCCGATGATCGCCGAGATGGCGTTCGGTTCAACCTGGCTGGTGGGTCATGGGCGGTGGTACGAATGTCGGGCACTGAACCGCTGCTACGGATGTACGCCGAAACACCGGACGAATCCACTCTTGATTCAGTACTGAGCGATCTACGTTCAATTCTTGGCCTTTAGGGCGCTCCAGCACCTTGCCGGGTTCGTGATTCACCTGATCCCCGTGTGTTCCAGTGAAACTGCGTTATGCCCTTTTTAAGTTGCGTATTTCGCCTGGGCAATATCACCACGTGATTCGGACAGGTCGAAATCATTGGGTAGCTATCGCCCTAATTCTTCTAGCAATACTTCAAACGACAACGCGCATAAATTACCTACTTTTTATGCAAACAATGCGTAAAAGATGTATTCAGTGAGGTCGGATATCAGGTGGTGCCACCGGGCAATAACGCTCGAACGCACCAAATATCACCGATCTGATTCCGGCAACAAAATGGGGCGACCGTAACTCGGTCACATTTCAGAGGGGTAATCCAGAATGAGTAACGAAAAAGAGCTCGGTAGCGGAACCATCGATATGGCTGACTACAAGAGCCGTCTTGACTACATGAACTTCAGTGCAGAAGACGCGAGGGCTCTTGAGAAGCTCAAACCGTGGGCAGAGAAAGTCGCAGACGATTTTGCGACCAAGTTCTACGACCCGCAGTTCAAGAACGCTGATTTCGCTGCAATTGTTTCGGGCAACGGATCAGTCCGTGCGACGCTAGAACGAGCACAGGCCGGCTACATGCTAGCGTGGTTCAGCGGATACCCGGATGAGGCTTACATTAAGTACCGCCGGTTGATCGGTGACCGACACGCAATTATTGGTGTCACACCTCAGTGGTACATCTCTTCGTACCGATTGTACGAAACAGTATTCTTCCCAATGATCACCAAGCACCTTCGCTTGAGCAAGACATCGGCAAAGAGGATTCTTGCTTCGATTTCGTCGCTCATGTCGTTCGACCAGGCGATCATCATGGACCGATACATCCAGGGTCTTACTGATCAGATTCAGGAAGTGGTCGACAAGGTAACTGTCGCAGCGAAATCTGTTGCAGAATCCAGTAGCGAAATGTCGCACACCGCCGAGCAGGCAGGATCCGCAACTCAGCACATCGCTTCCGCAAGCCAGGAGATCGCCACAGGTGCGACCAACCAGGCTGAGAACGTCCAGGCCACGACTGCTTCGATGAAGGAATTGAACGACGCTATCGTCAAGATTTCTGAGGGAACGAAGGAACAGTCGACTGCCGTTGGAACGGCGAATACACTCGTAGGCAACATGTCTAGTCTTGCCGATGAAGTATCAGGCAACGCACAGTCGGCTCTTGAAGAAGCACAGACTGCTCGAACATCAGCCGAACACGGTGCCGACACGGTCAACAAGACCGTAGAAGGCATGAACCGAATCTCGGCCGCTGTTGAGCCGGTAGGCGTAGTGATTCAGAAGCTCGGCACACAGTCTGCTGAAATTGGCAAGATTGTTGCCGTCATTGACGACATCGCTGCCCAGACCAACCTGCTAGCTCTTAACGCAGCCATTGAGGCAGCCCGAGCCGGTGAACAGGGACGTGGATTCGCAGTTGTTGCTGATGAAGTTCGACAACTGGCAGAACGTGTAACCAGTGCGACTTCTGAAATCGCAGGTCTGATCGAAGGCGTCCAGAAGGGCGTTGAAGATTCAGTAACTGCAGCAGAATCGGGTACAGAGGAAGTTCTCAAGGGAACTGAACTGACAGCCGAAGCTGGCGAAGCTCTTGGACAGATCATGGAATCCGTCGAGGCTGTATCTGCACAGGTTGAAGAAATTGCTTCGAAGTCGGCCAATGTTCAGTCATCGTCTACCGAGATGGTCGACATCATCGAGAAGGTAAACACCAGCACGCAGGAAAGTTCAGTTGCCGCAGAGCAGATGACAACTTCCAGCGACGAGGTGAACAAGTCTCTCGATTCTGTCGCATCGATCGCAGAAGAGAACAGTGCCAACTCGGAAGAAATGTCCGCATCGGCAGAAGAAATGAACGCCCAGATCGAAGAACTTATTGCTTCGTCACAGACACTCGACGATCTCGCTCGAGACCTGTCCGATGCAGTAGGCGTGAACGACTCGGAGGCAGCAGCGTAAAGGAGCCGAAATGCGCGACAACAGCGCTGGTGCTCTAAACCGCAACAACCTGGATCAACTTCCAAGAACTGGACCAAGTAATAAAAAACGGAATTCAAGCGAACCGTGTTCGGTCTGTATCGAGCAGAGCAAATGCACTGCGACTTCAGTAGCCGAACGCACAAGCAAACATGAACGTTTGGCCCAGTACCGAAAAGCTGTATAAAGGCACGAGCAAGTAATACTTTCTCATCGGAAACGCCGACTTCAAACGATTATCTGGATATATCCTCCAGAACAATCAAATGAAGTCGGCGTTTTCGCGCCTGTAAAAACCGATCAGTTACGGTTAGCGTAGTTCTCTCTTGACACTAGTGTCGTTACGAGGAATTTGGCGATTTGGCAATCAAGTACTGGCGAGCCCAGCCGTTTCGAATCGGTGTTCGATCGGTTTTTATGCTCGGCCGTTCCGTTACTGCATTGATGGCACTTTCGCTGGTGCTGATTCTCGTTGTTGCCTGTAGCGACGGTGGTGACGACCGCACTGATGACAGCAACAGCAGCATTACTCCGACGATCGAGCTGATCGCTCCAAGCTCACCAACGCCAGTGTCGTTAACGACGTCTACACCGACTACGATCCCCGACACACCTGTTTCGGTGGCGCCAACCGTCGCTATCGTCCCGACGCTCACTCCAACTCCGACTGCTGTTGCTACGCCAAAGCCGGCGGGTGGCTCTGATCCAACAGCGACCACTGCTCCCTCTGGCGCTATAGTTCCCACGGGAACCCCGACAGCTATTGCGACTGTTACTCCCACTCTTCCGACACCAACGTCTGTTCCGGCCCAGACGCCGGTTCCAACAAGCACGCCTGTGCCGCCTACCCCTACCAGTTTGCCGGTCGAGCCGACTGCCACGGTCGATCCGAATGTCACGGTCGAACCGACCGCCACTACTGCTCCGCCGAGCAGCCAGGAGCTTGCGAGCGAAGGTGCCGGTATCTACGAATCCAACTGCACGGGGTGTCACTCTAGGGATTCCGACACTAAAATCGGGCCGGGTCACCGGAACGTCTACAGCAGGGCGGCGACTCGGGTATCTGGTCTTTCAGCGGATGAATATATCAGGCAGTCACTGCTTGACCCGAGTGCGTTCGTCGTACCGGGGTTCCCCTCGATCATGCCGAAATTCTCGTTCTTTACCGATGTGCAAATTCTTGCATTGATCGAGTACCTAAAATCGCTTTAACATGAATCTCGCAACGCTCTAGAGTTTTTCCAATGCTTTTGGAAAATGACTAAGCAGAGTAGTCACGTTCGCGCCAACTGTCGCGTTTTGCAGCACTATCACATCTTCCGTATCATCCTTGCCCCCCTTGGGGATGACGCTTGTCAAAGTTAGGAAGCCTGTGCGCTTACATTTTTCACAGTAATCGAGGCTGGCCTTCAATTGGTTACGTTCGTTAAACCCATGCTCTCGGTGTTCTTCGAGCAGGTGAAATTTCTTTTCCCGTATATCTTCGATCATTTGAGCAGTCGTGCCATGATTGGTACTGAACAGGTCAACACTATCGGTCCACTGGTTGCACTTTTCGCAGAAAGGCATCGTCGCCGACCCACCTGCAAATGACGTCGTGAAAAATACGACGATTCCAAGTTCTGCAATCCATGACAGCCAGGCGAATGGTCCTGAAATTGGAATAAAGATCATGACGTAGCCTTCTTTCGCCATGGCGCTCAGGTACTCAAGAATGTCCGACGTTCCGTAGCTTGCTGCATCGAAGTAGTGCATAGAAACGTAGCTGACTGTCCCGACCATAAATCCAAGTATGGCTCCCAGCAACGGGTTACGATTCTTCCCAATGTTCCCCCCAAGCATCATCGCGAATCCGGATGCCATGCCTATACCAACGGGAAAGAACCACATCAGGTAAAAACCCGTCCACTGCCATATCAGGTGGATGACGAACGCAGCTCCTACCCCACCTACCAACCCGGGAATCAATAAATACGGGAATGTCAGAATTCCAAAACGGCTGCTCGGCTCATATACGTCGATATTGTCGACCGAATGTGATTGAACTGTAATCGTCGTCATGGCGGCACCTTTTAACGAATCCAGAGTCTTTTTACCAATATTTAGACTACCTCGCGTAATAATATGGCCAAATAAATATTTATTACCATGCCTGCTGCGTGAATATAACGTCGCAGAACAGCCAGGAACAGCATTGGAAACTGAACTCACCTGATTCCGTTGACTGCACAGACTGGCATTCCTGCGATAGTCCGCGACAATAGGACTTCGATTCTTCGGGATCGAATACATCTGTGCCGGGGTGGCGGAACGGTAGACGCGGCGGATTTAAAATCCTCTGTCCTAACGGACGTGTGGGTTCGATTCCCACCCTCGGTACCAGATGTCGCAGCAGACTTTGACTAATGGCAGGTGCACGTGGGATCTATCGGAATTATCGGCGGAACGGGCCTTTACGACATTGACGAGTTTGAGAACGCTCAATGGGTCAAGATCGAATCGGCGTTCGGTGAGCCCTCCGACGAGCTACTCATAGGAGAGTTCGAAGGACATCGACTCGTCTTTTTACCTCGACACGGGCGTGGCCACCGGATCCCACCGACTGAAATCAACTACAGGGCGAACATCGAGGCTCTGAAGCGAGCGGGTGTCGACCGTGTTGTTTCTTTCTCGGCTGTGGGTTCACTGAAAGAAGAGCACAAGCCGGGTGATTTCGTGCTGGTCGATCAATTCATCGATCGAACGTTAGCGCGCGAGAAATCTTTCTTTGGTACCGGATTTGTCGCTCATGTCAGCATGGCCGATCCGATTTGTTCGACTACTCAGGCGGTTATTGCCGAAGCGGCCAGTGAGCTGGGCCTCGACCCCGCTGTCGGAGGTACTTACCTCACGATGGAAGGTCCGCAATTCTCCAGCCGAGCCGAATCCGAGCTTTATCGTTCATGGGGCTGCGACGTCATCGGCATGACCAACATGCCCGAAGCCAAACTCGCGAGAGAGGCAGAGTTGGCGTACGCCACGGTCGCAATGGTCACCGACTACGACTGCTGGCACGACGATCACGACAATGTAACGACAGCGTCGATCCTCGAAGTCCTCAAGACAAACACCATCCATGCGAAAGATCTGATCAAAGCACTAGTGCCGAAGCTAGCCGCACTGGAAGCTCCGTTTGCTTCAGGAGCACACACGTCACTAGAGCACGCCGTGGCGACTGCGCCGGAGCACCGTGATCCAGAGCTGGTGGCGAAGCTTGGCGTAGTGGCGGGACGAGTGCTGGGGAGCGGTGGCTGGTAGGCCCGGCTTAACCCTCTAGATTCAGCCAACTGACATCGTCTGCCGATAGCTCGATGCCTAGCGCGTCTAGTGATGTTTGGGCTTCTTCGGGGGTTACTGGGCCGATGATTGGGAATGTTGGGGTTGGTTGGTTGAGGACGTAGGCGAGGGCGACGCTGATGGTTGAGACTTTGTGTTTTTCGGCTAGCTGGCGGGCTCCTTCGAGGCGTTCGAAGTTATCGTCGCTGTAGAAGCATCTGACTAGTTCGGGATCGGATAGATCAGTCGGGTCTGCTCGTCCATCCACAAAGAAGCCACGGGCCTGACTCGACCACGGGAATAACGGCATGTCGCGTTCTGCTAGCCAGGCACGAGAATCGGCGTCGGACGCAGCGAGGCAGCCGGGCCACGGTGCTTCGACCATTCTCGCCAGACTCATGTGATTGCTGAGGACGCTGAACCCAGCAAGCCCGTTACGAGCGGCATATTCGTTCGCTTCGTCCATGCGTTGCGGACTCCAGTTTGAGCCGCCGAATATGCCCAGGCGTCCTGCATTTTTGTGCTCGTTGAGCACGTCGACGAACTCCCCGACCGGCACGTCGGGGTTGTCCCGGTGCAGGAAGTAGATATCTATGAAATCGGTCTGCAGCCTTTCGAGACTCTCGCTCAGTTCCTTCGTCACGGTCTCCGGGTTGCAGTTGGGAGTGTGGGCTCCTTTGGTGATCACGATCGTCTCGTCACGAACTCCCCTGCTTTTCATCCACTCGCCAAAAACCAACTCGGCGACACCGTAGTGCCGGGCGGTGTCGAAGCAGTTGCCGCCCTGTTCGATGAAGTAGTCGAACACGGGCGCAGCGGCATCGAGTTCGCTGGCAAAAAGCGTGCCCATCACGATCTTCGAAACGTCTTTTTCGACGCCTGACACTTTTCCAAATGTCATTCGATTTGTTTGATCAGATGTCGAGTTCATATGCTTCTTTCATAATCGAAAAGTAAATGTGGCACGCCACCTTATCGGGCTTCCATCGCTTCATCGGAATAGACGTGACGTGACACGATCGACGACCCACCATCGACGGTCAGAACCGAACCGGTCACCCATTTCGCCTCGTCACTCGCCAGAAACACCGCCGCCCAGCCAACGTCCCACGGCGTTCCCTCGGTGCCGAGCGCAGTCGTGTTCTTGCGATAGGCGCGCTGTTTATCCGTCAGACGCCATGCGACCATCGGTGTGTAGACTGGGCCGGGTGCGATGGCGTTGACGCGAATGCCCTCTCGGCCATGATCGCCAGCCATCGAGAGCGTGAGCCCTATCACGCCAGCTTTTGAGGCTGTGTAAACGGGATCCTTGCCCGACCGAACACCTGAGATCGACGAAATGTTGATGATCGAGCCGCCGCCTGATTCGATCATCCGCGGAATGGCATGCTTCGACGTTAGTACCATGCTCTTCAGGTTCAGCGTCATGTACTCGTCCCACTCATCGGGCTCGATGTCGACCACGGTTTTGCGGTAGCTGTTTCCGACATTGTTGTCCAGGATGTCTAGCCGACCGTACTGTTCCATGGTGAAATCAACGAGCGCCTTGCAGTCATCATCGCTGGTAACGTCTGCCTGAAAACTCGACGCCGTTCCGGCTTCAGCTTCGATCATCGCCAGGGTTTCGTTGGCGGCTTCGAGTTGCATGTCGACCAGCACGACCTTCGCACCTTCTCGTGCGAAAAGAACGGCAGTGGCCTTGCCGTTGCCGACTCCATCTCCTCGAGATCCGGCTCCAGTAACTATCGCTACTTTGCCCTCAAGTCTTGGCCGTGGCCCTGGTCGTCGTTCGTTCATCTACGTGTCTCCAGACATATTCTTCGCCACTCTAAATCAGTCAGTACTGAGTCCCGTCGAACAGGATTCTGCCTTTCTGCATCCCGCTACCACCAAGCAAGCCACACACCGCCGACCCCCACCGAAGATCTCTCCGCTGCGGTCGAGAAATAGGGGGCGTTACCCGATCCGTCGATCATGCCCTGCCCACTCACGTTCCCGGAGCAGGTATTTCTGAATTTTGCCCGTTGCAGTTTTTGGCAGGCCGCCGAACTCTATCGAACGTGGCATAGCTGTATGAACGATCGCCATAAACAACTGCAGCCTTATCCGGATAAACTGCGGCGCTCCGGCTCAGGAACAGGCCGGGCCAAAGGTTCTGGAAAGAAACGGAGTCGGGGTTGTGTGGGCCACGATCAATCGACAAATCTAATCCGCCAAACTTGGAATATCTGTGAGCCGACAACAATAAACCAGTTGGGAACCGGGTCAAGTGGGATTGCGAGGTCGATTTCACTGGCGAATTAATATCGATACTATTCGCCGGATCACATCGATTTCACCTCAATTAGGTTATTCTCTCGGTCGCGCTACCGCCTTTTCGTTGGTTGGAACGGAGAGAAGTAACCGTGTCATGCAACATACCAACCGCTTGATCACCCATGGGGCCAATAATTGAAAATTACATCGTTTGAAATCATCAAGGTTCCGCCGAGCTGGGTTTGGTTACGGATTCACACAGACACGGAGCTTGTTGGACTCGGTGAGCCGTATCTTGAGAATCATCCTGACACGGTAATTGCTGAGGTTAAACGGCTTGAGCCGTACCTGATCGGCAAGGATCCAACGGAGGTCGAAAAACTGTGGAAGGTGATGTACGAATCGGGTAGTGGGTATCTTGGTGGTCCGGTCAAGATGTCGGCGATCTCGGGTATCGACATGGCACTGTGGGATCTGGCGGGCAAGGCAGCCGGTGTGCCGATTTACCAGATGCTCGGTGGGCAGGTTCATGATCGAATCAAGATGTACCGATCGTGCCACGGTGGACTTCCCTGGACTATCGAACCCGGTGACCCGTACCACCCCGGTAATCCGCCCCAGACCGATCTCGTTCCGAACGCTCCTGAAAGCTTTCGGGAGAACGCGAGAATCCTTACTGAGGAGTGGGGATTTCGTGCTCTGAAGGTGCACATAGGTGTTGGAGACGGGCTGGAAGCGACTTCTCAGGTGGATCAGGTCGCCGAGAATTTCGCAGCTGCTCGCGAAGGAGCGGGACCCGATATTCCCGTGGCGATCGACATCCATAACCCAAACCCGGCGATAGGTCGCCAGTTGATCGACGCGCTTGCGCCGCACCGGCCATTATTTATTGAAGAACCAATGCCGGTCGAACGGATCGATGCGCTTGAGAAGATCGTCTATGGAGTCACCGCAACTATCGCAGCCGGTGAACGGTGGATGGGCAAGTGGATTTTCTTCGACGCGCTGAGCCGTGGTTTGCTGTCGGTGGTACAGCCTGATCTTGCTCACGCTGGTGGGATTACGGAGACCAAAAAGATCGCTGTGATAGCTGAAGCTGCATATGCCAAGCTGGCGATCCATTGTCCACTGAGTCCGCTAGCTCTGGCCGCTTCGATACAGGTTGACGCTTGCTCAACGAACTTCCTTGTGCAGGAACACAACGAGGTCAACGACTCACGACCAAATGACGG
>Ga0302132_10001436_pt1 | contig 13675 bp, 11 predicted proteins | sample CB9_321_MG_FD_203113 | JGI IMG/M metagenome (GOLD analysis project Ga0302132, IMG submission 203113) | Marine microbial communities from Western Arctic Ocean, Canada - CB9_32.1 | ecosystem: Environmental > Aquatic > Marine > Oceanic | place: Canada: Western Arctic Ocean | collected 2017-09-19
AACGTGGTGCATTTTTTGGAAAGGGCCGCTCGGGATTAGCAACCTTCAGTGGCTCAATCATCAAACTAAAAATCGTGCCGATGACTGCGAGGCCAATGACGACCGCACCAATCATGCTCCAGGTATGTTCTGTCCCTTGCGGCGCGGTCATATCCGCCAACCAACTTCCAATGAACATTCCAAACAACGTCCCCACGACGGTCATCATGTTATAGAAACCGTTGGCAGGTGATAATTTATTGGGCTTAACAATTTCCGGCAAAGCTCCCATCTTCGCTGGAAAAAACATCGCACTTTGGGCACCCATAAAAGTAAGGGACGCGAAAATCAGCAGCGGTGATTGACACCAAATAGATAACGTTCCCAGGAGCATGACGAGTATTTCAGCAATCTTACAACCGACGATTACCGAGCGTTTGCTGAACCGGTCCGAGACGTAACCCGCATAGGTGCTCAGCAAGATATACGGAGATACAAAACAGGCTAAGCCTAGACCCAATACCGCGCTTTGGCTCAAACCCCATAGATTACCAACGTCAACGTAATCTTTGGCAATTCCAATGACGAGCCAACGGAAGGTGTTGTCATTAATACCCGTGAACAATTGGGTCAAACAAATTGCAATAAAGCTGCGCGAAAAGAGATTACTCTTCCCCTCGGCTAAATTGCTTTCTGTTTTGTGTTCACTCACATCGAAATCGCTTTTTATGAAATTCGGCCATAGCCAAAAAGTACTGGTTTTCGGTAAAAACGGGACTACAACCGTTTTAATCCGACCGTTTATGGAGAACCAACAGAATTAAATCGACACCTACTTATAGGTATTCACTTAAATCTCACGACCTCGGTTTTGATCCTACCAACGGACGCCCTGTCAAGAATAACAGAATAGCACGCACATGAAAATCCAACCCCCGCAATACTTAATGGCCGGCATTATCCTGTTGGTTATCGGATTGCAATTCTTGCTGGTCGACTCCTATGTCCTCAGCAGGCAAGCTAGTGAAATCGTCAAATCACAATTCGACATCTCAGGATCGGCGAACCACTATACAGTAATGCTTCCCCAATGGTTTTCATGGAGCCTGCTCGTTGCCGCAAGCTTCTGCTTCGTTTGGACGATCCGCACCGCTCGCCGCGAACATTTATAACGATTCATTAAGTTTGCCCACGGCCATTCACGTGATTCGTTGACGGATCCATTGTATGGTATATTGGTTTTTCTGTAATACTATTATTTCCGTCACCACATACAGAAAGCCGCTCTCGGATGAAATCTCTGGTCATTACCATTCTGTCCCTGTCACTCATTGCTCTAACGAGTTGCAACAACGACTCCGATGATCCCGTACAAAACGATACAATACCTGCACCACAGGGAATTAGTGAACCAGTCGTTGAACCCGATGATTCGCTCACCGTCGAAGCGTTGAAAGCACTCGGGGCAAAGTTTAAGGCTAATAAAGATAGTCAAATCACAGAGGTCTCGCTGATCGGTTGTCCGGCCACTGACGACGACCTCCAGCAACTTTCAAATTTAACGAAATTGACTTCGATCCGTCTCAATGAAACACAAATCACCGATGCTGGACTGGAAACCATCGGGCGACTCAACAACCTAACCAACTTAGATTTACGCGGATGCAGCGTGAGTAACACAGGGATAGCACATCTCGTTGGCCTCAGCAAATTACGAGCACTTCGACTTTCCGGTGAAAGTGGAATAACGACTGTCGATGACGGTGCGCTGGCTGATATTGGTAAACTCACCAACCTCAAAGCACTCTTACTAGACCACCTCTGGGTTGGCGAAAATCTGCCAGACCTTGCACCTCTGCAAAACCTAGAAGAATTATATCTCGCAAAAACGCTTATTGACGACACCTCACTGGCAGCACTCAAACAACATCCTAAGCTCAAAAAAGTACGCATCTCGCAAACGCAAATAACCGATGCTGGACTTGAACAACTCACCGCGCTCGCCAATCTCACAGACCTTGATCTCAGTGAGAACAGTGTCATCTCCGATGCGGGCATGAGCCATTTGTCCAAGATAACAACGCTAACTAAGCTCAATCTATGGCGTGTCGCTCTCTCTGACTCCGGCATCCAACAACTCGCAGGCCTCGTAAACATGCAATGGCTAAACTTAGACAACACGTCGCTGTCAGACGACGGCCTCGTACACCTCGAAGGCATGAAAGATATTCAATTCTTGCACCTCGGTTCAACCACTATCACGGATGCTGGGTTACCACAACTGGCAGGCTTGACGACACTCAAAGATCTCAAAGTGACACGGACCGCGGTCACCGCAGAAGGCGTCGCGGCGTTAAAGGAAAAACTGCCCAATACCGAGATACAATTGAAGTATCTCCCGTAGTGGACAGAGGACGGACAAGGAGTGGGCAACGTATCCTTCAGTCCATGGATTCGAGTATTCGCCGTATTGCCTTTTCTGCAGTTTTCTGACTTATCAACCCTTCTTTAGCAGAGGCTCTAAAAAGGAGCTTTGTGTTACTTGCGTCAATAGCCTGCAAACTTACGGTAACACTTGCTTTATGCATATTAAAAGCACCACTTGCTATTTCACCGGCTACAATGCCACCGTTATCGCTTTGTGTATGTTGTTCTATTTCTCCCATTTCATTAAATGTGGAGACTAACTCTAAAGCTGCCATTTGAATACCAAACGGCACTGTGGCTTCATGTCTTGCTTTAATGGTACGCATATGTTACCTGTGGGGTTTTTAATCGCTAGTAACAGTGCTTTTACGCAACAGGTTTGATTCCGCTATTCGCTAGCAAACGCAAATCATCCTTTACAGAATTTCAAATCCCTTACGGTACTCTTTCGTAACGTACTGAGCGGCCGCAGGGCAATTGGTTGCCGTTAATGATTTAGCATCCCATTCCAGCTTTTCGCCAGTACGATAGGCAACGTTGCCCAACAGAACGGTTTCTGTCAATGCGCCGGAATAATTGAAATTACATGTGGTTGGTGACCCGTCTTTACAGGCTTTAATCCACTCTGCGTGATGACCAATCGACTTGGCAATCGTTTGTGCCGGTGCAGTCCAGCCTGTGAACTTGTCGGTGGGGAACAATCGATAACTGCTATAATTTGCAAACATCATTCCCTCTTCACCAATGAACATCACACCAGAGCCCGGTACGCGTTGGCCTTCGATTTCTTTCGGAATCATATTGCCATCGTACCAAGTGAAATTCAGCTGGTCATGATTTTCCGTCTTCGGGAAAACGTACTCCACTTTCAAGCCCAATGGACAAGTTTCTGGGTGCACTTCAGGTCCCGTCGCTTTACACGATATTGGATGACGCAAGCCTAAAGCCCAGAACGGTAAGTCCATGTAATGGCAAGCCATGTCTCCTAACGTGCCTTGTCCAAATGCCCACCAGCGGCGCCAGTTCGCGGGATGGTAACGTCCGGGTGCGTAAGGACGCTCTTCAGCGGGGCCCAACCATAAATCCCAATTTAGGTTGTCCGGGGCTGCCGTAATTTGGTCTTGAGTTGGCAGATCGCCGCCGCCCCAACCTTTTCCGACCCATACATGTACGTCTGTAATTTTTCCTAATACTCCCGAGCCAATCGCTTCCACAACTCGGCGATAATTATCACCCGCATGAATCTGCGTGCCCAATTGAGTAGCCACTCCGTACTTGGCAGCCTCTGAGGCGATCAACCGAGCTTCGAAAACTGTATGACTCAATGGCTTTTCTGTGTATGTGTGCTTGCCAGCTCGAATAGCCCGCAAAGCTGCCGGAGCGTGTGAATGGTCTGCGGTAGCGACAACCACTGCATCAATTCGTTCACCTTCTTGGTCAATCAGCTCTCGATAGTCTTCGTACTTTCGTGCATCGGGGAACTGACCTGCTGCTCGATTAAGATAATTGGAATCAATATCGCAAATCGCAACAATATTTTCACCCTTTACACCAGCGATATCCGCAGCCGCTCGATTGGCAGTACCAACACAGGCGATGTTAAGTTTTTCACTCGGTGCGGTCGATGCTTTTGCTGCAACGCTCGAGAAAACTCCCGCTGACAACACGGTTGCGCCAGCACCGGTAGTTTTGAGAAAGTTACGTCGATTTTGTTTCTTGATATTCATGCTTTTCCGTCCGTTAAATCAATTAAATGCGAATTGTTCGTTAAATTGTATTTGTATTATACACACATTGTACAAGCAACTGTTAATGTTGCTGGTGATTATTTAGGCAGCAGTATAATACAACGACGAAGATAACACACCATGTCCATTACCTAGTTGGTAATAACAAGTTCCATCAATGTCCTTGGCATGTTAAATTGACGGTTCACAAACACATGACACACATAGACATTCAGAATTGAAAGAACAAAATGGGCGCACAACAAAAAGCTGAAGAACTCGGTATCCAATTCACTCCATCACAACCTGGCTACCTAAACCTCTGTATCCGCAGCGGCAACCAACTCATTACTTCAGGTCACACCAGTACCGCTAAAGGCATCCTTGGTACGAACGTTAGCGTCGATGAAGGATACGACGCCGCGAAGGATTGCGCGATTAAGATCCTCCAATCGGTACACAACACTCATGGCACACTCGATGGACTCAGGGTCATTAAAGTACTTGGTTGTGTTTATTCCGCCGGAGATTTTACCGATCAGCATCTTGTCATCAATGGCTGTTCGGATCTACTACACGAAATTTTTGGTAAAGACGGCGATGGTTATCACGCTCGTAGCGCCTTAGGTTTTGCTGCGTTGCCGACCGGCGCTGCAGTTGAAATTGAAGCTATTTTTGAAATTCAATAATCCAAATATTTCACTGACGATCGATCGATGCCAGACACCTATACTATTACCGCCTTCTACAAATTCGTCACCAGTGAAGAATCTGATTTAGCGGACCGCCGTAGCGAACTGCAGCGTGTGGGCTTTAAATTTAGACTCTTCGGACTGACTTTGGTCTCGACCGAAGGAATCAATGGCACGGTTGCGGGTTCTGCCGCCGGAGTATCCAAATTTAAAGAATATTTACAACGAGAGTATGGTGAAGTCTTTTTCAAAGATAGTTACTCACAAGATCGTCCGTTTAAGCGTTGGCTAGTTCAAATCCGTGATGAAATTGTTGCCATTAAGGACAAGTCAATTTTGCCGGATGGAGATCGCAATCACATTTCACCTCAACAATGGCATGACACTCTCAGCAATGAAGAAGATGTTGTAGTCGTCGATATTCGCAATATCTGCGAAACGGAAATCGGGATGTTTAAAGATGCGATTGACCCGAGGCTAAACAGCTTCGGAGAATTTCCTACATGGGTTAAGAATAGTGGCATCGATAAAGATCAGAAAGTCTTGATGTACTGTACTGGCGGAATCCGCTGTGAAAAAGCGATGATTGCGATGCAGCGCGAAGGGTACAACGAAGTTTATCAACTTAAGGGCGGCATTCTCGATTATCTGAAAAATTATCCGGAGGGGCATTGGGACGGTGAGTGCTTTGTTTTTGATAACCGAGTGTCGGTAGACGCGAATTTGAATCCATCAGAGCGTTATTCGTTTTGTCCACACTGTGGAGACCCTGGAGATCTCCTGATCGACTGCTCATCGTGCGAAAAACAAACAGTCATCTGTAAAACCTGTTCACAAGAAAATGACCGCAATACATGCTCAAAACATTGCGCCGAAGTCTACCGCCGAACACAGATACCAGCTTCGTAACCTAACAGTCCGCGTATTGCTCTGTTTTGAAAACCACCAATGCTCACCAACCAACAAATCGAACAGTTCCAACAAGACGGCCATTTGACGGTTGATGAGTTCTTTACGGCCGATCAAATCGAATCGGCGCTCCAAGATATTGACATTTGGGGCCAACAAATTCGCGACAACCTTAGCGATGAAGAAAAAAGTTGGTTTCTAGAACGAGACGCTGGGGACGACGCGCCGCTGAGAAAACTCGACGATCCAGTTTGCCATCGTCCGGTATTTCAGCGACTTGCGCAAATCCCTCGAGTCAAGCAGAGCATTGAGCAGCTTATTGGACCTGATGTGTGTATCTTCTTTAGCCAAGTCTTTATGAAACCAGCACACCATGGTGGCCCCAAACCCATTCACCAAGACAACTATTACTTTGACCCGACAGACCACCAACGACAAGTCACGCTGTGGGTTGCACTCGACGCGGCGACCACTGAAAACGGCTGCCTCTATTTCGCCAATGGTAGTCACCTCGCCGGAGTCGTCAATCACGTCGCTCCAACTGATGAGCCATTTAATCTCCAAGTTCCTAGCAATTTAGCGCAACAGTATAAAATGACCGCCGCGCCGGTTGCACAGGGTGGCATTTCAATTCACCATGGCAGCGTGTTCCATCAGTCCTCTGCCAATCGTAGCGACTTTCCCCGCCGCGCAGTTGCTATGCATTTTCTCCCACAGGATATGGCTTTGCTAAACCCAACGTTGGCATACGATGAAACAAAACGATTTCATTTATAATGGCGGACTCTCCGATGACCACAATAAAATCAGGCGTTATCTTCATCCGGAAAATTAACTTACATGTCCTCTTGTTGATGTGTATTTTGACAAATTCGGCCGTATCGCAAGATCAACAACTTGCAAATTGGCCGCAATGGCGTGGTCCGCATAACACGGGTGCAGCAGACGGTAAACCGCCGACTGAGTGGAGTGAAACCAAAAACGTCCACTGGAAACTAGCCCTGCCCGGAAAAGGACATAGCACGCCGGTTGTCTGGAAAAACCATATTTTCGTTACTGCGGCACTTGATATCGGCGAGGCAATGCCGCCCCGCCGCAGTGGGCGCCCTGGTGCACATGACAATCTCGCTGTTACCCATAAACAGCGGTATATTGCGATGGCGATCGATCGAAAAAAAGGCAAGGTGCTCTGGAATACGACTGTCCATGAAAAAATTCCACTAGAAGGAGGGCACGATTCCGCTAGCCTAGCTTCGCATTCGCCCATAACCGATGGTAAGTATCTATACGCCTTCTTTGGATCGGCGGGCCTGTATTGCCTAGATTTCAATGGGAAAATAGTATGGCAAAAAGACCTCGGCCAAATGCATAGCAAACACGGTCACGGTGAAGGTAGTTCGCCAGTGTTGTTTCAAGACAGATTGTTTATCAATTGGGATCATGAAGGGCAGTCATTTTTAGTCGCATTAAATTGCCAATCAGGCAAAGAACTTTGGCGCATCAATCGCTCAGAAGTCACTTCATGGGCGACACCTTTGATTATCAATTATGCATCTCAACAACAACTCGTCGTCTGCGGTTCCAATCGAGTACGGGGCTACAACTTGGAAACGGGAAAGGTCATTTGGGAATGCGGTGGGCTATCAAACAACATTGTAGCGACTCCTGTGTTTTCTAATGGAATACTCATTGCCGGCAGTAGTTACGAAAAACGTGCCATGTTGGCTATCAAGATTGAAGGCGCTAAGGGCGACATCACCAATTCCGACCAAGTTCTGTGGGAACGTTTTCGCGGTACACCCTACGTGCCTTCGCCCTTGCTAGTCCGCGGTCATATTTTCTTTTTGGCGCATTACCAAGGCATATTATCGCGAGTGGACATTCAAACCGGAGAAGATTCAGGGGGACCGTTTCGATTGGGAGGAATCAGAAATGTATACGCGTCACCGCTGGCGGCTAACGGCAATATCTATGTAACCGACCTCGACGGCACAACGATCGTGATTGAAGATTCCAAGGCACCTCAAGTCATTGCCTACAACCGACTCGACGATCGTTTTGCCGCATCACCAATTGCCGTGAACGACGAACTGTTCTTGCGTGGCGCAAAATTTCTATATTGCATCGCTCGGGGCCAGTAATCAACAACGGTCAACATTTACGACCGAGTAATCTTCAGTAACATGCCCGGCAAAAAAAGATTCTCTAAGTTGTCCAATTCACGTTCGTCAAGCTTCTCAACTTGTAATCCATGCCGCTCCGCGCGGCGATAGATTTCTCGAATCGCAGCCACACATCCATACGCCAAATAGGCTTCGCCGTTCGGCGTCAAATGTTGATCTAAGCCTGACAAAATAGATTCGAGTAATTCAAAATGAGTATCGATAAACGCATAGTCTTCAACCTTTTGAACTTCACCATCTTCCCACGGTGGATTGGAAATAATGACATCAAATTGTTCATCGCTAGCGATCACCGCAAACGCCCCCGAATTGTCAGCATCTACCAATCGCACATCGAAGTTTTCAGTCGTCTGCGGAATCTCTAACTGGAACCAATTGAATCGTGCATTGGCAACCGCCTGTGGATTGATATCGGTTGCTACCACTGTGCGGGCACCGGCCTGCAAGCAACATAAGGAAATCAATCCTGTTCCCGTGCCAATCTCAAGGACTCGCTTATCGCGAACAAGATTCGTCTCGCGAATCAATTTTCGCAAACTGACGGAATCTTCTGCCTCCCAAAACACCGTTGCAAATTGCACCATGTCTTTTTCAAAGTCTTCGACTTGCCAGCGATCAATGACCTCGACGCTCGTCCCCGCCGGCAACGATTGCTTTATTGATTGTGTCGAGGAAGTTGTAGATGAGTCGTCCGTTGTTGTCTCTTGCTGACACGCTACAACTAGTCCGAGAAGAGCTACAACCACCATCCATGTCCAATTTTTCATCCGTCTATTCATTGTCATTCGGCCCGTAGTACTCTCTGGAACATCAACAATCTGAACTCAATCCCTTCATCGCCAGGCATTTCCGGAACGGTCAATTTCAGCTCACCTACTCCCGCTTCTAGCAGTATCGTTCCCAAACTAAACGGTATGAATCGTTTCACGTAGGATTCTCGTCGCACAACTCGGTCTTCAGCAGCACCAATTAACGGGGGGTCATGATATTTTGTGACTACTTTCGAGCAACTATTATTCTTGAACGTCAACTCCACGCGACAACCGACGTTTTCTTTTTTCAGCACATAATAGACTTGTACGTTATAAAGCCCAGGCTCCAGAACCTTTACATTCCAAGTTACCTTATCCGAAGTCTTTTTCCAGTTTTGATAAAAGGAACAATTGGGGAAGCGGTTTGATCTTAAGATTTCACCGTGTGCAATTCCATCGCGAGCGGGCATTTGCGTCCATTGAGCGTCTGCATGTCCTATCAAGAATGGTCGTTTGTCCTCTCGTGTAAAATCTGCCATCGCATCGGCGCGAAAACTAGCGACTGCGGTAGTCAAGCGACGAGTCTCTGCCGGATACATCGCCGATACATCCATTCGTTGCCCAGGATCAGATTTAATGTCAAACAGCTTGCCGGCTGTATCCAATCGAAATTGTTGAGTCCTCACACTGACACGATTGTTCCAATGCGAGAAGATCAGGCGATCTTGTATCGCTTTGCTGGCTTTATCGGAATTAATTAGCGAAGCAGACAAATCAATACCGTCAAGTTTCTTTTTGGAAATCACAGGTACGCCGGCGAGGTGTGCCAGTGTAGGGAGCAGGTCAATTGCACCGCCGATTTGTTTCACATAAGTACCTGGTTTGATTTTTTGTGGCCAGCGTACTAACAGGGGCGAGCGAACGCCTCCTTCATCCGTAGAGCCTTTGCGCCCCTTCATGTCACCGTTAAAACGAGAACCGTTGGGACCATTGTCATGAAAGAAAACGACGATCGTATTATCAGCAATGCCCAGTTCATCAAGTTTCGCAGTGAGGCGACCTACATTCCAATCGACATTCTCACACATTGCTAAAGCCGCTCGGATATGGCCTACATCTTCACGTTTGGGGTCGCGATTGTGATTAATCAGTTGCTTGTCTTTGAACTTATTCCACCAACGATCAGGCACCTGCATCGGTGAATGAGGAACATTCAATGGCAAGTATGCGAAAAACGGCGTGCCCGATTTAACGCTGCGTTGCATAAAGCTAATCGCCTTGTTCGTGAAGTCATCAACACAGAACCCCTCACCGCGGACAATCTTGCCGTTATGTTCCAACATCGGGTCAAAATAATTTCCCCAATGCCCGGACGTAAATCCATAATACTCATCGAAGCCGCGGCCATTGGGATGGTAAGGATATTGCATACCATTATGCCATTTCCCAAAAGCTCCTGTCGTGTATCCAGCCGCCTTGAAAGTATCGGCAATCGTCAACTCGTCAAGATTCAAGCGTTCACCACCGGCCGACGTACTAAACACACCGCTGCGCGTATGGTAGCGACCTGTCAAAAATTCAGCACGAGTTGGTGAACAGACTGGGCATACGAAAAACCGATCAAACTGAGCACCCGTTGCTGCCAGAGCATCGATGTTGGGCGTCTCCAAGTTTTTGTTTCCGTTGAGACTTAAATCCCCCCAACCTTGGTCATCGGTCAGGACAATTAAAATGTTTGGTCGACTCAACGCAGTCGTTGTCCTCAGGGACTCCACTCCCTCCGCTCGGTGTACAAACCCTATCAAACCAACAACAAATAATAGATAATAGACGTATCGAACCATGTAATTCACTTTCTAATTTTGTCGATGTATTTATCTTTTATGGGGACACTGGTCATGAGATCGAGCTTAGAACGACTGCTTGCTAGCGCTACATTATTAAACTTATTGCTCTGTAGCTGTATGAGTAATGCCCTCGTTGCCGATGAGAACAATGATAGCAAAGATACTCCGAAGCATCCAGAAGTCCGGCGCGTTGGTAAGTTCTTCAAAGATGTCGTCAAGACGATTAGCCCAGTGAATCTTCTACGAGAAGATTTTGACAACGATGCGTCGCGCTGGCAACCAACGGATGGCACGGCCTGGAAAGTCGTCAAGGAAAACGATAGTTCTTTTTACTCGATGTTTAAAGACAGCCAATACAATCCACCAGTGCGTTCACCAGTTAACTTCGCACTACTCAAAGATATTTCTGTCACTAGTTTTCAACTAGATGTACAAATGCGTTCAACACAAGAAGTCTATGGTCATCAAGATCTATGTCTGTTCTTTGGCTATCAAGATCCGTCACATTTTTACTATGTCCACTTAGGCCGCGAAGCAGACGATCACGCGAACTCGATTTTTCTTGTAAACGGTAAACCTCGCGTAAGTATCGCTACCCAACGCACCGACGGTACAGACTGGAGCAAGGATTGGCACCACGTACGAGTTAAGCGGGACATTAGACTGGGAACAATCAAGGTGTACTTTGATGACATGAAAAAACCGATCATGACTACTAAAGACAAGACTTTTGTCTTTGGCCAAATTGGAATCGGCAGCTTTGACGACACCGGCGATTTTGATCAAATACGCTTATTTGGCACCAAGCACTAACACCTTGGATATTTCCAACGGCGGTGTAAAGAAGTGATACAGCGAAACTAGTTTGAGCGATTTTTCAAGTAATCGCGAATGTTTGGATACGTCGGTTTCTGTTGCACAGTTCGCGCCCGCTGAGATGGTCGGCGACTTTCTTGTCGCTGCATCGGTTTGCTTCGATACCCGTGATACGCCATGTATTCTTCCGTAATATCTATACTCTGTGCCAACGCAGCTTTCTCGGTAATGTATGGATCCTCCTTGGGCATATCCTGCGTCATCATTTCGAAGTCCTCGCCATGAAGGAGTGGCGTTATTCCCCTATCACCACCATATACCTCTTCTTCTGCTGCCATGCTATAGAGTTTATCTATCTCAGTACCATACTCAGCCATATCCAATAAATCCATATCTTCCTCTAAATCATCGACAACCATCATTTCACCATATTCGCTATCAATATCCGCATGGATAAACCCCTCAGGTTTCAATGCCACAACAGTGCCTGTGGATGATTGATTTGACGTACCGAGGGCAGTGGCTGTATTCGATGTCTGAGAAACAGCAGCAGTAATGAGGGGAACCTCTTTTGCCGGCAACACCTGTGCAATTGATTCGCCCAAGCGACTGCACCCAGTAAGGCCAAGTATCGCGAGGAACAAAAGCGATGAAAGTTGACTTATAGATTTTATTTGTTGCATGAGATTCATGTTGGACCTGACAATTACAACCGGTCGCCTCTAGAGTCGGTTACTTCTCTATTATACGTTTCGCCAGCGCGGTAGTGGCAAATTAATCTAAATCCGCTGTTCAATACGACTAAATTTTTACTTCCATGGAATATCGCGGTCAAAAATTGACCCATATTTCTTGTATCCATGTTTGTGAAATGCGTTTGTTGTCCAATCGCTGACTGCCTCTGCATAAATTTTCCGCATTTGATTCACTACTGGGATATTTACCTCTCGCAGAGGTAATTCGGCAATGTTTACTAACTCCAATGGGTCACTTGGAATATCGTAAAGCTCCTCAGTCGGTTTAAGACCATTTCTTTCCCAAGGCCAATAAATATATTTATGTTGTTTCGTCAGGACTGCAAAACTATGACACGCTGCTGTCCCCCAGACATTGATGAGTTGCAGCGACTCGTGAATTTGTTTTTGGGGGTGGTCATATAAAGGTAGCAAGCTATGGCCATCGATATTCCGCGGGATCCGTACTCCTGCCAAATCCAAAATTGTCGGAGCAAAATCGATACTCCCTGTTATTTCTTGGCACCGCATACTCTTGCCCGAATTGGCGTGTCGCGGATCCACGATGATCAAGGGTACGCGTGACCCCTCTTCATAGGGCAACACTTTAGAACCATAACCATGCGACCCACAAAAATAACCATTGTCCGACGTAAATATTATGACCGTATTTTCTGCCACCCCAGCACGTTGAACTGCTTCCATTATCATCCCCACCGCAGCATCGACACCGTGAACCAGCTGGTGATACTTCGCCATAACTTCGTCATATTGGTCGCGATAACCCCAACTATCAAACCGTTCATATTGTCGACCTTGGCGACTTTGCATGGAAAAATGCTGTCCAAACTCGCGTCCATAATTCGCAGGTTTCAAAAATGTTGCCCCTTGGTATACAGCATCAAACAGCGGGTCAGGTTGAACTGGCCGATGCGGCGCCTTAAAACTGACGGACAAACAAAACGGTTTATCGCCTGTAGCCGCGGCCTTAATGAAATCCGCTCCAAATGCACCATAGGCTCTGCTCGCGTGAGGATACGCCTTGGCATATTTCGTCATGCTTGGATTTTTCGCTGTCTGAAAATTTGTCTGCCCTGGACCACCACCCCAAACATCAAAATCATCGCTGGGTAAAACCGTTTTCGACTCACCTTCCATTTCCACTTCAAAACCAAACTTGCCTGCAAAAGCGGTCACGTATCCAGCTCGCCGCAATAAATTTGGATAGGATTGCTGCCAAAATTTTTCGGCTAACGGACCACGGTCAAAATTACAACCATGTCGATACTCATACAAACCGGTCATGACCGTCGCACGCGAGCCCATACAAATGGCCGTTGTGGTGTAATGCCGATCAAACACCATGCCCTGGCGAGCCAGCTGATCAATGTTAGGAGTCTTCACATCGGGATTGCCATAACAACCGAGAGAATAGCTAGCTTGGTCGTCCGTCATTAAGAAAATAATGTTAACAGATTTCTTAGCCGCGCAGTCTTGTGACAACAAGGCAACCGTCGACAGCACTATACCTACAAACCAACAGGCAACTATGAATCGTCGCCCGACGTCGCTCGTCCGTCGTAAATTATATAAAGTCAACATCCAAGGG
>Ga0302132_10001438_pt1 | contig 13667 bp, 13 predicted proteins | sample CB9_321_MG_FD_203113 | JGI IMG/M metagenome (GOLD analysis project Ga0302132, IMG submission 203113) | Marine microbial communities from Western Arctic Ocean, Canada - CB9_32.1 | ecosystem: Environmental > Aquatic > Marine > Oceanic | place: Canada: Western Arctic Ocean | collected 2017-09-19
GATCTTAATTGTCCGAATAGACGCGGGTGCTTTCTTCTTTGGTGACGGGGGTTGTTTTATCATCCGAGGATATCTGCACTCGAATAACATTATCACCTTCGGCGATCGCTTTAGCTTTCACTCGAAATACCGCCTCAGCTCCGGGTGCAAGACGCTGCAACGGCGAGAACAATACGATTTGGCCTTCAATACGTACATCACTTGGCCCACCGCCTTGAATCGGCTTCAAAGCTTGTGGAAATGATGCTGCAATCTGGACACCCGTCGCGGTGCGTGTGCCCCGATTAACGACTTTGATTTCGTACATCGTATCAGCCCCTAACTCGATGGGGTCCGCTGTGTCTTTCACGCTAAATTCCAATTCAGGGACAGATTCCACTCTCACGACATGCTCGAACTGCGCTCGTACGCCAAGATCCGCTGTACCTTCGAGACGCACTTTTTGCTCACCGGGTTCGATTGCTATCGCCATCAATTTCACGGAATCTCCAATTTGCGGAGGCAATTCTTCTAACTTCCAATAAACTGCGTGCTCTGAGTTGTCGTATTCACCATGGTGGTCGGTCGATACGAATTTTAGACCCTTTGGTAGATACGCAACGAGTTCCACATTACGAGCGGACGCTGTTCCAGGGTTTACTACTTCAACCGAGTACGTGGTCTGACGGTCCAAGTATCGAATCGCCGGGCCGCGCAGTGAAACCTGAAGAGCTGGTGCGACGATCCGCATCGGTTCGATGCTGCGGTTTTCAATCTGGCCCTTGCCACGGACAGTCAAAATATTCTGAATAATCCCAGCGGTTTTTGCCAACAGGCGTAATTGTAGTTGTTTAGATTGCCCCGGACGTAGCGTGCCAATTTGATATTCCAACTCATTGCCGGCGACATGAGATAGTTCTATGGGGATATCTGCCTCGACTACGATGTTCGTTGCATCACCGCTACCCGGATTTGACACGACGATGTTGACGAGAACGGTTTCGCCGATGAGCGCCGTTTTATTAAATGTTTGTTGAATCGTTAGTTGTGGTTTTGTGCTGACGGTCCGAACGGAAGCCCGCGTCGCAAACGAAACGGTAGCCACGCTACCAATTTCCCCTTCCGTCAGTGGTGTCACTTTCATGGACACCGACGCTTCTTCGCCAGGCTCTAGTGCGACTAACTCCCATTGAATCGCACCGGTGGGTGTTCGAATGAATTCTGGGTGAGCGCTTTCTAATCGGGCACCGCGGGGAACGTAATCAGTAATCTTTACGCCGTAAGCCGTAATCTTGCCAACGTTCTTGATACGTGTGGTAAAAACAGCAGCATGGTTTACTTGGACTTCAGCCGGCGCAATTTTCCGAATGGATAACGACGGTAATTGCTCGCCTTCCATTTCAATTGTACCGGGCCTGTTCTCAATTACTGCAGCCATGGCGTTGGTGCTGAGATCTGCGGAGCCGAAGTCGCCAGTTGGATCCAAGGCCGGCAGCGTCGTAAGTGGTTGTAATTGAGAGTCGATTGCTGCTGGTGCTGTCGATTCAAATCCAGTGGTAGGTTGGCTAAGATCGACCGCCACATCCGAATTTGCGCCCGTGGTGTCATCTAACGTTGGAATAACAGGCGGAGTGTTTGCAAGTTCAAAATCGTTACTTTCCAGTGGAACAAGAGCAGTGTCACCAATGGAAAACTCTGGCGGTGTTAGGGCTGAGTCAGCGATGCCTTCATCATCCCCAATGCTAAATGAATTTGTATCATCGCCGTTATCAAGTGGTGCAGGCAGGGTGTTGTCAATGACAAAACTATCGCTATCCGCAGTATCGACAGTTAGAGTCGGTTCTGAGGCAAGTTGAAAATCGCCATCACTGCCATCGCTACTGGCAGCAAGACGTAAAAACGCATCGGAATCTGGCGGAGAAACAGTTACATCTTGCTGCTCATCTACACTTTTTGTGCCCTCGCTATTTTCCTGGTCTGATGTCACAGCAACAGGTGTTTTGTCGGTTGGCACAAAAAACTTGCTATAGATTGTCCAACCACTACCAGCGAGCAGTACAATCGCTAAGGAAAAATATAGGACTGGGCGAGAAACCAAGGCTTTCATAGTACTTCCCCCTGAAGTATTGAAATTTGGATCAGAACAAACTGGGGATAACCAGCGGAGAAAATACCAAATTTAGGCAATTGAGAGAAGGTCAATTGGTGGTTTGGGCAAAGAGTAAAGTGTGGCAGGGATCCCATGTGGCCAAGGATTCTGGAACTCGGTTGGGAATTTCCGATCAATAAGATTAATGATTTTTTAACCAAATCAAAAATCCTCCGACCATTAGCAATGAACCCGTTCCTCCAACTAAAACGCTCAACAATCTGTACCCGTCGCTCCAACCGTACCAAAGCTGACGTTCATTATGAATTAAGAGGAAACTGCCTGCAAATCCGACCAACTCGCTCTATCCCCCTATATATGCCCGTCGCATGACAGTTTCGAGTACTGACACATACTGAATCTGTGATTCACTGACCGATTGAAATGTGTAATGCAGCCGACAGAGGTCTACCGTCGGCATGGGGGTACTTGAGTCCCAGTAGTTTGGCGATTGTGGGAGCGATGACGGTATTGTCTACTCCTTGTAGTTTGATTCCTGATCGAATACCAGCACCAGAGAGGATGCACATCGCATTCATCTTCTGGAGTTTCGCCAGAAATCCATGAGAACCGAGAGACGTTTGTGCCTCTTTATAAGTTGCGACAAGCGTCTCTCCAGTCACGGCCCCAGAGACGGCATATCCATCTTTAGCAACCAGAATGGCGTCAGGCACCTGGTCGTATTCACGTGGGTGCGGGAAGCCGACTTCATTGAATCGATCTGGCAGCAGAACGTCGGCAACTCCCTCCTGCCCCATGAACATCTTCTTGACGTTGGCAGAGTCCTGGGGAGCTTTTGTTGGATTGGTGCAGTACACAAAACCAACACCACCTTCCGGAATCACATGCACTTGTGCCTGCGTTAGCTTTCCGCCTTCCACCGTCAGTAACCCCGCTTTTCGCAACAGGACATTCGGTCGAATCGCTTTGGGAGTCAGGGTGAATCCGTGATCGGCAACCAGAATGATCGTGGTGTTTTCACGCATTCCAGCGTCATCGATTGCGTCGATAATTCGAGACACGCACATATCGGCATACGCATTAGCGGTGTAGCCTGCCTGTGATTGTGCTCCACGTCGGTGATGTGTCGCATCGTTATTCAGAAGATGCACGAGCATCAGGTGGGGTTTGCGTTCCCGAATCAAGTGGCAGGCGGCTTCCGTCCAGACATAATCAAGGCCGACAACACTCGCTTTACGAAATGAGGCATGTGTTTCGTCCCGCAAGAGCCCCTTTTCGATGAGTTCTGTCCGCAAGCGCGGTGTTGTGTAATCCAGTGCATTGGGGACATCAGGGAACTGGTCATCAAACGATTGTGAATTGCGAGTACAAGGCCAGTTCACTTCAGCAGTCCTGAGTCCCGCCGCGTGAGCCACATCCACCACGGTGGGAACTTTCACGAGGTCGCTCTGGTCACGATGGGAATCAATTTTTACTGGCACTCCAATTCCGCCACGGACCAGAACTCCATTTGCAAGTACGCCATGCCGACCAGGCTTCATGCCTGTCACCAGAGTTGTGTGATTGGGCCAGGTCACGGAGGGGTCCGAGACGGTCATTCCGCCTCCAATCATACAGCCCTCCCGAGCGAGTCGACGAATGGTTGGCAACGGAACTTTGGGGTCGTCAACAAGGTAGGCTGCAAATCCGTCGATGCTGATGACAACCACGTGCCGTTCAGTATCGACTGATTGAGCTAGGGACAGCGTGTTGAGACAGGCAGTGATTACGACTGCCACACCGGCGAACCAACAATATTTGCATAACATGCCGACGTTGTCCTGTCTGTTGTTGTTAGGAGGATATTTCATACTGATAGTTTTGAACATGAAGAAGACTTTAAATTACCAAATTGACTCAGACTGGTAAAGCAAGCGGGTTAGCGATAATTCGCAATACCATACAAGCTAGCCTCATGGGCGAGGAAGGACTCGAGCGTTTCTCGCATGACTCTATAAAACCTGAGATGCCAGTCAAATCTGTTAAACAACTAGTAGCAAATACAGTGGCAAATGTGACGCTGAGTGAAACGGTGGCCTTACTGATTGAAAGTTGGTCTAAAATGTCCCCGCGGCAAAAGGCTTGGGTGAGCACCTTGTTGCAGCCGGGGATACGAAGAGGCTATTCGCCAACGTGACGAAGTTGAGCGGAGATACCGTGAAGAACACCCAGTGGTCACTCATAAGGAATGTTGATGCTGGGCTGCTTAAAGCCAACTCAACGCATAATAATGATTGACGGTGCTAAACACAGCACTGGAATTGCCAATGAGACGACGCCAATGCACCACCGGACAGGGCCAAGTCGAACTGTATCATCGCGCGTAGGCGGGTGCTCAAGCCCGACCACCATGATCAATACTAACATCAATACAAACATTGCTGACTGAGTGTAAACTTGGTATGCAATGACCAACACCATGAGTGTCCGCGCAATCCAGTGAGCCGCTGTACCGAACAGAGTATAACTCACGTGGCCACCGTCAAGTTGCCCCATCGGCACCATATTGAGCCCTGTGACGATCAACCCAAACCAACCCGCTACAAAGTAAGCATTGAGTTGGCTAAACACGACCACCTCAGGAGTCACCGCGCCCACGTGCGTCCACTGATACATCCACTTCACCAACAACGGCAACTCGATTTCAAAAGGCCCATATTCCGCTTGGGTTAAATCCAACGTTGCTACTCCATGCCACATAACCGGAATAGCGACCATCAATCCTGCTAGGGGCCCAGCGATTCCAATGTCAAATATTTGTTTACGATCCGCTTTACTGCCGTCCATAAAAATCACTGCACCAAATGTACCCACCGGGCTGATCGGGCAGGGAATGCAATACGGTAAGGTCGAAGGAATCCGATAAATCCGAGTCGCAAAGTAATGACCAAATTCGTGTGTTAGCAAGATCCCCATCGCCGCACACATGTAGATCAAACCTTGGTCAAGATTCTTAAGGATTTCAGCACGAAAGTAAATCGAATCAAAGGCGACACCTCCAAAGGCACGCGCACCTAAACGAATCCAAAAATCCACGGGCATATATTGCAACGTAGCGACAAAAAACACCGAAGCTAAGGTTAACAACAAACACACTAGGGGCCGCAACCGCCGCGGGCGAAAGCGGGTCGTGTCCTGTGGTAAATCGGTAGTCGTATTAGTATTCATACGTTTCTTACATGTCTTGTGAGACTCAAAGTTTATTCTCGAGGGTGCGAAGTTTCCATTCATGGATGACTTTAACGATCAGTCCAATCAAGATGAAAACCGCCCCGACGATAGTCCCCATCCCTGGGCTTTCATAACTCGACAGATGACCCCACGCCAAAAACACCCACACCGGCAACAAAATTGGTTCGAGAATCACAATGCCGGTTGCCTCATGACCCGATAGTTGTTGTACGCTTCTAGCAAACAACCAGTATGGTAATCCCATCTGCAGCATACCAAAAGCTGCCACTGCGACCCACTCCATTGGCGTCGTTGGTCCTATTCCAGCGAACACCACAAACGGCAAAAACACTAAGCAGGTTACGACGTGATTAATACCGACAATCCACGCCGCTTCATATGCTTTCATCCAACGCAGTGACAATACGACCAGCGCGTAAGTCACACCAACACTTAGTTTCAACAGCAAGTCACCGGCTGAGCTTGTATACCACTGGGGCGTTAGAATAACTGCAACGCCAACCATTTGGAAGGCGACCATCAACCAATCTGCTTTACTCGCTTTTTCCTTGAGCAGCACCACACCTAAAGTGATCACCCAAATGGGAGCCGTATATTGCAGCCAAATAGCACTCGACGCTTCATACCGCTCCATCACGGTCAAATAGGAATAGTTCATCGCCACAAAAATAGCCGTAACGGGGATTAACCGCACACTCCATTGCGGCCGCCGAACCATTGGTAACAGAATTACACAGGCAAATAACGCTCGCCAAAAAGCCATCGCGTAACCTGGCCACTCTGCAAACCAAGGCGCCTTTGCAAAGAACCCGCTGGTACTCCACAGCAATGCAGCGATCACGATCATCATGCGTGCACGAGCAACACTGTCTGCGCCGTTGTTAGATTCTGCTGCTGTCATCTACAACTCGCTTTGCTTGACAATCTTACAGATTGTTCCATTAACCTTTGAGAATCGCAGCGGCACCGTTACGCCCGCAAGTCCCCATCACTCCACCACCTGGGTGACTCGCCGCTCCACACAAGTACAAACCGCGAACAGGAGTTCGGTGATCTGCCCAACCCACAACGGGTCGCATAAAAAACAACTGGTTAGGCGTCATCGCACCCTGCATAATATTTCCACCGGTCAGTCCAAAAGTTCGTTCTAGATCCAGCGGGCTCAGAACTTGACGATGTTCAATCGCTGAGGGCACATTGGGGGCATACCGCGCAATTAACGCGATACAACGATCCGCAAACTCCTCTTTGATATCATCCCACTGTTTGTTCTCGGCTAACTTGTACGGCGCAAATTGCACAAACACGTTCATCAAATGTTTACCCGCGGGCGCAATCGTTGCATCCAAACTTGTAGGAATCGTAATTTCTAGCACCGGTTCAGTGCTCGGCCAACCTGCCAATGCGTCCGCAAAGGCACGCTCGACATAATCAACGGTCGGGCTAATATGAATCGTCCCATGGAGATGTGGACCCATACCCTCAGACCCCACACAAGAAAACTGCGGAGCTTCTGCAAGTGCCATATTGATTTTCATAGAGGCCGAACTGTAATCGATGGCACCCACCGCTTTGCGAAATCCAGCAGGCAAATCATCTTCATCCAAAAACCGATTGAATGTCAAATTGGCATCAACGGTGGAAGCAACTATCGATGTTTCAATGATTCGGCCGTTACCCAAAGCAACACCACAAACCTTGCCGTCGCTAGTCAATATCTTACAAACCTCAGTTTCCGTAAAAATATCTACGTGCAAATCAGTACAAGCCTCCGCCAAGGCGTTCGCTAACGCTCCCATGCCACCTTGCACATACCCCCATACACCACGTGACCCACCTGCTTGTCCCATCACATGATGTAACAATGTATAGGCGCTGCCTGCGGACGACAGCGACTGAAACGCGCCGATGATCGCATCGGTACCCAACGTCGCTCGTAATACTTCCGATTCAAACCAATTCTCAAGTAGTGGCCGAGCGGCTCCGCTGAGCAACTGCATCGCGTCGGGTAAGTCGTCGCCCAATTCACCTAACGCTTGGAACATCTCCCACATTTGTTGACCGTTGCGGATTTTCGTGAGCATCCCTTTTTTACGCCAGCTTTGAGGCAACGGTAAAGGATTGGGAGCGGTTCGCTGCATTAATGGCTCGAGCTGTCGTGCCACTCTCTCAAGCATCTCACAGTACAGCGGATAATTTTCAGCGTCTGCTTTACTGAATTGGGCAATTTGTTTTTGACACTCAGCCATGTCCGGACCCAGTGTCAAACTACGCCCGTCAAGCAATGGGGTAAAAGAAGACGGACTGCGGCGTAATATTTTGAGACCATAATCACGCAGACGCAGGTCAGACATGATTTTAGGTTCAAGTAGACTCACCACATAAGCAGCTGTGGAAACTTGATACCCAGGCCATAATTCTTCAGAATTTGAGCATCCGCCAAGTACATGGCGACGTTCAAGCACTGCTACTTTTTTCCCAGCACGAGCGAGATAAGCCGCCGTTACAAGACCATTGTGGCCACCACCAATGACCACTGCATCATACATTTTTAAGGTTTTCATCGACCGTCCCTTACACAATGCACTGAGAGCCAGCATTGGCATGATTTCCCGCCGCACTTACAACTCCGCCACGCGAGAAGCTGCCTTACCACTTCAACCCAAATTGTTCGCCACCAGAGGGACGATTAGTTCCGCCTTTGAGCGGAGTATTGATTTCTTTGACAACTTTTTCTGTCAATTGGATCTCTTCTTTTTCACCGCCGGCAGCCTGCGCAGGTGCTTCCGTCGTCTGCTTGATAGATAAACCGATTCGCTGGTCTTCCGTATCGATCGATAGAATCTTAACTTGGACCTCTTCTCCTTCACTAACAACACTACCGACTGTACTTACACGGCTATGGGCCAATTCACTAATGTGAACCAGACCTTCAATGCCAGTGTCGATTCGTACGAATGCACCGAAGTCAGCGATCCTAGTCACTTTGCCGGTCACTGTTTCTGAAACTCGGAATTTAGCAGCAACTCCTTCCCAAGGGTGTGGCTGCAATGCGCGTAATGACAAACTAATTTTACCAGTCTGAGGATGTATTTTTTCGACGCGAACGCGAACGGTATCACCTTCGGAAACTAACTCGTTGGGATCTGTCACTCGGTCCCAACTCATTTGGCTAACATGCACCAACCCATCCACTCCGCCAAGATCAACAAACACACCAAACTCACGGATGTTGCGTACGATACCCTCTTGAATAGACCCAACCTCTAGGGTTGCAAGTTTCTTTTCTCGCTCCTTAGCCGCTTCACGTTCGAGCACGGCACGATGACTTAGCACTAAGTTGCGGCGTTGCGCGTCGGCTTCGGTAACCACGCAACTCAGTTTACGGCCGACATATTCTTCAAAATTCTCAACGCGGTACAAGGCAACTTGACTTGCTGGAATAAACCCTCGAATTGAATTCACTTGGCATTCCAACCCGCCAACGTTATTGCCGGTAATCGTCACATCGACAACTACGCCTTCTTGTAAGTCTGCCCAATCAGCGACACTAACCGACGCTCCCGGAATCCGGACATCATAGATTTGATGCTCTTGGTTGTAGCCAGCAACAACAATATCAATTTCCGCACCTACTTCGAAATCTTGACTAAGTTGTACTCGCTGAACAACACCTTCATTAGCGCCGCCAAGTGACACGAAAACATGCGTCGCATCAACGCGAATCACCGTGGCTCGTTGTCGGGTATCCGGTTCAAGCATAACACCAGCTGAGGTCGGCACACTGGCATCAAGTAATTCGGTCGAATTGGCTTCGTCGCCCAAGGCTGCTGCAATTTCCGCTTCGAGCTCTTCGGGCAAAGTGTCACGAACAGACGGAATCGGAACAGGGCCTTGGCGGACTGGGGGCACAACAATCGTATCAGGTTTTTTATTATCCAAATGTGGCTTGCTACCTTGAGGTGCCAAGCTGGTATCCGTCTTGCGTCGCGAGCCAATTTGGATTTTTGGTTTATGGACGATGGTTGCATCATCTACCGGCTTCGTTGGTTCCGCTGGTTCCGCTGATTCTTCTGCAATAGTTTCCGTAGCAGTAGCGGTACCGTTAGGAGCAATCTCAGCAACGGATGGGGATTCGACCGTGCTTAGTGGTTCGGAGGATGCTGATGGGGTTTGAGTTTCGGGAGCTTCAGGCGTGTTTGGAGTTTCTGAAGCCTCGGAGTTCGTAGTAGAGTCAATAGTCATGGGTCGGTTTTGGGGAATCAAGCAAAAAAGGGAAATGGGAAATCTGCCGCACGAATGTGCAATTAGTAAGTATTTAGATACTTCCGTAGTCTAACAACGCAATGAATCAATGAAAAGGCACTTCCACAGGTGGCGACGAATGTATTCTATAATTGATTTTACTAGATTCCACTATTCCTCCATTTTACACACAAGGCACACCGGTGAACATTTATCAAGCAAGTCGGTATGGTGATGTATTTGCACAACTCATCAAAGCTGCTCCGGCAACCGAAATCGCAGCGGGCCAAGCGAATAAAGACTGTTATGCATCGTTGCAAGCATTAAGTATTGAATCGGCATTTGCAGAGAAAACAGTTTTGGACCATGATTCTGCCTCTGCCTGTCTCAGCGGTATTTGGCTACTTCATAATTATCTCGACCAATCCCATGCCATCAGCCAAGATTTGCACAGTTGTACTGGTAGTTTTTGGCACGGCATTATGCATCGGCGGGAACCAGATTATAGTAATTCGGCCTATTGGTTCCGCAAAGTCGGCGAACATTCAGTCTTTGGAGACCTTGTGATTCAGCTGAGTCAGGGTAACACAGACACAACTGCCCGAGGTTTGATTTGCGATGGACAATGGGATCCCTTCGCGTTTATTGATTTATGTGCTCAGGCAAGTGATTCAACGGACGAGACAACCAAACTGTGCCAGCAAGTAACCAGCGTTGAATGGCAACTGTTATTTGATTATTGTTATCATTTAGCAATCACTCCCATCTAAAATCAAATAGACTAGAATTGCCCTTGGAGAAGCCGTCATATGCCATTTCAATTCCGTTGTCCTCAGGGACATTTGCTCGAAGGGCTAAATGAAGACGTTGGTCAAACCGTCAATTGCCCAATATGCGGAGTTGCACTCACCATTCCCGGTGTATCTTACACTCCAACCGCGTCTCCTATTCAACCAGCGGTACCACACTACCAACAGAATTACCACGAAGTACCTGCTGCTGACGTCAACACTGCTCCTCCAGTTATTGAGCCGGAAACAGAATCTTTTCCGGATGTAACGGCGGTTAGATCTAGCGAACAGACCGAAAATGAATTTGACGTCGACACCGACAATTCGCAATCAGATTCAGCGGAACAAGATAATAACCAGGCAGAGCAAGACGGCAACGATACTCCGGATTTTGAAAGTGGGAATACCAACCAAGATGAACTGCGAATACCATGTCCTAACGGGCATATTCTCCACGCAACACGTGACATGTTAGATGAAGATGCAATTTGTCCGTTTTGCGAAGAACAGTTTGAGCTGAAGGAACGCAATAGTCTCGAAGCAGTCGAAAAGCGTGAAATACTTTCTGAGAAACGACAAGAGAAACAAGAACGAGTATTTTTGTATTGGGGTATCGGGATCATGGTCATCGGTATCCTAGGCGTCATCACCTTCATGATCATCTACAGCTATAATAAAACATAAAATGAATCACAGTTTTTCTTTTGCCGTAAATATTTCAAGAAGTGTATTTCACAGCGGTCAGGCAATTTACAACCAACTTTAAGTTCCCTACAATTCGCGTAAGCTCGTTCACTAAATTGGTGTACACCTACCAGTGATCGAGTATTAAAAACAACAAACATATCCCCTTTTCAATAACACCTCTAAATCTAAAATAGGCCCTACGATGAGTAATGCTCTAGAAGTAAACGATCATAATTTTGACGCCGAAGTTCTCCAAGCAAGCGAACCTGTATTAGTCGATTTTTGGGCACCATGGTGTGCCCCCTGCCGTTTGCTTGCACCGATGATTGATGAACTCGCTGAAGAAAATGCTGGGAGCGTAAAAGTCGTTAAAGTCGATGTGGCTGAAGATGACGCACGCGCCTTGGCTACCACATACAACGTCTCGACTATTCCAACGTTGATCGTGTTTAACAACGGTGAAGTAATAAAAAGATTTGGCCCGGCAACAAAACAAGAATTGCAAGAAGAATTAGACGCTCTAAAGGGCTAAGCTCATAAATCTGCATTGAGCAGTAACTTAATGGTAGCTACCGTAGTGGCTGATGACGGTCACTTGTAGTCCGTTAAAATTTTTGGGGATTATCCAATATGCAGTTCATTCTGATTGATCAGATTACCGAACTAAACGAAGACTCGGATATCACGGCAATTAAAGCGCTTTCGATTGCGGAAGAGTACTTACGCGATCATTTTCCGCTGTTTCCCGTGATGCCCGGCGTATTAATGCTCGAAGGCTTGTTTCAAGCAAGTGCATGGCTGGTTCGACAGAGCGAAAATTTTTCAAATTCCATGGTCATCTTAAAGGAAGCTCGAAACGTCAAGTACAGTGGTTTTGTAGCTCCTGGACAAACCTTGCTGATCAAGGCGACGATTACAAATCAAGATGAAACAACAACTTCACTAAAGGCAACTGGCGAAGTTGATGGAGAAACGGTCCTTTCATGTAAACTTTTGGTAGAACGTTTTAACCTAAAAGATCGGTACCCTGACCGTGCAAGTATGGACGCTTATGCCATAAAAGCATTGCGAGAACAGTTTTCACTGCTGTACCAGCCCACAACAGACTAAATTAAATTGCCATTCTTCAGCACATGTTCTTGCAAATAGCCATTGAGCAAAATGGTACTTCAAGCCAATAATATAGGTCACACATTAAAAACTAAAAATAACTCTTAGTACAATTAAGAGTAAAGTGTAAAAACCACTCAAACATTTTGAAAACAAATAACTGGAGATAAGAAACGATGCCCACGAATGAAGAAGTTTACAACTCAATCAAATCGATCTTAAAAGAAACCTTAATGTGCGATGATGAAGAAGTGTCCGAGGGCGCGACGTTAGTCGGAGACCTAGGAGCAGAATCAATCGACTTTCTAGAGATGGTCTTTCAGCTTCAAGAGAATTTCAGCATTGAAATTGATCGTAGCGAATTATTCCCTGAAGACATCCTTACCAACGAACAATACGTTCAAGAAGGCGTGGTAAGTGAAGCGGGATTAACTGCACTCGGCGAACGAATGCCTTTCATGGATCTCAGTACATTTTCCGCGGATCCGCGAATCGCTGACTTTGGTAATTTGATGACCGTTGGTGATCTTTGCAAGTTCATAGTTAACAAAACAGGCTCCGACGAAGCACCTGCTGAAGAAGCACCTGCCGACGAAGCACCTGCCGACGAAGCACCTGCCGAAGAAGCACCTGCCGAAGAAGCACCTGCCGAAGAAGCACCTGCCGAAGAAGCACCTGCTGAAGAAGACGAGTAGTTGCTGGACGGGCAACGGTTATCACTATTCGCCGCAGAAGTGTATTGCGGCGACGAATAGCCGACTTTTTAACTAGTTCAGTTTCGTTTTATAAAACGAAATTCACTCAATAAATCTATAGCCCCACAAACGATAGCGAATTTTTCATGCGTTGGCACTGGATCGATCGATTTGAGGAGTTTGTCAGCGGCGTCCGCGCCGTCTCCATCAAAAACGTTACGATGGCCGAAGAGCACTTGCATGGGTATTGGCCCGGTTTTCCAGTGATGCCTAATTCGCTGATCATTGAAGGGTTGGCACAAACCGGCGGTTTACTCGTCGGCGAACACAATCAATTTGTTGAGAGCGTGGTACTCGCCAAAATCAGCAAGGCAATCTTTCACGACATTGTTCGTCCCGGAGATAGTTTGCGAATTACGGCAAATGCTGCCGATATCCGTGAGGATGGCGGTATCATTATTGGCGAAGTACATTGTGACGGAAATCTGGTCGCCGAGATAAATTTGATATTTGCATGTCTACGTGGCGAAATGGCGGAAATCGATCAGTTCTACCCCATCGACTTCATCAGCTTATTGCGAGCTTTAGACATGTACAAAATCGGTGTCACTGCCACAGGTGATCCGCTGACCCCGCCACAATTCATGCTTGATGCGGAAAAAGCCCTCGAGCAGAGCGTGTAATTGATTCTTCTAACGACTGTTTTGCGGAATTCTATCGCAAAACGTTAAATCGTGGTATTCAAGGTTCACATTCCTAAGTTAAAATCCAGATTCGATGCTAAGGCGTTATTTTTTTAATTATCCTCTGGATTGATAG